>RCUS01000532.1_pt1 | contig 24561 bp, 12 predicted proteins | sample 2166221 | NCBI WGS metagenome assembly RCUS01 (sample SAMN09932758, study PRJNA488358) | compost metagenome | isolation source: compost soil in cyclohexanecarboxylic | place: Germany: Experimental Botanical Garden | reverse complement strand
TGTCGCCGGGCGGCACCTCCGGGATCGGGTTCAGGGTGGCGATGCCGGCGCCCGTCGTCGGCGTGGTCGGCGACAGGGTGACCTGGCCGATAGCGTCGTAGACGCGGCGCTGCGGCGTGTAGACCACGGTGGACTTGGAGCCGCGCCCGGCGTTGATGTCGCCCTGCGCCGACCAGGCCAGGATATTGCCGCCGAAGGTAGTGAAGATGCGGCTTTGCCCCAGCAGGATGCTGTCGCGCGCATACATCTGGATGTCGCCGGCGCCCTGCGTCAGCACGCCCGAGCCTTCGCCCGGCACGAAGCCGCCATCGACCCCGACCAGAGTGCGCCCGCCCGGCGTCAGGATGTCGATGTTGCCGCCGAAATCGGTATGGATACCGGCGTCCTGCAGGTCGAACACGGGCGCGTGGTCGTCGCCCCTCAGCACATATTGCTCACGGCTCAGGTAATTGACGCCCTTGCGCGGCCGCCTGGTGCTGCTGCTATCGGCACCATCGGCATAGTAGGTAGCGCCACTGAACATGGTCAGGTCGCCCGCGTAGGTCACGGGTTTGCCCTGCGCATCCTTGCTCGGGAACAAAGTAGCGATGGCTTCGCGGCCGCGCAGGTAGCTGCCTTCGCGCACGCCGCCCGCCGCCGAGTACTCGCGCCCGCCCGCCTTGAGTTCGGCAAAGTAGACATTGCGCAGGAAGACACGCTGCTGCTCGGCCGGCAAGGCCGCGAAAAACTTGCGCGCATCCATGCTGGCCGCATCGAAGGCCAGCCCGGCGCCATTGCGCTGTCCGGCGCCGTAGCGGGTTTCCAGCCAGTTGACCAGGTGCAGCTGGCTCGACAGGCCGTATTCGCGCTGCAAATCGCGCTTGGCGCCGCCGCTGCTGGCCTGCAGAGTCTTGTCGAGCTCGCCCTGGCGCGCCGCCAGGAAGGCGGGCGCGCCCGCCGCGTCGCCGCCGTAGCCAAATTCCGTGCGCAACCAGTCGGCCAGGCTCAGGCGGCCGCCATACACGGCCACCGCCTTGCCGGGCTGGTCGGCCAGCGACTTGCCTGGTTCGATCAGGTTGGCGGCGTCGAGATAGCGGGCGGCAAAGGCGTCGTAGTTGGGGCCGTTGGCCCCTACCCCTGCCACCACCGCGATGCTGGCGCCGCTGCTGCGCTCGCCTGACGTGATTTGCGTCACTGCCCCGATACTCTTCAGCTCGGCCCTGTCGGCCATGTAGACATCGCGCCCGGCCGTCACTTCCAGCGTGCCCGGGCCACCCACGTAGAAGGTGCCGTAGCGAATATCGCGGCCGGCACGCACGACCGACACTTCGTCCGGATTGTTGTGCAGCGCCAGATTGCCGCGCGCCGAACCGACCCGGATTTCCGTCGGCCGCAGCGGCAGCAGGGGATTGGCATACGCTATCTCCGACGTCCAGCCCAGCAAGCCCTGCGGCGTCACTTCGACCAGCCCCAGGGCCGTGCCGGCGTTGACGATGTCGCGTCCGGCGCGGATGTCGACCGGACCGGCGCCCTCGTACCAGGTGCTGTGGCTGGCCGCATTGCCGCCGCCGCGCGTGATGATGGAGCCGGTGCGCAGGCCGATGATGTCGCCCGCCAGCGCGTAATAGCGCGCCGGCAGCTGGTTTTGCACGGCGTAGCCGGAGGCGGTGGGCGGCGTCAGCGTGAACAGCGGATAGCGCTGCGGTGTGGCGCCCGCTTCGCGCGAGGCGAACAGCACACTGGGCGCCTGTGCATTCTGGTTCACGTTATGCGTGTACATGTCCCCGTATTCGGTGACGCCGGAGACGCCCGCGAAGCCCGGATTGAAAGGGCTCGGCAGCGCGGTCGGATCAGCGCCCGACGCCGTCACCGAATAAGCGCCCGCGTAGATCGAATCGGCGGCCAGCAATTCCAGCTGCCCCGGCGTGCGGCGCGTGAAATGCGCATCGACCGGCGACGGCGCCAGCAGCAGGCCGGTGGCCGGCCGCGCCAGCGTGTTGGTGCCGCTGTCCGTCGCGCCCTGGGCGGAGTTGCCCATATACAGGTTGCCGCTGGCGGCTACCGCGCGCAATTGCGACGGCATCACGAAACGCCCTCCGCTGGACGCCTGGTTGCCGCTGGCGCGGTCGTCGCTCCAGGCCGTCGATGGCGTCAGGTTGCCGCCCGCGCTGAACAGGTCGATCGCCGTCGACGGCGTCCACAGCGAGAACCAGCTGTAGCCTTCGCCGTCCTGCGCCACGCCCTTCGCCGTGAACGGCGTGCCATTGTTGATCTGGGTGACGCGGCCGGCATCGCCCACGCCGCCCAGCACCAGGTCGCCGCGCGCATCGATGCGCACGCCGGAGTCGCCCGGCACCACCACCGGCCCGCCGCCGGCGATGGACGAGGTGGCGGTGTAGACCTGGTAGGCGCGCGATTCCTGGCTGTCGCCCTTGTCGAAACGCAGCTCGATGCCGCCCACGGATCCCGCCTCCATGCGCAAGGCGCCGCGCAAGTTGACGAAAGTGCTATTGAGGTCACCACGCGTGCCGCTAAAACGGGTATCCGGCGTGATCTCGCCTGTCGTGTCGGCAAACGAACGCACTTCGGCCACCGGATTGAGGCCGCCGCCTATGCGCACGTCCAGGTCGCCACCGCCGGTCAGCGTGAGCGCGGAACCGTCGGCCGATACCCGGCCGGTGCTGGCCACCGCCAGGTTCAGGCCCTGGCTGCGCATGACGAATTTGCCGCCCTGGTCGGTACGCGGCGACAGCATGCCGGCGGCCTTGCCCGCCTCGAACACCAGATTGCCGCCGCCCAGGGTGCCGATGCCGGTAAAGCCGGTCATCACGGGCAGGGTTTCGTACAGGTAGTTGGCGCCCATGCCGCCGGCCACGTAGCTGCCAAAGTTGATCCACCAGGCGGTGGGCACGCCCTCGCCCTGGGCAACGGCGCTGCCGGTGCCCTGGCGCCACAGCCAGGTGCCGACGGCGCTGCTGTCCTGCTGCGGCCGCAAATAGCCCACGTCGTCGGGGCGACGCTCGGTGCTGTAGCCGGCGCCCACCAGGTCGCCGGTGACGTCGCCCTGCGCGCGTACCAGCACGTTGCCGCCATGCTCGGGATACCAGGCCTGGTACAGGCTTTGCGCGCCACCGTCGACATAGGGCTTGAAGGCGTCGCCATCGGGGCCGAGGATGGAACCGTTGCGATCCGCCGCGCGCGGCAGCTGGTAAGCGGCCGCCACATTGGCCGCCTGGGTACCGGCCGTATACACGCCGTACGGCGAACTCTGGTTGAAGTTGCCGCCGGCCAGGAGGTCGAGGTCGCCCGTGCCCGTGCGCAGCACGCTGAACAGCTGCTGCCGCGCAGGCAGGGACACCGTCGGGAAGCTGCCGCCTTCGGGCAGCCATGTCACCAGATCGCCCAGGTTCATGTTATTGAGTTCCAGCAGGGCCTCGACGCCACCGAAATCGTCGACATTGATCAGGGTGCCGGGCTCGGCGCTGAAATACAGCGCCGAGTCGCCGATCCAGTAGAAATTGCCGGCCACGCCCTCGATCGGCGGCACTGCCACCGTCGGCACGCTGGGCCCCAGGACCACGCCGTAATGGTGGTCGGTCAGCAGCAGACTGCGGTTCTCGCCCACGGGGCGCAGTGTGCGGCTATCGGCCGCCTGCAGATCGGCGCCCGCCACCAGGCGCATCGACCACGACTGCGAACCGCTGGCCAGCATCGGCGCCAGCGCCCAGTTGCGGCCCTGGTTGCCATCGGCATCGGCCGGACGCAGGGCCACGGAGGCGGCGCCGCCAGGCAGCCGCACCCAGGTTTCGCTCGGCACCAGCGCGCCCTTGCGCAGCTGCAGTTCGCCGGCCAGCACCACGCCGTTGGCGGGCGTGTCGGGTTCACCGTTGCCATCGTAGTCGGGGCTGGGCGTATCCCTGACGGCGCCCACCGGGTACGGCAGCGGCACGCCGCCGGGCCAGGTCATGGCCGCCACGGACATGCCCACCGGCAAGCGGGTGCCGGCGTCGAGCTGCGTACCGCTGCCCAGCGTGACCGCCTTCGCCAGCACGGTGCCCGCCGCATACACGATATCGCCGGCGGCATTGCGCACGGCGCCGCCCAGCACCGTGCCGGCTGGCAATTCCACCTCGGCCGTCAAGGTGGCCTGCGACGGCAGCGCCGTGCCGGCCCGCAAGCTCATGGCCTTCATCGGCAAGTCGTAGTTCAAGGTGCGGCCGGACTGGAAGAAGGTGTCGTCGGCCAGCGTGACCAGCTGGCCATGCGGCACGATGACGTCGGCGCCGAACGGCACGCGGCCCTTGGCCAGCATCCAGCCCTTGTCGTCCGGCGTAACCGGCACGGCCTTGCCATCGAAGCCGTCATTGATGCTGCCAAAAACGTTCAAATTGCCGCCGGCGCGCAGCACCAGCGCGCCCGCTTCGCCGGAACCGGCCACGCCGGTCTGCTGCGTATGCGGATTGACGCTGGCGTAGCGGTAGCCGGACAGGTCGATGTCGCCATCGACGTGCAGGTCGCCGTCCGGCGTGGCGCTGAGGATGGCCACGCCCGGACGCAGGTGGAAAGCGTCCTTGTCCTTGCGCAGGCCGGACAGGCGGCCATTCATCAGCCCGTCGTTGGCCAGGGCGCCCGTCATGAACGCCACGCTGTCGTCGTGCTTGCGGTCCAGGTAAGCCTGGTCGATGACCTGGTAGGGACGGCCGTCCGCGCCGGCGTCGATGCCAGGCGCGGCGTCGTTATACGACCAGAAACCATTGACCGTGATGGCGCGGGCGCCGTCGATGGCCAGCGGACCGGCGGCATCGATGGCGATGTCATTGCCGGTGGCGCCGCCCACGCGCCGGGCGCTCAGTTCAAGCGTGCCCAGCGAAGCGATTTGATCAGCCTTGCCGGCGGTGCCGGCGCGCAGGTCCATGCGCGCGCCCGTATCGAGCACCAGGCGGCCGCTGCCGGCATCGATGTCGATCACGGCGCGGTTGGGCGCCTCGATCACCTTGCCGTAGCTATCAACCCGCAGCACGCTGCCGTGGGCGTCGAGCAGCGCGCCGCCGGCCACGCTGACGCCGTCGCGCGCGGCCAGGCGGATGCTGCCCACCTGTTCGCCGCTGGCGTCGACCGTGCCGTTGACGGCCAGGTGGCCGCCATCCACGGAAACGGTGATCTCGCGCGCCTTCAGTTCACTGTCCAGCACCAGGTCGCCCTGCTTGAGCTGGAAGCTGCGGCTGCCGAACACGCCGCCCTTGCTCAGGCGCCCGTTCAGTCCCTTGAAATCGTCGATATGCTGGCCGCGCACGTCCAGGCCGCCCGCCGCGAACGGCACGTCGGTGCCGCCCGCGTCGTAGTGGCCGCTGCTGCCGCCGGCGATGCTGCCCAGCAGCGCCACGCTGCCCGCCTGCGCGTCCAGCGCGGTGGCCGTCAGCTTGCCGGCACGGTTCGACACGGCGGAGAAATCGATGCTGGAAGCGGCCGCCTGGCGCACGTCGCCGTGGCGGCTGTCGAGCACCACGTCGCCGCCCCAGCTGTACTTGGCCACGCCGTTGAAATCGATCTTGCGGCCAGCCAGGTCGAGCCTGGCGCCATCGCCCAGCACGACGTCCTGTTCGGCGGACACGCTGAGCTTGCCGCTTGGCAGCAGCACGGCCGTGTCGAGCGTCACGCTGCGTCCGTCCAGCGCCACTTCGGCGCCCAGCGCGCCGGCCAGGGTGGCCGCGTCCGGCGCGGCGGCGGCGGCGCCGGACGGCTTGGCGACACGGATGTCGCCACCCGCCTTGATCTTGTTGACGGAGCCGGCCGCGCCCGTGAGCAGCGCCGTGTTGAGATGCAGGTTGCCGCCGCTGCGCACATAGCCCTTGCTGTCCGCATCCCACGCGCCTTGCGACTGGTACACCGACAGCGATCCCGTGTGATTGGCGGTGATGCGCTCGCTGGCGTTGAAAGACACGTCGCCAAAGCCGAGGATCAAGCGGTCCATGCTGTGGATGGTGTCGGGCCGGCTGTTCGGGCCATAGCCGAACTCGACCTGGCGGGCGTCAACCTGCAGGCGCCCGCTGCCGTTGCCGGCGCCGCCGCTGGCAACCAGGCCCGGCGCCGTGGTGGCGCCGTTCCATACCAGTACGTCGGTCTTGATGCGCGCCACGGCATCGCTGCCGCCGGCGCCATAGATCGCCGGCGTGCCGATCACCAGCCTCTCCAGCGACGATTTTCCCGTGCTCGCGTTAATGGTCGACAATTCGACGTTGTCATAGAAATTGATGGCGTCGCGTGCCGTCAGCGCCAGGCTTTCCAGCGCCGGCGCACCCACGCTGGCATCGCCGCGCAGCAGGCGGTCGAGGATGTCCTGGTTCAGGGTCAGTCCGGCCGGCAGCGCGTCGCGCGCCGCCATCCCGGCCAGCGACGCCGCGCTGCCCACATTGATGCCGCCCACGGCCAGCACCAGGTTGCGGGTGCCATAGGTGGTGGCGTCGCGCAGGTTGAAGCTCTGGTCGGTGGCGGCGGCAATGGTGCCCTCGGAATACAGCGGGGTGCTGCCGCTGCACGCCACGCCTTCCGCGCAGGCGCCGATGTCGATGCGGCCCGGTCCCGATCGCGGATCGGCACTCACGCCGGGCGCCAGCATGTCGAGCCGGCCATTCGAGACGGCCAGCACGCTGGACGTGCCCGGCGCATACACGTAGCCGTCGCCCGAGTCCCAGGCGGCCTTGCCGCGGCCCAGGGTATTGATGCCGCCACCTTGCTCGATGACGATGCCGCCGGCCTTGCTGTTGGTCACCAGGAACACTTCGCCGGCCCTGAGAACGGCGCCATCGCGCACCACGATGTTATCGACGCCGCCCTGGAACTGGGCGATATTGGCTTGCTGGTTGCCGGTAACGCCGCTGTAGTTGACGGTGGGCAAGCCACCGATGCCCAGGCGCGGGGCGCCGATGGCGTTCAGGGCATCGGCCCGCACCGTGATCCCCTTGAAGCCGACAGTGGGCGCGGCAGCGCTGCCGATGATTTCATAATTCTTGCCGGAGCCGCCCAGCAGCAGCGCGCTGCCGCCGAAACCGTCCTTGCCTGGCGTGTAGTTGGCGCTGCCGGCAAAGCGCAGCGCGTCCTCGGTGCTGGCCCCGGGCAGCACCAGTTCGATGTGCAGCGCCTTGGCGTCGCGTTCGAGCAGCGGGCGCGGCACGCCGTCGCGCACGGCCTGCGCCAGCGCGAATGCGCTGTAGCTCGTTTCATTGTATTGCGAATAGCTGCGCAGCACGTCAGCCGACGTCAGCACCGCCTGCGATGGCAGCGCCGTGCGCAAGTCGGTATTGCTGGTGCCCAGCTGCACGGCGGTGGCGAAGGAACCATTGCGCATGGCCGTGGCCGAGCCGACGGGCAAGCCGCCGGCGGCCAGGCCGTTCAATTCCACGCGGAAGGCGCCGGGCAGCAGCGCAAAGCTCGACGGCAGCAAGGTATACGTGCCGGCGGCCAGGCCGGGCACGCCGGCGCCGATGGTGATCTGGCGCCCCAGCGCGGGATCGCCGGCGCCGTTCTCGGCGACGACGGGCGCATAGCCTGCCTGCGCGCCCGGCACGATGGCGTAGACGGGATTCGTGGCCAGGCCCGGCAGCACGAAGCCGCCCTTGCCGGAGGTCTGCACCAGCGGGTTGAGGCGGGCGTCGGTCGAGCCGCCCCGGCCCGCAAGAAAGGCCGCGCCGGTGAGGCTGCCGCCGCCTGACAGGTCGAGCACGGCGCCGGCGCGCACATCGACGTGTTCGCCGGTAAGCACGACGGCCGGATCATTGCCCACGCCCTTGTAGACGACATCGACGCCGTCCATCATGTAGCTCAGGCCATCGAGCGAGCCGCCGTACGGCATCAGCAAGCCATTCGCGCTGACCGATGTCACGCTGCCGGGCAGCAGATTGGTGTGGCCCGTCACCGCGCCAAAGGTGTTCTGGCCCAGCGTGATCTTGCCCAGCGGCGCGCGCAGCACGCCGCCCTGGTTCACCGTGGCGGCGCCCAGCTCCAGCGAGCCGAACACCGAGTAAGGCAGGGCCGGCAACGGCGCGGCAGGGTCGCCGCTGCGCTCGATGGTCAGCCGGCGGGAAGGGTCGAACTCGGTCGCCAGCTGCCCATATTCGTCGATCACGTTGCGTTTGCCCACTTCCACCTTGCCCGTGGCGCCGCTCACCGGATAGATTTGCGCGCCCGCCAGGGTCAGGTTGCCCGGCGTGTACAGCGCGGCCGCCGCGCGCATGCGGATGTCGCCGCTCGAGCGCAGCGCCAGCTCGCCAAAGGCGTCGCGCTTGACCACCAGGTCGTCGGCCACGTTTTGCGCGATCACGCCGTTGCTGCCGACATTGACGGTATTGCTCAGGTCGATCAGCGCGGCATGCAAGGTCAGGCTGGCGTGGTCGTCCACGTTGGGCACGCCCAGCTTGCCGGCACCGACGCCGCCGTTGCCCGAGCCGCGCACGGGATTGGGCATCAGGTGGTCGTCGCTCTGGGTGCGGCTGGTGCCGGCCAGGCGGATGTAGGGCGCCGCCAGCTTGACTTGCGCGCTGGTGGCGGGGTCGGCATGGTCGGCCAGGGCCAGGGCGCTGGCCGTCAGGCGCAGGCTCTGCCCCAGCGACAGGTCGAGGTTGCCATCAAAACTGATCAAGCCGTTCGACAGCAAGGCCAGGTGGTCGAAGCCGCCGGCGGCCACGCGGTCCGCGCCCAGCTTTGCCACACCGTAGCGCAGCGCCGGATCGCTGTCGCCCACCTGCAGGTCGGCAGCCAGACCGCTATCGCCCTGGATGCTGGAAACAATCATTTCACGCGGCACGCGCACCGCGTCTTCCACCGCCAGGCCCTTCAAGTCGAGCTTGCCGACGATGCCGTAGTTCGGCGCTTCCAGGTTGAGCGCCAGGGTGCCGCCGGACGCGCCGGCCCCGCCGGCGGCCGCATGCATGCTACCGTCGAGCAGCAAGCCACGGAAGGAGCTCAGCGCGATGCTGCCGCCGTCGCCAGCCACCAGCACGCTGCCCTGGCCCGGCAGATCGAGCTGGGCGGCGGAACCGGACGCTTCCAGGCGCGCGCCGGGGCGCACGATGACGAAGGCGTCGGCCGCCTCGACCTGGGTGGCGTCGAGATTGTGCCTGGCGCCAATTTCGATGCTGCCACCAGCGCCCACATGGCCATACACGCCGCCCTGGGCGTCGATGGCGGTGGCCGCGCGGCCGGCCACGTCGAGGACCGCGCGCTCACCGATCCAGATCGACTGGGCGTTGGCGCTGCCATCCGGACGGTTGATTTCACCACCGGTCACCAGCGTGCCAGGCAACACGGAAATGCGGCCGCCGGCCGCGCTCAGCGTACCGTCCACGGTGATCTGGCCGTTGCCCGTCAAGCTGATGCTCTTGCCGTCGTCCACGCGCAGCGTGGCGCCCTCGCCCACCACCAGCGGCGCCTTGGCGTTGCGGGTGCCGGCCGACAGTGCGATATCGGCGCCGGCGCGTTGCTTGAGCACGCCTTTCACGGCATTTTCCTGCCACAGCGGCGCCAGCCACGGTTGCAGCACGGCGGCCGGATCGGCGCCGGTCGGCAATTGGTCCGCCAGCGCCAGGTCGGCGCGCAGCAATGGCATGGAAACGTCGATGCTGGCGCCCTGCGCCACCTGCAGGCCCTGCTGGCCATTGATGTTGTAGTGCGCAAAGCCGCGCTGGAACAGCGTGTTGTCCAGCACCAGCAGCGGCTTGACGGCCAGATCCTGCGGCGCATGGTTGCCGGCCAGCAGGCGATCGCCCGCATTCAGGGTCACGTCGAACGCGAACGCGGTGCCGGCAGCCACCCTGGCGTTGAAAGCGGCTACCGGCATGCCGTCCGGGAAGGCGTTGGCCGGCACCAGGTAGCCCGAACCGAGCTTGCCGCGCACGCCCGTCAGGGTGACGCCGGCCGGCACGGTCATGCCGCTGGTGTAGCCGATGCCGTTGCTGCCGGTGACGGTGATGTATTCATAGCTGATCGAGGCGGGCGGCACCACCCAGGCGGCCGGCAAGGTGTACGGGCGCGCCGCGCTGAAGTCCGGCAAGTCCAGCAGCGGCTGGCCGGGCTGGACTTGCGTGCTGACATAGCTGAAGTCGCTATCGAGCACGGTGCCGGCCTTGATGGTGAAGGCTTTTGCCAACGTCAGGTGCACGGGTACGGACTGGCCTGCTGGCAACACGCCATTGTCCGCCAGCACGCCGCCGCCCAGCGCCACGCCGGTACCGCTGTCGATGGTCAGGGTGCCGCCGCCGTTGGCGCCGTAGCCGCGCAGTTCGCCATCGAGCACCAGCGTCTCCGACTTGACGCCGTTGATATCGTTCTGGTTCGCGCGCAAGGTGATGTCGCCGCCGCGCCCGCCTTTCAGCGTGCCGTCGGCCAGCACGGCCGCGCCCGAGGACGTGTCGATCGCGCTGCCGGCCGCCAGGTTGACGCTGCCGCTGCTGACCAGCGCCACCGCGCCGCCGTTGACATGCGGCAGGCCGGATGTATTGCCCGGATCCAGCTTGAGCTGGCTCCACAGGCCGCGCGTGTCGAGCGTCACGCCGGCGGCCACATCGATGCCCACCTTGGCTCCGGCCGCTGGCGTGGCGACCGTGGTATCGAGCCAGCCGCTGGTGGCGTTGGCCTGCTTGCTGACGATGTCGCCCAGCGCGATGCTGCCGCCGCGCGCCGTCAGCCCGGCGTTGACCGTGACCTGCGGCGCATGCAGCGCGATCTCGCCGCCCGGCGTGACTTGCACGGCGGCATTGACCTCGATGTCGCCGCTGGCATAGGCCTTGATGCCGCCCAGTTTTTGCGCATTGAGCCAGCCCGCGTCCAGGTAGGTCTTGCCGAGCAGATTCTCGGGCAAGGCATCTTCGCGCTGGAGCTCACCGGCGCCGACGCCGCCGCTGCCGATATGGATGGCTTGCAGCAGCGCCGCGGGATTGTCGCGTAGCTGCGCGCTGGCAGCGTCATACACGGGCGCCAGCTGGCCCAGCACCAGCTGGCCGTTGCGCGCGGCCGCCAGTTGCGACTGGCGATAACTGTCGAGGGTGGCGTCGCGCGCGTCCTGCTGGCGCTCGCCCTGGAACACGCTCGATTCGATCGCGCCTTCGAGCACGGCGGATTGGGTGCCCACCACCACGCGGCCCGCGTCGCGGCCCACGGTATAGCCGTTTTCCAGCCGTTGCTGGGCGCCGACCAGGGGACTGGCGAAATTTTCCGTCACTTCCGCGCCCCAGCGCTGGTGTTGCGCCGCGTAGCCCTGGTAGACGCCCGTGTACAGCATGTCGCCGGGCGCCGTCGACAGCCGGTAGAGCTGGCCGTCCTTGCCGTTCAGCCAGCTCTGGCGGACCATGCCCGTCTGGACGTCAAACGTGCCGCCGGATACATTGAGCAAAGAGCCGGCCTGGGTCACCAGTTCGCCGCCCTGGAAAGCCACGGTACCGCCCTGCGCCGCCCATTCGCCGATGCCATGGCCGCTGGTGTTGAGGTAGCCGCTCACTTCGAGCAAGCCGCCGGCCGTGTACCAGCGGTCGGTCGCATAGCCATTCGTGCCGGCCGCCACGCGCACCAGGTCGCGCCGGTCGAGCCACAGGTCGGTGCTGTTGAGGACCTTGCTGTCGCGGTTGCCCGGTGCGTCGCGCTGCTCGTTGCCCTGCGCATTGATCAGCACATTGTTCGAGGCCATCGCCACGTTGACGCCGACGGCGCCGGAGACGTCGATGCTGGCGCCGCGCGCCACCTGCGTGCGGCGCGCGGCCAGCGCATTGACCTGGCCGCCGGTGGCCAGGGTCAGCGAGCCGCTGTCGAAAGCGATATCGCCGCCAGAGGCTATCTGGATCAGCGACAGGTCGCGGCGGTTGTAGGCGCCGTCGCTGAGCAGCGCCGAATCCTTGATGAGCGCATCGCGCTGCACGTCCAGCGCCGTGGCGCCGCTGTCGTCGAGCAGCACCGTCGTCAGGCTGTCGGGCGCCAGGGTGACCAGGCCGTCGCTGCCATCGGCCTTCAGGTGCACGGTGCCGCGCGTGGTGACGCTGGTACTGCTGAGCAGCACGCCGGCCTGCCGCACGTCGCGGCCCGTCAGGGTGACGTCGCCCGTCAGCGCCTGCACCAGGCCGGCATTTGTCACCTTGCCCGCGTCGCTCTGTGCGTTGAACTTGACGTCCACCTCGTTGCCGCGCGTGCTCGAGGTCTGATTGCTGTCCGTCCCCAGTCCCTTGCGGATGACGAAACTGTCGCCAGCGGCCAGCGTGACCTGGCCGTTCGGCGCCGACACGCTGCCGCCGTTATGCACCTCGCGTCCGGCCAGCAGCACATAGCCGCCGCCTTCCGTCACCGTCTGCGGCTTGCGCGTGCTGAGCTGCGCCCCGGCCTGCACCACCACGTCGGCCGTGGCATTCGCATGCGTGGCCACGTTGCCATTAAGTACCAGGTCGTTGGCCAAGGTGGGCTTGAAGCTGGAACCGAGCGCATCGCTGTAGATCCCCTTCTGGAACTGGCTATTGCTCATGCCCACGGCGGCGGCCACCAGGCTGCGCGTATCGACCTGGCTGCTGCCGGAAAAGACGATGCCATTGCGGTTGACCAGCATCACCGTGCCGTCGGCCTTGATCTGGCCCTGGATCTGGCTGGGACGGGCCAGCGGATCATTGATGCGGTTGAGCACCGACCAGTTCGCCGCCTGGTCGAATTGCAGTGTCGTGTGCTGGCCGATGTTGAAGCTTTCCCAGTTCAGGATCGCCTTGTCGGCCGTCTGTTTCACGGTAACCACGGTCTTGCCGCCGGCCTGTGCCTGCGTGGGGCCGTTCGCGTTGAGCCAGCCGGCCGTCAGGCTGTTGGTATCGACTTGCAAACCGCCTGCCGCCAGGCCTTCCGGCACGCTCGAGCCGGCGGCGATGGCCGCCTGGCGCGCCGCCTGCTGGGCCGCCTGCTGCACGGCGATGGCGCGCGCGGCCAGCTGCAGATTGTTCAGCGACGTTTGCAGCTGGGCATTGGCTTTTTGCTGCTGTGCCTGGGTATTGTCCGGCGCGATGATGGCCTGGCCATTCGGCAAGCGTCCCGTGGTGGCGGCCGTGCCCTGCTGCGCGCCCTTGCCGGCGAACCAGGCGCCGCTGAACGGCTGCTGCGCCTGCGTGCCGCCCGCCTGCAGCAGCATGGCGATGGCCAGCGCCAGCGGTTTCAGGCGCACCGGGCGCCCGGTCCGGTTGCCCGCCATGGCGGAGGAGGATGCGTGTTTCGTGACCGACTTGCTTCGCTGCATGGCGACATTCCCTTTTCATGTTCCGTTGCTGACCGATATCGCGAGGCGGCGCGCGGCACGCACGGGGCGGGCGGCAGGCACGGAATCGCGGCTTCCAGCAGCATTGACAGGGAACAAGGGGCGGGACTGCAAAAGGTCATGAAAATGTCATAAATGGCGCCCCGCCTTGGCGCTCCGCCTTGGCGCTGGGCGCCATTGGCGTGCGCTAACCGAACAGCACGATGCCGCCCGGCAAGCGCGTCACACGCGCGCCGTACGCATCCTGGATCAGCGCAATCACATCGTCGAGGCGGTCCAGCGAAAAACTGGCTTGCACGCGGGCCTTGCCCAGCACGTCATTGTTCAAGATGAGCTTGCCGGGACGGTAGCGGTTCACCTCATCGACCACCTCGGCCAGGGTGCTTTGCTTGAACACCAGCAAGCGCTGGCGCCAGGCGCTGACCTCGCCCGCCCGCACGGCGCGCGCGATGCCGAAATGCGCGGGACGGTAGCGCAGCTGCTCGCCGGCGGCCAGTTCCGCATCGTTACCGTTCTGCACCACGCGCAGGCGGCCCGCCAGGCACGTCACGCACACTTCCTGGCCGAACAGGCGGATATTGAAACGCGCGCTGCCGGCCAAGACGCTGCCGTCGCCCGCCTGCACGCGCAGGCGCGCCGCGCCGCGCAAGCCGGCCTGGAATTCCGCCTCGCCGGCCAGCAGCACCAGCGCCGCCGTGCCATCCTGCGCAGGCGCCGCGTCAAGGCGCGTCTGCGTATTCATCTGCACCAGCACGCCGCCGTCGAGGGCCACTTCGCGCTGCTCGCCCGTGCCGGTGGCGTAATCGGCGCCCAGGCCCGCCACGGCCGGCCACAGGTCCGTGGGCGGACGCAGCACCAGCAGCCCCAGCGAAGCGGCCACGGCGCCGCCCAGCCAGGCGCGCCGCGCCGTGTTCACTGGCTGCTGCGCCCGCTTGACGGCGCGCGCGGCCGGCGCCATGGCGCCCCACACGGCGCGCGCCTCGGCAAACGCCGTCGCATGCGCGCGGCTGCGCCCGCACCAGTGGCGAAATACTTGCGCGTCGCGTTCGCTGACCTGGCCCGAGGCCAGGCGCACGACCCACGCCTGCGCTTCCTTCTGGATGACACCCATATCGTCTTCCGCTTGTTCAGTCATGATGTCTAGACGTTTTTCCCGCGCCGGGACCGAAGCGCTGGATGAAATCGCGTCCCATGCGTTCACAGCAGTGTTCGAGTCCGGCGCGCAATTCCTTCTCCACCGTGCGGGCGGAAATGCCGAAGCGCTCGGCGATGTCGCGGTGCGGCAGTTGATCCACGCGGGCGGCGATGACGATGGCGCGCCGGCGCTTCGGCAGCTCCTGCAGCGCCCGTTCCAGTTCTTCAATTTCAGCGCGCGCGCTGAAGGTGCGGGCCGGGTCGGCCAGCTCGTCGGCCATCTCGTACAGCTCGTCGATATCCGGCAGGCTGACCAGGCGCGCATTGTCGCGCCTTTGATCTTCCGCAATGTTGATGGCGATACGCATCAGGTAGGCGGAGGGATAGCTGATGGCCTCGGGCGCGTTCATTTTTTCCACTCTTAAATACGTTTCATGCAGCGCGTCATTCGCCAGGTCTTCCGAGCCCAGGCGGCGCTGCAGGTGGCGGCGAAACTGTCCATAGCGTTCCAGGAACAGTTTGCGCAAGGTAGCTTTCAGCAATTCCGGCATGCTCAGCCTGCCCCGGCCAGGCGCAGATACGGTGCGCAATCGGCGGCCGGATCGGGCCGCGGCGTCAAGAGTATCGTCAGCGGCTGCGGCAGGCCGACGGGTGGCGCGCCATCCATCAGCAGGCTGCGCAGGCGCTGCAGCACGGCGCTGTCGCGCTGCGCCACACCGCTCGGTTCAAGCACATGCACCTCGCGCACCTTGCCCCGTTCATCGAGCCACAGCTGGAAGGCCAGGCGGTAGCGGCCGAAGGCATCCGGGTGCAAGCGGCACAGGGCGCGCGTGAGGGAACGCTGCAGCACAGCCGCATACGCTTGCAGCCCCGGCGTGGCGGCGACGGGTTCGCCCGGCGCCGCCAGTGCCGGTGCTGCACCGGCCAGCGCCAGCAAGGTAAACGCATTGCTGCCGCTGAAACGCGCGCCCAGTTGCGTGCCAGCCAGCAAGCGCTGCAACGCCTCGGCCGGCGTGTAGTCGCCGCGCACGGGCGCGGCCATGCGTCCCGCCGCCAGCTGGCTGCTGACCAGCACGGAATAACCGGTCACTTCGCCAAACGCCACCAGGGCAGCGTCAAGCGGCTGGGCGGCCAGGTCAAAACGCAAGGTCGCGGCCGGCTGGCCATCCTCATCGGCGGCGCCCGCTGCCGGACACACGAAGGTCATCCATGTCATCAGCAAACAGGCGGACAGGGCCAGGGCGTTGCCCGTTGCGGTGCGGCGGTGGGTTCGTGTCATTTTCCAGGGAAACCAACGAGAGCCTGCAGTTAAGATGTCTTGTCTGCAATGTTGCCGGCAGAATGGCAAGATAGTAGCTTCACAAAATGACCACTGCATGACATGAAGTCATCGTCCTGGCCCGCGTGTGTCATCGCCGCGACACATGGGCTTGCTATGCTGGCGACTCATTCCACCGCTGCGGGAGCCAGCATGGCGCGCCTGTTTCTGTCTGTTTTTATCCTTGCTTGCGTCCTCCCGCCCGCGCAGGCGGACGAGCACACCGTCGTCGTCACGCCCGGCAAAACGGATGGCGCTTGCGTCAGCGTCGACAGCGCGGGCCGGCGCGTGCAATCGATGGCTTGCCTGAATGAAAAATTGCTGCCGGCGGGCGATGCCCCAGGCCGGCAAGCGCCCAGCCTGTCGACGGCGGAGACGAACTTGCAGCGGCCGTCGAACCAGCTCGGCCTGTACAACCGCGCCGCGCTGGAACACCGCATGGGCAATGCCTTTGGCAAATCCGTCACGCCGCAGCGCCCGCCGCCGCCAGCGCCCGCCAGCCCGCTGCTGCCGCCCCCGCTGCCACCGCGCTGACGCTGTTGTCAACGCACAGTCCATTTGCGCTGTCAAGATTGCGCAATCGCGCCGATTGCGTATCATTCCAGGCTTGATCGCTCTGGAAACAACCATGCTGCCCACTATCGAACAACGCCTTGCCCTTGAACTTGCCGCCAAACCCGTGCAAGTTGCCGCCGCCATCGAACTGCTCGACGAAGGCGCCACCGTGCCCTTCATCGCCCGTTACCGCAAGGAAGCGACCGGCGGCCTCGACGATATCCAGCTGCGCCTGCTCGAAGAGCGCTTGCGCTACCTGCGCGAGCTGGAAGAGCGGCGCGCCGCCATCGTGGCCTCGATCACGGAACAGAACAAGATGACGCCCGAGCTGCTCGACGCCGTCATGCACGCGGAAGACAAGACGCGCCTGGAAGACCTGTATCTGCCCTACAAGCAGAAGCGCCGCACGAAGGCGCAGATCGCCATCGAAGCGGGCCTGATGCCGCTGGCCGACGGCTTGCTGGGCAATCCCGAGCTGACGCCGGAAATGGAAGCGGGCAAATTCCTGCGCGACGCGTTTACTAGTGCCGACGGCAACAACCCGGGCGTGGCGGATACCAAGGCGGCCCTCGACGGCGCGCGCCAGATTCTGATGGAGCGTTTCGCCGAAGACGCGACCTTGCTGCAAACCTTGCGCGAATACGTGCAGGAACATGGCATCGTCGAATCGAAAGTGGTGGAAGGCAAGCAGGACGAAGGCGAAAAATTCGCCGATTATTTCGATTACTCGGAAACCATCTCGACCGTGCCATCGCACCGCGCGCTGGCCCTGCTGCGCGGCCGCCGCGAAGGCATCCTCGACGTCACCCTGCGCCTAGATACGGAAGCGGAAAAACCGAAGTGGGATGCGCCGCACAACCCGTGCGAAGGCCGCATCGCCGCCCGCTTCGGCATCAAGCAACAAGGCCGTCCGGCCGACAAATGGCTGGCCGACACAGCGCGCTGGACCTGGCGCGTAAAAAGCTTCATGCACCTGGAAACGGAACTGATGGGCGCGCTGCGCGAACGTTCGGAACTGGACGCCATCAACGTGTTTGCCACCAATTTGAAGGCGCTGCTGCTGGCCGCGCCTGCCGGCCAGCGCGCCACCATGGGCCTCGACCCTGGCTTGCGCACGGGCGTCAAGGTTGCTGTCGTTGATGCCACCGGCAAAGTCGTCGACACGGCCGTGATCTACCCGCACCAGCCGAAGAACGACTGGGATGGCTCGCTGCACACCCTGGGCCGCCTGGCCGCCAAGCACAATGTGTCATTGATTTCCATCGGCAACGGCACCGCGTCGCGCGAAACGGACAAATTGGCGCAGGACTTGATCAAGCAGCATCCGGAAGCGAAGATGACGAAGATCGTCGTCTCGGAAGCGGGCGCGTCGGTGTATTCGGCGTCCGAGTTCGCCTCGAAGGAATTGCCGGACATGGACGTGTCCCTGCGCGGCGCCGTCTCGATCGCGCGCCGCCTGCAAGACCCGCTGGCCGAACTGGTGAAAATTGATCCGAAATCGATCGGCGTGGGCCAGTACCAGCACGACGTGAGCCAAAGCCAGCTGGCCCGCTCGCTCGATGCAGTCGTGGAAGATTGCGTGAACGCCGTCGGCGTGGATGTGAACACGGCGTCGGCCCCCCTGCTGGCGCGCGTCTCCGGCCTGTCGGCCAGCGTGGCGCAAAGCATCGTCACCTACCGCGACATGAAGGGTGCTTTCACCTCGCGCGCGGCCTTGAAAGCGGTGCCGCGCCTGGGCGACAAGACCTACGAACAGGCAGCCGGCTTTTTGCGCGTGATGGGCGGAGAAAACCCGCTGGACGCCTCGGCCGTCCACCCGGAATCGTACCCGCTGGTGGAAAAGATCCTGGCTGACATCAAGAAAGATATCAAGGCTGTCATCGGTGAAACGGCCCTGCTGAAAACCTTGAGCCCGGCAAAATATGCGGATGAAACGTTTGGCGTGCCGACCATTTCCGACATTTTGAAGGAACTGGAAAAGCCGGGCCGCGATCCGCGTCCGGAGTTCACCACCGCCACCTTCAAGGAAGGCGTGGAGGAAATCCGCGACTTGCGCCCGGACATGATTTTAGAGGGCGTGGTCACCAACGTGGCCGCCTTTGGCGCCTTTGTCGACATCGGCGTGCACCAGGATGGCCTGGTGCATATCTCGGCCCTGTCGAGCACCTTTGTGAAAGATCCGCACACGGTGGTGAAAGCTGGGCAAGTCGTGCGCGTGAAAGTGCTGGAAGTCGATGAGAAGCGCAAGCGCATCGCCCTGACCATGCGCCTGACGGACAGCGCGCCGCAGGCGGGCAGCAAGCCGGAGCAGCGCGGCGACCGCAACGACCGCCGCAGCATGGCGCAGCACCAGTCGCAGTCGCGCAACGCGCCGGAACCGGCGGGCAGCATGGCCGCCGCGTTCGCCAAACTGCGCGGTTAAGCGGCATGGCCGCCGGGCATGACCTTGTCATTCTGGCGGTGGACGCGGGCAGTGCCGAAGCGCAGCTGCTGCTCGATGAATTATCGGCAGCATTGCTGCGCATCAATGGCGACAGCGGCCGCTCCTCGTTCGACGTGGAAGCGGCCACGCCGCGCGGCGGCTTTTATATCGCCCGCGATACGGCTGGAGAACTGCAGGGCTGCGCCGCCCTGCGCCCGCTGGGTGATCCGCACAGCGCCATAGGCGAACTCAAGCGCATGTATGCGCGCCCCGGCGCCACCGGCACGGGCGCGGCGCTGCTGGCGCACGTGGAGGCGCAGGCGCGCTTGCATGGCTACCAGGCCCTGCACCTGTCCACCCGCGTGGCGAATACCCGCGCCCTGGCGTTCTATGCCAGGCACGGCTATGCACCCGTTATTGCCTGGGGCAAATACGTGGGCGCCGCGCAATCGGCCTGTCTGGGCAAGAAGTTATAAGGCTCGGCGTGGCTGACTTGCCCGATTTATGACTTGAGCGCATACCCGTGCCGGCGTTTTCTTATAAAATGACGCCATCTATTTATTTACCCATCAGAGGCAGCTATGAGCGACGTACAAACCTGGATCAAAGAAACCGTGACGAGCACGCCAGTCGTGCTGTTCATGAAGGGCACGGCCCAATTCCCGCAGTGCGGCTTTTCCGGCCGCGCCATCCAGATCCTGAAAGCCTGCGGCGTGGAAAACATCGCTACCGTCAACGTGCTGGATGATCCGGAAGTGCGTCAAGGCATCAAGGATTACTCGAACTGGCCGACCATTCCCCAGCTGTATGTCAAAGGCGAGTTCATCGGCGGCTCCGACATCATGAATGAAATGTTTGAATCGGGCGAACTGAAGTCCCTGCTGGATGCCTGATCACCCAGCGCAGCGGCCACGGCGTATCGTCGTGGCCATCACGGGCGCCACGGGCGCCGTGTATGGCTTGCGGCTGCTGCAATTGCTCGGCGCCATCCCCGGCGTCGAGACGCATCTGGTCTTGTCCGATGCGGCCGTACTGACCCTGCACCAGGAAACGGGCGTGGGGCGCAAGGAAATCGAAGCGCAGGCGCACGTGGTGCACAAGCTGCGCGATATCGGCGCGAGTATCGCCAGCGGCTCGTTCCAGTCCGATGGCATGGTCGTGGCGCCGTGCTCGATGAAGACCCTGGCGGCCGTGGCCCATGGCTTGTCGGATAATTTGATCACGCGGGCCGCCGATGTCGTGCTCAAGGAGCGCCGGCGCCTGATTTTGATGGTGCGCGAAACGCCGTTCAACCTGGCGCACCTGCGCAATATGACGGCCGTGACGGAAATGGGCGGCATCATCTTCCCGCCATTACCCAGCTTTTATCACCACCCGCACAGCATTGCGGAGATGGTCGACCATACGGTGGCGCGCGTCATCGACCTGCTCGGCATCGAGCACGCCCTGGCACCGCGGTGGAATGGTTTGAAAACTCCAGACCAGCCAGCAACAAATTAACAGACTACATCACCAACTACGCACGTCACGATGCGTGACAAAAGCGTAGCGAGCGGCAGCGAGGCTCGGCGCCCCCTTGTGGCCGAGAAGCGCAACCGTGCTCTAGCACGGGGCGCCGAGCTGGTGAGCATCGCCGGCCGCAAAGCGCGACGCGCAGCAGCTTTGCTCAGGCATCCCTCATCTCTTGTCGAATTGCAGGGCACTGGCCTGCTTCAAATCCCTGGCTTCTTCAACCATCCTGCGGTGGGCGATCCGTTTGCGCATCACTTCCGCATGTTGCGCGGCAGTCATGGGAGGCACGGTCATCAAGTCCTTCAGCTGCGCGGTATTGCTGTAGTTACTTTTCATAAGACGGCTCAAATGCTCGGCTCCGTAGTGGATGAACTGGCTGTTTCTGATAGTGATTATGCGCTGGTATTGGCCGCTGCGCCGCCGCAGGCAGGATTATTGTCAAATAATTCCGCTGCAGCGCAACATACGAGGTCTTATTGTGCGGCAAAATCATGTCTCCAGTATGACTCTGCGCAAATAAAAGATCAGAAGATGCGCCGCCAGCGAAAAGCGGACGGCGCCGGCCTGAACAGGCCTGGATGCTTACTTTTGGTAGTTGACGCGCACCAGCATGCGAATAAATTCACGCGCGATTTGACGATGATGTTCATCTAATCTTTGCAAATCGGCAATTAATTTCACATCGGCGGACTCAAAACGCGACAGGGCGCTGCCCGCATCGCCATTCGGCGTGGCGCTTTCCGGACCGCCAAACCGCAACCATTCCGCCGGCACGCCCAACCATTGGGCAATCATGCGCAATTTCTCTTGCGTCGGAATTGCTTCACCTACCAACCATTTCCTAGCTGCATGCACGGTAATCGGGCGCCCGTCGAAACGGATATTGAATTCCCGGGCCAGTCTGGTCGGGCTGTCTGGAGAATAATGGGCGTTTTTGAGAGCCAACTGAAGTCGCTGGCTGAAGCTTTCGCGTTCGTTAGAAGAATTCATAGGTGTACTATTTCATGTTGTAACATGAAAGTCAGTTTCTTGAATGACCATACAGATTGTTACATTTGAAAATGGCATTAATTGACAATTAACACTCTGGCCGGCCTTTTCAGGGCAAAAACGGGGCCGAATTTTCTCTTGTTATCCTGCGTGGCTTCGGGTCAAATTCGCGGCTGGCCTTGAGTTTCGCACTGCAGCACGATTCAAAGCCTCGGTTTGGCATTACAACGTACGGTATCGGATAATGCCCGCCTCTACCGGTAAGTGCAATGCCCATGTCATACAATTTCTTATAGACAAAGTTTTCAGAAGCGCCATTTTGTTTTCAATATGGAAACAAACAAGCCGACGTTTTCATTGTGAAACGTTGTTTTTCGAGCGTGCCGCCTGGCAAAACTCAGGCTTCAAAAAATGTTACTGCCATCGTAGCGAAAACATTGTCGCCGTTACGCCAGGAAAGCTCTTTTTGGTGTCATGTTGGCCACCAACTCTCGATCTTAAGCCCGTTTGTGCGAGAAGAATCAATTTATTTTCAGTAACTGTTGTCTGATTCACCAAATTGCCACAGCGGCGCCGCATTTTTCCTTGTTGCAGCATGGGCCAGGCACGCTACAATAGTATTGACGTTGACGTAAACGGCACTTTGCCACCTTGCCTGCCTTGCAGCGCCCCATCTTTCTACCGACCGCCCATGCAACCAACACCGCCCGCCTCCATGACGACCTATACCATCACCGAACTGGCGCGGGAATTCGACATCACGGCCCGCGCCATCCGTTTCTATGAAGACCAGGGCTTGCTCAGCCCGAAACGCGAAGGCGCAGGTGGGCGCAACCGTGTCTACACGCCGCGCGACCGCACGCGCCTGAAGCTGACCCTGCGCGGCAAACGGCTGGGCCTGGCCCTGTCGGAAATCAAGAGCCTGGTCGACATGTATGAATCGCCGAAGGACACGCGGGCACAGATGGACCGCTTCCTGGGCGTGCTGGCACAGCACCGCCAGACCCTGGAACAGCAGCGCATCGATATTGAAATGGCCCTGGCGGAAATCAGCTCGCATGAAGCAGCGTGCGCGCGCATGCTGGCGGACTTGAATATGGAGAAGGCCCAGGCAGACTAGGCGGGCAGGCGGCAAACACTTGCCGCGCGCGCTGCCTTGCGCACACTACTTAACGTTTACGTAAACGTCACAACTGAGTATCATAGCTTCACTGACCCGGCATCCATGACCGCCACACTATAACGACGAGGACGACATGCTCCATCTCCCAGGCTTGACCTTTGACCACGGCGAAGACATCGCCTCGCTGCGCGAAGCGATCCAGCAATTTGCCGCCGCCGAAATCGCGCCGCGCGCGGCCGAAATCGACCGCACCGACCAGTTCCCCATGGACTTGTGGCGCAAGATGGGCGACATGGGCCTGCTCGGCATCACCGTCAGCGAGGAATACGGCGGCGCCGGCATGGGCTATCTGGCGCACATCATCGCCATGGAAGAGATCTCGCGCGCCTCGGCCTCCGTCGGCCTGTCCTACGGCGCCCATTCGAACCTGTGCGTGAACCAGATCAAGCGCAACGGCACGGCCGAGCAAAAAGCCAAATACCTGCCAAAACTCATCACGGGCGAACACATCGGCGCCCTGGCCATGTCCGAGCCGAACGCCGGTTCCGACGTCGTCAGCATGAAACTGCGCGCCGACTTCAAGGGCGACCGCTGGGTCTTGAACGGCACCAAGATGTGGATCACCAACGGCCCCGACGCGGACGTGCTGGTGGTGTACGCGAAAAACGACCTGGAAGCGGGTCCGCGCGGCATGACGGCGTTCCTGATCGAAAAGAATTTCAAGGGTTTTTCCATCGCACAAAAACTCGACAAGCTGGGCATGCGTGGCTCGCACACGGGCGAACTGGTGTTCCAGGATTGCGAAGTGCCGGCCGAAAACGTGCTGGGCGGCCTGGGCAAGGGCGTCAATGTGCTGATGTCGGGCCTGGACTTCGAGCGCACCGTGCTGTCCGGCGGTCCGCTGGGCATCATGCAGGCTTGCATGGACCTGGTCGTGCCTTACGTGCACGACCGCAAGCAGTTCGGCCAGCCCATCGGCGAATTCCAATTGATGCAGGGCAAACTGGCCGACATGTATTCGACCATGATGGCCTGCAAGGCCTATGTGTACGCCGTCGGCCAGGCCTGCGACCGCGCCACCACGCCGGAAGCCGTGCGCCAGTTGCGCAAGGACGCGGCCGGCGCCATTCTGTATAGTGCGGAGAAAGCCACCTGGATGGCGGGCGAAGCGATCCAGGCACTGGGCGGCAACGGCTACATCAACGAGTTTCCTGCCGGCCGCCTGTGGCGCGATGCCAAGCTATATGAAATCGGTGCCGGCACCAGCGAAATCCGCCGCATGCTGATCGGCCGTGAATTGTTTGCTGAAACCAAATAAGCACGCACCGGGTGCGCGGATGTCGACTGGGTGATGCGCCAACCATGCGAGCAGACACATGACGCAAATTGCCTTCCCCAAATTGCTTTCTTCGCAGATTGCATTCGATATCGCGCGCACCATCCGCGACGGCTTCGACAAGCATTACCGCCTGTTCCGCGCCACCAGCCAGCAGGCCAAGCAGTATTTCGAGCAGGGCGCCTGGGCCGCGGCGCAGCAGGCGGCCCGCGACCGCATCGACTTTTATGACAAGCGGGTGCAGGAATGCGTGCAAATGCTCGAAGACGAGTACGAAGAGGCGGAGTTGACGGACGAAGTGTGGCGTGAACTCAAGCTGCACTACATCGGCATGCTGACCGACCACAAGCAGCCGGAACTGGCGGAAACCTTCTTCAATTCCGTCTGCTGCAACATCTTGCACCGTACCTATTTCCACAACGATTTCATTTTCGTGCGCCCCGTCGTCTCGACCGAATACATCGAAACGGCCGGGCAGTCGCCCACTTACCGCGTGTATTACCCCGGCAAGGATGGCTTGCGCGCCACCTTGCGGCGCAGCGTGACGCATTTCCAGCTGGACTGCGCATTTGCCGACCTGGAACGCGACGTGATCCAGGTGGAAAGCCGGCTGCACCAGTTGTTTGGCGGCGACAGGCTGGAACCGAACCACCAGATCCAGGTCCTGACGAGCTTGTTTTACCGCAACAAGGGCGCCTACCTGGTGGGCAAGGGCATCAACGGCAACCGTGAATATCCGTTTGTCGTGCCCATCCTGCACAACCGTCACGGCAAGCTGGTGCTGGACACGGTACTGTGCGAGCATGAGCAGATCGCCATCCTGTTTTCCTTTACGCGCGCGTATTTTCTGGTCGACATGGAAGTACCGTCGGGCTATGTGCAATTCCTGCGCAGCTTGCTGCCGCGCAAACCGCGCAGCGAAATCTAT
>RCUS01000531.1_pt1 | contig 24591 bp, 19 predicted proteins | sample 2166221 | NCBI WGS metagenome assembly RCUS01 (sample SAMN09932758, study PRJNA488358) | compost metagenome | isolation source: compost soil in cyclohexanecarboxylic | place: Germany: Experimental Botanical Garden | reverse complement strand
ACCCCGACCCCGTCAAGGCCCAGCGCGTGATGAAGGCCATGATGGGCATGAAAAAGATCAATATTGACGAGATCAAGCGGGCGTATGCCGGTTAAAAGCTGGCCCGCAAGGTCAGCTGCGCGTTGCGCGGATCGCCGTAGTAGCCGCTGCCGTACAGGCCGTAGCCGCTGTAATAGCGCTTGTCGAACACATTATTGAGGTTCAGCACGGCACTGAGCCGCTTGCTGAACTCGTAGCGCGCCATCAGTCCGGCCACGCCAAAGCTGCCTTCGTCGGCGCGCGCCGGCACGTCGCCTGCCAGTAGCGTGTGGTAATACGTCCGGCCTTGCCAGTTGACATTGCCGCCCACGCTCAAGCGGCGCCAGTCGCCGCCCAGGCGGTAGCTGGTCGCCAGCTTGAAACTGCGTTCGGGACGTGTCGTATCTATGCGCTGGCCATCCTTGTCGCGTGGGCGGCTGAACGTCGCTCCCGCTTGCACTTGCCAGCCGGGCAATAGCTGGCCTGCCACTTCCAGTTCCACGCCGCGCGTGGTGGTGCCGTCGATGGGGCGGTAGACTTCCCGTTCGTTGGCGTCCGTGCCCACGTAGTCGGCCAGGTTGTCTTGCTGGATGTGAAACAGGGCGAAGCTGGCGTTCAGCTTGCGCTCGAAAAACTCGGCCTTGATGCCGCTTTCCCAGGATTTCCCCGTCGTGGGCGGCAGCGCCCTGGCATTGGCGTCGCTGACCGATTGCGCCTCGAAGATGCTGGCATAGCTGAGGTACGCGGAATACGTGCTGTTCAAGTCGTAGACGGCGCCCGCATACGGCACCAGCCGGTGTTTCTCCTTGGCGTCGTCGCGGCCCGTGCCGCCCCAGCCGTAGATCAGCTCGCCCGTGCGTTCATAGCTGCTCAGGCGGCTGCCGACGATCAGCGACAAGCCATCGGCCGGTTTGAAACGCGCCGCGCCATACGCCGCATATTCCTTGAAGCTGTATTGTTGCGTCAGGCTGACGGCCATGCTGGCCGGCAGGGGCACGTTGTTGTTCCATTGACGGTAATCGATTTCCACATTGCCGCCGCCATAGGCCAGGTAGTCGGACTTGCGGTGACTGGCGTTGACGCCCAGCACCAGTTCATGCTGGCGGCCCAGCCACTGGAATGGTCCCGTGGCGTAGGCATCGAGCGAATTGCTGTCGATGCCATAGGTTTTTGCGCCCCGCTGCACGGTGGCCAGACCAGTAGCCGGGTTCGGGTACGGACCCCAACTGATGATGTTCGCTTGCAACTGGTCCGTATCGCCTTTCCAGTGGCTCGCTTCCGCCTTCACTTGCCAGCCGTTGTCGAACAGGTGCTCGGCGGCGGCAAACACGCGCGTGCTGGTGCTGCCCGCATCCGTCCAGCGCGCGGCGGGGTTGAAGGCGCGCGCGAACCGCGTCCGGCTGCCATCCGTGTAAAACAGGGGATTCTGGCCGAAGGAAGAACCCTTGGAATCGATTTTCTGGTAGTCGATACCGGCCAGCACGCGCGTGCGCGGCGTCAGATCCGCCTCGATGACGCCGTAGACTACGCTCTTGTCCTGCTGGTAATGGTCGATGTAGGAGCCGTGATCCTGGTGCGCGGCCACTAGGCGCGCGCGAACGGAGCCGTCCGCATTCAGGGGACCGGAGACGTCGGCTTCCGCCCGGTAGCGGTCCCAGCTGCCGATGCCCGCCTGCGCATAGGCCTGGAAATGGCGCGTGGGTTTCTTGCGCACCAGGTTGACGGCGCCGGCCGGGCTGCCGGCGCCGCTCATCAGGCCGTTGGCGCCGCGTACTACTTCCACCCGGTCGTAGATGGCCATGTCGCGGATGCCCAGGCCGTTCGAATTGGTGCTGAAATCGAAGGTGGGCACGCCGTCGTACTGGAAGCTGTTCAGGCTGAAGCCGCGCGCATAGTAGTTATAGCGCTCCGAATCGTCGTGCGAAACGGTCACGCCCGGCGTCTGCTGCAGTACGTCGGCCAGGCTGAGGACGCCCTGGTCATCCATCTGCTGGCGCGTGATGACGGTCAGCGATTGCGGCGTTTCGCGTGGCGACAGCGTAAAGCGCGTGGCCGTGCCGGCCAATGCCGCCGCATACGCGCCGCTGCCTTCCGTTTCCAGCGCCGGCTCGCCGCCGGCCGTGACCGTGATTTCGGCCAGTTGTTGCGCGCCATCAGTGGCCGCGTTCGCCGACGTGGGCAGCGGGCGCAGGACGAAATCGTTGGGCGCCAGCTGCAGCGCCGCCAGTCCGCTGCCGGCCAGCAGCGCCTCGAGGCCGGCCGCGGCGCTGTAGTTGCCAGTCAGGCCAGCCGTGCGCAGGCCGCGCACCTCGCTCGCCTGGTAGGTGAGCGTCAGGCCCGCCTTGCGCGCCAGCTGTTCCAGCGCCGCGTCGAGCGGGCCGGCGGCTATCTGCAGGGTGTGCATGGCGCTGGCGCTGCTGGCCTGGGGTGGATTTTGCTGGGCCAGGACGGGCGCCGTGCCGAGCAGCAGCAGGGCGCTGGCGACGGCGCCGGCCAGGCGGGAACGCGCGGGAAGGGTTGGGAATGCTGGGAATGGCTGAGGGCAGGGCGGGAAAGAGTGGGTCATGGGTCGCTATCATGTGGGTGGTATCAAGCTGTATGCCGTGCGGCCAGCCCGATCCCCTCATTTTTTTACGCTTTTTTCAGCGTGACCCAGAAACGCGTGCGGTACACGGCTACGATGGGCTGCGTGTGCAGCAATACGCGCAGGGCCCGCTCGGGATCGTCCAGCTGGAAGACGCCGGAAACGGGCAAGTGGGCGATATCGGCGTCGCACAGCAGCAAGCCATGCCGGTGGCGCGCCAGTTCGGCCACCAGCTGGCCCAGTGGCATGTCGCGCGCGGCAATCACGCCATCGAGCCAGGCGGCCGGATCGTCATGGGCCGGCTCGCGCCAGATGCGCGCGCCATCCGTCAGGACGCTGTCGCCGGCCTGCACCAGTTCAGGCCGCACCGCGCCGGCAGCTACCTGCAGCTGCACCGCGTGTTCCTGCACGGCCAGGCGCGTCAGTGTGCCCTCGCCGCCAGCGAGGCGGCGCACCGTGAAGCGGGTGCCCAGCGCCAGCATGCGCGCTTCGCCCGTCTCGACGAGAAACGGCCGGCGCTGTGGGTCCGCTTGCGTGGTGATGGCCATTTCGCCATGCAGCAAGCTCAGCAGCCTTTGTGTGCCGTCAAAGTGCAGCCGGACGGCCGTGCCCGCATTCAGGTGCAGCAAGCTGCCGTCCGGCAGGCGCACGGCCAGGCGTTGCCCCGTGCCCGTGCGGTAGTCGGCGCGCGTGTCGATGGCGAACCAGGTGGCCGTGCCGGCAAAACCGATGCCGGCCAGTACTTTCAGCGCCTGGCGGCGCTGGCGGCGGCGCGCCAGGCTGGCGTCGAGCGTGGCGCGGCTCGCTTCAGGCGGCAAGCCCGAGAACTGGCTGCCGATGGCGGCGAGGCGTTGCCACGCCTGTTCGTGAGCGGGATCGGCCTCGCGCCAGCGATGCAGCGACAGCAGCGCGTCCGGCGTTGCGCCCTGCATCTGCAGGCGCACGGCCCAGGCGATGGCTTGCTCCACGGGGTCTTCCGGCAAGGCGGCGGCCGTCACTGGAAATGTCACTGGAAATACACGCGGTAGCAGGCGCGCCAGGCGCTGGCCAGGTCGCGCTCGACGGTGGCCAGCGAGACTTCGAGCCTGGCGGCGATGGCGGGACCCGTCAAGCCATCCAGCTGGGCCAGCAAAAAGGCCAGCCTGGCGCGCGGCTTGAGGGCGTCGAGCGCCGTGTCGAGGCGCACCAGGGTGTCGATGATCAGCAGCCGCGTTTCGGGCGATGGCGCCGATTGCTCGGGCAGGGCGGCAAGCGCCTGCAGGTAGGCGTATTCCACGTCGCGGCGCCGGTAATGGTCGATCACCAGGCCTTGCGCGATGCGCGTCAGGTAGGCGCGCGGCTCGCGCAGGGCGGGCTGCGGCCGTTCGCGCCGCTGCAGCAGGCGCATGAACGTGTCGTGCGCCACGTCGGCCGCATCGGCGCCGCAGCCCAGTTTATGCCGCAGCCAGCCCTGCAGCCAGCCGTGGTGGGTGCGGTACAGGGTGGCAAGGTCGGACGGTGCGGCAGGGTTCATGGCGGCAAGGACGATGGTGGATAATGGTTAACTGAGAATCATTCTCAATTATTGCATTGACTGCCTGCGCTGGCAAGTGCCGCCGCCAGCGGCTGCACCGTTGCCGCGCCCTGTCCAAGAGGGCCGGCATTTGCTATAGTCCCAGCCATCTTTCCATCCGCCCGCAGACATTGCCATGACAACCAGCCCCACCACGAGCAGCACCATCGCGCCCCGCACTTTCGGCACGCCCCTGTCTTCCACCGCCATCAAGGTCATGCTGCTGGGCTCCGGTGAACTGGGCAAGGAAGTCATCATTGCGCTGCAGCGCCTGGGCGTGGAAGTGATTGCCGTCGACCGCTACCCGAACGCGCCCGGCCACCCGGTGGCGCACCGCTCGCATGTGATCGACATGAGCGACGGCGTGGCGCTGGCCCAGCTGATCGACCTGGAAAAGCCGGACCTGATCGTGCCGGAAATCGAAGCCATCGCCACCGATACCCTGGCCGCGCTGGAAGCGGCGGGGCAGATTACCTGCATCCCGAACGCGCGCGCCGCCGTGCTGACCATGAACCGCGAAGGCATCCGCACCCTGGCCGCCGAAACCCTGGGTGTGGCCACGTCGCCCTACCGCTTCGCCAGCAGCCTGCAGGAGCTGCAGCTGGCCTGCCAGGACATCGGTTTTCCCTGCGTGGTGAAACCCGTGATGTCTTCGTCGGGCAAGGGCCAGTCCAAGCTCGATAGCGCCGCCGACGTGGAAACGGCGTGGGCGTACGCGGCCAGCGGCGGGCGCGTCGATACGGGCAGGGTCATCGTCGAAGGCTTCATCGATTTCGATTACGAGATCACCTTGCTGACCGTGCGCGCCGTTGCCGCCTCGGGCCAGATCGAGACGCAGTTCTGCGAGCCGATCGGGCACTTGCAGGTGCAGGGCGACTACGTGGAATCGTGGCAGCCGGCCCGCATGGCGCCGCTGGCGCTTGAGCGTTCGCGCGAGATCGCCCGCAAGGTGACGGACAACCTGGGCGGCCTGGGCCTGTTTGGCGTGGAGCTGTTCGTCAAGGACGACATGGTGTGGTTCTCGGAAGTGAGCCCGCGTCCGCACGACACGGGTATGGTCACCATGGCCAGCCAGGTGCAAAGCGAATTCGAGCTGCACGCGAAAGCCATCCTCGGCTTGCCCGTCAACGTGGCGCTGCGCTCGCCCGCCGCCTCGGCCGTCATCTACGGCCAGCTGGAAGCGAAGGGCATCGCCTTCGAGGGCGTGGCCGATGCCCTGAACGTGCCGGGCGCGGACTTGCGCCTGTTCGGCAAGCCGGAATCGTTTTCCCGCCGCCGCATGGGCGTGGCTCTGGCGACGGCCGACGATATCGACACGGCCCGTCAGCGCGCCGTGCTGGCAGCCTCGAAAGTCAAGCCGGTCGCGCGCTGATGGCGGACTCGATGAGCGATTCCAGACTGCCGCAGGCCGATGCGGGCGGCGACGACATCAAGCGCAAGCTGCGCGGCCACATCGCGCGGCGCAACCTGGGCGGCGCCGCCAACGACTGCAAGTGGAACGAACTGCTGGCCTTCATGCGCGGGCGCACCGACTGGGCGCCGTCGTACCGCTACGGCTCCGTCAGCGGCTATGTCTCGCGCTGGGACACGGAGTGGGACTACCACCCGCCGTTTCCCTTCATGGGGGTGGAGTGGTTCGACATCAGCCTGTATTCGGAAGAACACGTGGCCATGCTGCTGCCGAAAAAAATCATCGACCATGGCGTGTGGATCGTGCCCGAACTGGAACGCATCGGCTTTGATTTCGAGGTGCGTGGCCGGGTGGCGCGCATCTGGGGCTATTTGCCGCGCAATTATCACGATTTTCCTCCTGCTGATTGACGCCTGACCGACCCTGCTGCGCGTCGGTACATGCGGCCTGCGATGCTCACCGTACTGGAGTACGGTTGCGCTTCCTGGCCACCTCTCCCTTTCGCTCGCTACGGTTTTGTCAGCTGTCACAAATAATAGATTGATAACATGTCTGAAAACAATATTCCCCAAGTACCGCAACCGGACGACGCCGTCGTCGGCAAGGAAGCGGGCGCGCTGATGCTGGCCACGGCCTGCGCCGCGCGCGACGCCTTTTATGCCAGCCTGGGCGCCATCGACGGCGACGTGCTGGCGCCGCTGGTCAATCCTGCCTTCATGGGGGGGCCGCGCTGGCCCTCGTTGCGCCAGGCCTGGCGGGTGATCCGCCGGCCCGACTCGATCGTGATTGCCAGCGATGGCTTGAGCGATCCGTTCGAGGATGACGACGACGTGTTTGTGCCGCGCGGGCATTTGCTGGAAGTGTGCATCGAGGCGCCGCTGGCCGCCTTCGATGGCGGCGCGATCCAGCAATCGTGGCTGTTCGATGTGATTTACCAGGTCAGCCAGAACGTGGCCGACCACGGTTCCATTGATTTGCTGGTGCAGCGCCACGGCAGCGTGTCGATGGTGCTCGACGTGCGCGGGGCGCCGGCAGGCCTCGAAGACGAGGACGAACAGGTGGGCGTGCTGCTGGCCCCCGGCACGGCCACGATTGCCCCGTCCTTCGATACCCCCTACGGCACGGTGATGCTGCTGACCGTCACCGTGCTGCAGCCGGCGGAGCTGGCGTTCATCGGCGGGGCAGCCGACAAGGGGCAGTCGCGCCGCGACCTGGCCGCCGCGCTGGCCGCGTCGCCCACCGGCCAGCTGAGCGTGGCTGGCCGCGCGGCCGTCATGCCCCGCTAGGCTTTGCGGCGGGCGGGCTGGCCCGTTCAGCCGCTTCGGGGGCGGCCGGTTCGGCGAGCGCTGGTTCAACGCCTGGTGGTGCCGTGACGGTGGGCGCGGAGGCAGCCGGCGCCGGCGGCGGTTCGCGCCACTTGCCCGCCGCCTTCAGCTTGTTTTTCAGGCCGGGCAAGGGAAAACCCAGCGCATAGGCTTTTTGCGCATGCACGCTGGCCTTGTCATATTCCTTCTTCTTCACATACATCAGCCCCAGGTTGTACTGCACCGTGGCTTGCTCGGGCGCCAGGCGGCTGGCAGCGTCCAGCTGTTCCAGCGCCATCGCGTCCTGGCCCGTGGCCAGCAGGTAGTTGCCGTACACCATGCGCGCCGTCACGTCGTGCGGCGCGAAGGCGATGGCCCGTTCGAAATAGCAGCTGACCGTGTAGCGCGCGCCGTGCGGCTGCGCGCTTTTTTGCCGCAGGCCCAGCTTGGCCATGGACGCGAGCGCCCGGTGGTGGTTGGGGAAGTGTTCCAGGGTGTAGCTGATGTCGGCCCCCAGGCTGCCCGTCATGCCTTGCGTGAGTGTTTCCACGGCGCGCGAAAAATGGTATTTCTCGACCACGGTCAGGCCGGCGCGGTCGTCCCCGTTCGTATAGTCGCCGCCCGTCGTGCCCTTGACGTAGGGCGGGCATTCGGCGGCCAGCGCGCCGGCGCCGGCGCTTGCCAGCACGCTGGCGAGCATTCCTTGTGCAAATTGACGCTTCATGGTGGACTCCTGTGGCTGACCTGGTCCAGCAGTTCGGCCAGGGTGTTGCAGCGTTCCTGCCGCGATTGCAGGGCGATGGCGGCGTGGCTGGCCAGCGGTGCGCGGCCCTGGCGCGCCAGCTCGAGAAAGCGCAGCAGGGCGCGCGCGCAGTCGGCGCTGGACGCCAGCTGGCCGATGGTGTCGATGCCGCAGTGGCGCAGCTTGGCCGCGCTGTCCCCGGCCAGGTCCGTCAGCGCCAGGATGGGCCGGCGGCAGCGCAGGTATTCATACAGCTTGGCGGGGATCTGGCCGTTGCAGTTGGTCGCCTGCAGCAGCAGCAGGCCGTCGGCGGCCTGCATTTCCTGCAGCGCGGCGCCGTGCGGCAGCAAGGGCGCCAGGGTCACGAGGTCGGCAATGCCGTATTTCACCAGCAGGCCGGCCAGGTACAGGTCGTGGCCCGTGGCGCGCAGCAGCAGCTGGAAATTGCGCGCGTGGAGCACGCCATCGCGGCGCAAACGGGCCAGCGCCTCGAACAGCGCCTGCGGATCGCGTTCGGACGGGTAGATCACGCCGCTGTGCAGCAGCAGGAACCGGCTGCGGTGTCCCGTGCGTTCAGGGTGGTGCGGATAACCGTCGTCATCGTGGCCATTCTCGATCAGGCAGAAACGCTGGCGCGGCACCTGCGCCAGGCGCTGGCGGTGCATCGCCATGGCGCCAGGCGTGGTGCAGACGATGGCCGCGCTGCGCGCCGCGATGCGCTGCTCGATCCACGCATGCATGCGGTGCAGGCGTGGTTCGGCCGGATACGGCGCCAGCGGGTCGCTGTCGTCGAGCATGGGGTCGCGCTGGTCGGCGATCCACGGCAGCCCGCTCAGGCGCTGCAGGGTGAGGGCGATCAGGTGCGCCGTGGCGATCGGATACGTCGACCAGATGGCGTCGGGCCGGTACTGGCGGATCAGCCGCAGGCCGGCCGGCACGGCGCTCAGCCACCAGGAACTCCAGCGGTCGGGCAGGGCCAGGCAGCGCGGATAGCGCCCCGCCAGCGACAGGTGGCGCGCCGCATCGAGCGCCAGGGTGCGCCGCACGGTGGCGGCCATGCCCGCCTGCGCCTCTGCGGCCCCGGCCTGATCTTCGCGCTGCGCGTAGGCGGACGGCGAAGGGCTGAGCACCAGCGGCTGCCAGCCGCAGGCCGGCAAATGGCGCGCGAATCCCACGGTGCGCAGGATTCCGCTGCCGCCGGCAAGCGGAGGGTAGTGGTAGGCGATCATGAGGACCCGCCTGGGGCGGGTCGCTACCATGACAGCAGCCAGCGTGCGCACAGCCGTTCGACTTCGCCGCGCCAGGCGGCGCTGGCAAACGTGTGGTTGGCGCCGTCGATGTGCGCCTGCGTCCACTGCGCGCGGGCGGAGACGGCGCACCAGCCGGCGTCGCCCGTCAGCAGGGCGGCGCACTCGCGCGCGCCCAGGTCGTCTCCGCTGAGTACCAGCAGGACCCGTCCCTGGAAGCGCTGCAGCGCATGCAGCAAGGCGCCGGCGGGATCGGCCTCCTGCACCGCGACCACCGGGGCCTGCGCCGCGCCGGCCGCCAGCTGGCGCAAGGCATCCAGGCTGGCGCCCCGCGCCACGCGGCCGCTGGCCAGCTTGCGCCAGAAAGACCCCTGCAGCAGGCGTGGCAGATAATAATGGCGCCAGGTGGCCCGCGCCAGGCCGCGCGCGCTGCGCACCCACGGGTTGAGCAGGACCAGGGCGCTGATGCGCGCATCGTCCTGCGCATGGCAGGCGGCGGCCGTGGCGCCATCGCACAAGCCCCACAGCGCCACATCGCGCAGCGCGGGCACGGCGTCGAAGAAGCGCGCCAGCGCGCCGCCGATGTCGGGGCCGATGGCGCGGTAGTCGCGCATCGCGCCTTCGCTGTCGCCCATGCCGCGCACATCGAAGCGCAGCACCGCGAAGCCGCGCGCGGCCAGCGCCCGCGCCAGCAGCACGAACTGGCGGTGGCTGCCGGCGCGGTACTGCGGCCCGCCCGTGACGATCAGCACGCCGCGCGGCCCCGGCGCCTGCGGCAGGTGCAAGATGCCCAGCAGGCGCGCCTCGCTGTCGCCTGCGTCTGTGGCTGGCGCCAGCCCAGCCGCCTGCGCGCTGCGAAAGCGCAGGGCCAGCTCGTGCGCCGGGGTGTCCGCCGTCTTGCGCTCGGCTTTGTGTGCGGCCGCGTGGGCCTTGTCGTGGCCGGGGGCTGGTCCGCGATCCTGGCCACAGTTCTGGCCACTGCGCTGGCCACTGCCCTGGCCACTACCGTGGCCGTTTTCCTCGCCGATGGCGTCGCGCTTCATGGCGCGCTCCTTTCCTGTATCAGCCAGTCGTGGCACAGCTGCAGCGTGGCATCCAGCAGTTGCGGGCAGTCCAGCAGTTCGGCGCTGTGCCAGAACGCGCCGTCGCCGAAGCTGGCCTGGTGCACGATGGCGCCGCCGTCGCGCCATTGCCGCGCCAACTCGGCGGCCGGCGCGGGCACGCCGGCGTCGTGCGCGGCGCCGGCCAGCCAGTAGACGGGCAAATCCGGCGCCAGGCGCGCCGCATCGAGGCTGTCAATGGCGTGCGCCAGTTCCGGCGCCAGCAGGTAGCCGGCCACTTCGACGCTCTGGCCGGCCGCCAGCGCGGCGCGCGCGTGGCCGGCGCCTTCCTGCGCGCCCGACAGCATGCGGCCGGCCGCGCGCAGGCGCAGGAAGCGGTCGATGCAGCGCCGGCCATCGAGCTCCGGCTGCCACAGCAGCAGGCGCGCCAGCGGCAGCGGCGCGCGCCGGGCGAAATCGAGCGCCAGCAGCGCGCCCAGGCGCAGGCCCCACAGCGCCAGCGGACCGTCGACGCGCTGCGCCAGCCAGGCGCAGGCCAGGTGCACGTCGTTGTGCCAGATGGACCAGCGCGCCTCGCCGAAGTCGCCGCTGCTGTCGCCGCAGCCATACAGGTCGATCTGCAGCACGCTGTAGCCGGCGGCGGCAAAGGCGCGCGCCTGCGCGGCGGCCACGTGCCGGCTTTTGTTCAGTTCCTCGGCCAGCGGGTGCAGGTAGACGATGCCGCCGCGCGCCGGCTGGCCGGGCGCGGGCAAGTGCAGCAGGCAGTAGCGCTGGCCGCCGCTGGCGGGCAGGAAGAAGGGCAGCAGGCCCGTCGAGATGGCGTGCATCAGGGCAGCCTGTCGCAGATGAAGGCGTGCAGGCTGCCCACCGTGGCGAAATGGCGCGCATGGATATCCTCGTCGGCCACGGCGATGCCGAAATGCTCTTCCAGCGCGGCGATGACGCCGATGACGGCCATGGAATCGAGTTCCGGCACGCTGCCCAGCAGCGGCGTGTGCGCATCGAGCGCGCGTCCGCCCAGTCCCAGGGTGGTGTCGAGGATGGTTTTCACTGCTTCAAGATGCGGCATGTCAGCTCCAGGGAAGGGTAGTGGGGCAGGGCGCTGGTGTCGAACGTCAGGCAGGCGCTGTCGCCGGGGCGGCGCGACAGGTGCAGATACGGCGGCAGGCTGGCGGCCATCCATTGCCAGCGGCCGCAGCGCAGGAAGGTGGCCGTGCCCAGCGCATGGGTGCCCAGGCGCGCATGGGCGTTCAGCGACGCGCGGTTGAAGCGCGAGATGCGGCTGCACGACCAGCGCACGCCTTGTGCATGCAGCACGCGGTTGGCTTCTTCCCACAGGCGGGGAAACACCAGGCCGCCCCGCTGCGCCGGGTGCACCCACACATCCAGGTCCCACGACGCATCGGGCGAGGCCAGCACGTAGCGCGCCCGCACCTCGTCTTCCTGGCAGCCATGGCGCAGCAGCCACAGCCAGCCCAGCATGTCTGCCTGTTGCTGTGGCTGCGGCTCCTGCCGCACCTGGCGCGCCACCAGGCATTGCGCGCCCTGGCGGTAGCGCTCGCGCAGCACGGCGGGCGGGCGCTCGGGGCCGGGCGGCAAGGCGGCGTAGTCCGGACATGGCGCGACGGTGATGGCCTGGCCCCGGCCGCGGCACAGCGAGCCGGGCGCCACGGCCTGCGCGACGAACTGGTAGCGGTGCAGCGCGCAATGTCCGCCCGGCACGCGCGCCAGCAGGCGTGCCAGGCCCAGCCAGGCGCTGTCGCACCAGCCCAGCTGGGCGATGCTGGCGGCGGCGCGCTGCCAGGGGCGGGCAAGGCGGGAAAGGCGGGAAAGGCGGGTGAAGGCCATGGCGAGATCGGATGAGGCGGCTATGCGAGCCAACGCTGTCCATTAGAACGCAGCGGCCGGCGGCGGTCTTGCGCCGCCTCAAGCTGTGCTACTGAAACTTTTGCTTGATACACATCAAGACCGCTGTGTTCGTTTATCCCAATCATAGGGGGATGCATGGCCTGCATGCCAACCAGAGGGCGAGACGATGGCGACACGGATACACGAATGCATTTTCGAGGCGGCGCAGCGGGACGCCGATGCACCGGCACTGTCATGGCACGGCGAACAGCTGGCCTATGGCGCGCTGGCGCAAGGCGTGCGCGACACGGCCGGCGCCTTGCTCGCGCTGGGCCTGGCGCGCGGCGGGCGGGTCGCCATCTATCTCGACAAGCGTCCGGAAAACGTCTGCGCCATGTTTGGCGCGGCGGCGGCGGGCGGCGTCTTCGTGCCCGTCAATCCCTTGCTCAAGCCGGACCAGGTGGCCTACATCCTGGCCGACTGCAATGTGGACATCCTCGTCACTTCGCGCGAACGGCTGGGCCAGCTGGTGCCGGCCCTGGCCGCCTGCCCGGACCTGCGCACGGTGCTGCTGACGGGCGAATGGCAGCCGGGACAGGCGGAAAACGGCCTGGCCGGCGTGCGCGTGCTGTCCTGGGCCGACGCGCTGGCCAGCGTGGCGGGACGGGAAACGGCGCCGCATGCCGTGATCGACACGGACATGGCGGCCATCTTGTATACCTCGGGCAGCACGGGCCGGCCGAAAGGCGTCGTCCTGTCGCACCGCAACATGGTGGCGGGCGCCCTCAGCGTCGCGTGCTATCTGCGCAACACGCCGCAAGACCGCATCCTGTGCGTGCTGCCGCTCAGCTTTGACTATGGCCTGAGCCAGCTGACGACGGCCTTTGCCAGCGGCGCCTGCGCCGTGCTGATGAATTACCTGCTGCTGCGCGACATCGTCGAAACGGTGGAGCAGGAAGCCATCACGGGGCTGGCCGGCGTGCCGCCCCTGTGGATACAGCTGTCCCAGCTGAGCTGGCCATTGTCGACGCCCTTGCGCTACATCACCAACTCGGGCGGCGTGATGCAGAGAAGCACGCTCGACCGGCTGCGCCAGGCGCTGCCGCGCACGCAAGTGTTTCTGATGTATGGCTTGACGGAAGCGTTCCGCTCCACCTATCTGGCGCCGGAACAGCTGGAGCGGCGCCCCGATTCCATCGGCATGGCCATCCCGAACGCGGAAGTGCTGGTGCTGCGGCCGGACGGCAGCATCTGCGCGCCGGACGAACCCGGCGAACTGGTGCACCGCGGCGCGCTCGTGGCGCTCGGCTACTGGAATGACGCGGCCCGCACGGCCGAGCGCTTCAAACCCTTGCCGCCGCAAGCCAGCGGCCTGGTGCTGCCGGAACTGGCCGTCTGGTCGGGCGACACGGTGCGCCGCGATACGGAAGGCTATCTGTATTTCGTCGGTCGCGGCGACGAGATGATCAAGACCTCCGGCTACCGGGTCAGCCCGGCCGAGATCGAGGAAGTGGCGTTCGCCAGCGGCCTGGTGGCCGAGGCGGCGGCCCTGGGCGTGCCGCATCCCGTGCTGGGCCAGGCGATCGCCTTGCTGGTCACGCCCGCGCCCGGCGTGGAACTGCGGCGCGAGGCGCTGCTGGCCGCCTGCCGCGCGCGCTTGCCCGCCTACATGCTGCCCGTGTGGATCGATATCCGCTTCGATGCGCTGCCGCGCAATCCGAACGGCAAGATCGACCGCGTGCTGCTGGCGCGGGAACTTGCGCAAGCTGGCGCCGTCCAAACAGAAGGAGAGCAATCATGAGCGCGGCCGTGAACGGCGCGGGCAGGCGTGGGGCGGGGCGGCGGCAGGGGGAAATTCCTGACGTGGTTCCCGGCACGCTGCCTGCGCTGGAGCCTGTCGTGGCACCTGGCGTGGCAGCAGCGGCAACGGCGTCAGCAACGGCATCAGGATCAGTATCAGTATCAGGAGCAGCTTTGACGGCGGGTCTTGCTCCTGCGGCAGCAGTGGACGTCATCACTGCCTTGCTTGCTGAAAAAATCGCGGGGCAGGCGGCTGCGTTGCCCATCGGCGTGGCGCGTATGTCGTCGGCCGAGTTGCCTTCGGCCGAGTTGTCGCCAGCCGCGTTGTCGCCAGCGCTGGCCCTGGCGCCTGAATCAGCGCCAGGAGTGACGGACAGGATGGCAGCGGACTCGGCAGCGGACTCGGCAGCCGGGCTGGAAGCTGGATTGGCGCCAGGGCTGGCAGTGAAGCTGGAAACAAGGCTGGCGCCTGGCTTGGTAGCTGAACTGGTGCCTGAACAGGCATCCGCTGGCGCACATGGGTTGCCGCTGCCGCATTCGCCGCCACACTTGCCGCCGCACTTGCCCTCGCATGCGGCCATGCGCCAGTTTGGCGTGACTGGCGACATGCTGGAACTGGGCGGCCTGTCCCTGCAGCGGCTGGCGCAGCGCGTGGGCAGCACGCCGTTCTATGCGTACGAACGCGCGCATATCACGCGCCGCGTGGCGGAATTGCGCGCCGCCTTGCCCGCTGGCGTGCATCTGCACTACGCCATGAAGGCCAATCCCATGCCGGCCGTGGTGCAGTGGCTGGCGGGACTGGTCGATGGCATCGACGTGGCCTCGGGCGGCGAACTGGCGACGGCGCTCGACACGCCCATGCCGGCGGCGCGCATCAGTTTTGCGGGGCCGGGCAAGACGGCGGGGGAACTGGCGCGCGCCGTGGCGGCGGGCGTGCTGATCAACGTGGAATCGCGGGCGCAGCTGGAAAAGGCGGCGCTGGCCAGTGAACGCTCGGGCGTGGCGGCCAGGGTGGCAGTGCGCGTGAATCCCGACTTTGCCTTGCGCCGGGCCGGCATGCGCATGGGGGGCGGGGCGCAGCCGTTTGGCGTCGATGCGGCGCAAGTGCCGGCCCTGCTGGCGCGCATAGGCGAGCTGGGCCTGGATTTTCACGGCTTTCATTTGTTTGCGGGCGCGCAAAACCTGTCGGCCACGGCCCTGGCCGAAGCCCAGGCGCGCAGCGTGCAGCTGGCCTTGCAGCTGGCCGACAGCGCGCCCGGTCCCTTGCGCACCTTGAATATCGGCGGCGGTTTTGGCGTGCCGTACTTTCCCGGCGACCAGGCACTGGACCTGGGACCCGTGGCCGAAGGCTTGCAGCTGCAGCTCGACACGCTGGCGCTGGCGGCACCGGGCGCACGTCTGAACCTGGAGCTGGGCCGCTACCTGGTGGCCGAGGCGGGTATTTATGTGTGCAAGGTGCTTGAGCGCAAGGTGTCGCACGGACAGGTCTTCCTCGTCACCGATGGCGGACTGCACCACCATCTGGCCGCCTCGGGCAACTTTGGCCAGCTGATCCGCAAGAATTATCCGGTCGCCGTCGGCAACCGGCTGCAGGGCGGGCCGCGCGAAGTGGCGTCCGTCGTCGGACCGCTGTGCACGCCGCTGGACTTGCTGGCCGACCAGATGGAGATGGCGCGCGCGGACGAAGGCGACCTGGTGGTCGTCTTCCAGTCCGGTGCGTATGGCTTGACGGCCAGTCCCACGGCCTTTCTCGGCCACCCGCTGCCGGCCGAGGTGCTCGTATGAGCGGCCTGTGCGGCTGGCTGGTGGCCAGGGGAGGCGCAGGCGCGCGCGCTGCGTGCACGGCAGGCACGGCGGACGGGACTGAACCTGCTCGTGTGGATGGCGATCCGGCTGGCGACGTGGCTGGCGATGCGGCGACGCATGCGCGTGGCGACGGGCATGGCGCGCATGCGGCGGACCGCAGCGTCCAGCACGGCGGCCTCGGCAGCATGGGCGGTAGCGTTGCTACGGGCGGCACCGGCGAAGACACGCAGCCTTCCGGCGCCGCCCGCAGCGCCGGCATGGGTGTCGGCAATGCCGGCAGCGGCGCCAGCATTGGCAAGATGAACCACCTTGCCGCTGGCAGCGTCGTCGGTCGGGGCTGGGGCGCATCGCCTGCAAGCTCCACCGTTGACGCTGGTCATGCCGGCAGCGCCGGCTGGGACGGGGACGATCCGGCTGGCACTGAGCGGCGCAGCGTTGCCAGGGCCGGCAAGACCGGGGCGGTCAATATGGTTGAAATTGCTGGCCTGGGCGCTGTGGCGCGTGCGGCCGCCGCGACAACGCAAAACGCCACGGCCACGGCCACGGCCACGCCAAAGGCAAGGGCAGCCGGTGCCACCTCCGCCGCGATCTCCGGCGACGCCCACGGCCTGGCCAGTCTGGGCAGTGCGCAGGCGCGCCTGGCGCAGATGGCCTTGCCGCTGTCGCGCCTGGATGGCGCGCCTGTGCGCTCACATGTGGACTGGACGGGCGCCGTGGCCGTGGCGGCGGCCGGTGCCAGCGGCCAGCTGTATGAACAGGATGGCCTGGTCGTGGCCATCTGGGGCCGGCCTGCGCTCGACGGTTCGACGGACGAGGTGGCGCGCCGGCTGGCGTCATTGTGGCTGAGCCGTGGCGTGGCCGCCTGCGCTTGCCTGTCTGGGCCGTTCGCGCTGGCCCTGCTTGACGACTTTTCCGGCTCGGCCCTGCTGGCCGTGGACCGGGCCGGCATGCACACGCTCAGCTATACCAATAATGCGCACGGCCTGTTTTTTGCCTCTTCGCACGATGCCTTGCTGGCCCATCCGGCCGTGCGCGGCGCGCTCGATCCGCAAGCCTTGTATAACTATCTGTTCTTCCATATGGTGCCGGGCCCGGCCACGGCCTACGTGGGCCAGCAGCGTCTGCTGCCCGGTGAATACCTGCATGTGCGGGCCGGCCGGCAGTGCAAGGGCAGCTACTGGCAGCTGGCATTCCAGGAAAATACCTACGCGCGCACGCCCGACAGCTTTGCCGCCAAGCAGCAGCAATTCCTGCACACCTTGCGCGTGGCCGTGGAAAGCAGCCTGGGCGAGGATGCGCAGCGCACGGGCGCTTTTCTCAGCGGCGGCACGGACAGTTCCACCATCGCCGCCATCGTCGGGCAAATGACGGGCCGGCCCGCACGCACGTATTCCATCGGTTTCGATGCACCCGGCTATGATGAAATGGCGTATGCGCGCCTGGCGGCCAGCCATGCGGGCAGCGTGCACCATGAACGCTATGTGACGGCCGCCGACGTGCTGGCCGCCATCCCCGCCATGGCGGCCGCCTTCGACCAGCCTTTCGGCAACGCCTCGGCCATTCCCGCCTTTTATTGCGCGCAGATGGCGCGTGCCGATGGCGTGACCCGCATGCTGGGCGGCGACGGCGGCGATGAGCTGTTTGGCGGCAATGAGCGCTATGCGCACCAGGCGATGCTGTCCGGCTATGAACGGCTGCCCGCCATGCTGCGCCAGGTGATCATCGAGCCGCTGCTGTTCCGCGAACGGGCGGGCACGCCGTGGCGGCTGGCCGACAAGGCGCGCCGCTACATCGAGCAAGCCAGCATGCCGCTGCCGGCGCGCCTGGAAAGCTACAATCTGCTGCTGCACCATGGCCACCGCACGGTACTGGAAGAAGGCTTTATCGATACCATCGATCCCGGCGTCGCGCCCGGCTGCCTGAACGGCGCGTACTGGCAGCGCCAGGGCGAAGGCCTGAGCCAGATCAACCAGCTGCTGGCGCTCGACATGCGCTTTACCCTGGCCGACAACGACCTGGTCAAGGTGCGCACGGCATGCGAACTGGCGGGCGTGGAGGCGGCATTTCCCTTCCTGCATGACGAGATGGTGGCGTTTGCCGCCGGCCTGGCGCCGCGCGACAAGCTCGATGGGCGCCAGCTGCGGCCGTTTTTCAAGCGGGCACTGGCCGGTATCTTGCCGCCGGCCATCGTGCGCAAGAAAAAGCATGGCTTCGGCTTGCCGTTCGGCCTGTGGCTGCACAGCCATGCGCCGCTGCGCGAGTTTGCCTTTGATAACCTGACGCAGCTGCGCGGGCGCGGCATCGTGCGGCCCGCCTTCATCGACGATCTGCAGGGGCGGCTGCTGGCCGAGCATCCCGCCTATCACGGCACCATGGTGTGGCTGCTGCTGATGCTCGAGCAATGGCTCAGCCACCATCCTGCAGCGCTGGGCTCGCTTGACGGCGGTTTTGCCGCAAGCGCCATAGAAACGCCAGCCGTCCTCGATCCCACGGCGTAAAGCGGGGCAGCTGGAACAGGTCGAGGCCGTCGCCGGGGCGGGCCACGCCCCAGTCCGTTGCCACGGCGCCCGTAAAGCCCAGGCGCTTGACGATGTCCACGTGACGGGGGCCGTAATCGCGGCCCGCCTTGCCGTTCGGATAGGCGAACAGGCTCACCGGCGCTTGCAGCAGGCTTTCCAACTGCTGCTTGCCGTTGGCGATGTCAGCGTGCGCGGCCTGTTCCGCCAAGGTCGACAGGATGGGGTGGTTCACCGTATGGGCGCCGATGGCCATGCCGGCCCGTTGCAGCTGGCGCAGCTGTGGCGTGTCCAGCATGGGCGGCGCCATGGCGCTCACTCCCGCCTGGCGCGCGACCTGCGCGGCCAGCCGCTGGCGCTGGTCGAATGGCAGGTATTTGAGCTGGCCCAGCAAGGTATCGATGGCGGCGCGCCGCTGCGCCAGGCTGCCAATCTCCAGGCAAGCCAGGCCGTACTGGCGCAAGTCCAGCGTGGGGCCGGAAGCGCGGCGCAGCGCATCGATCAGCATGTCGTTCCACATGGCGCCGCCGTCCAGATAGCCGCTGGCGATAAAGAAAGTGGCATGCACGCCGTGGCGCCGCAGCAGCGGCAGCGCGACCTGGGCATTGTCCGCATAGCCGTCGTCAAAGGTGATGCAGGCGGCGCGCGGTGGCAGGCTGCCATCCTGCAGGCGCCGCAGGGCCTCGTCCAGCGGCAGCGGCGTATGGAAGCGCCGCAGCAGGCGCAGCTGCATCTGGAACTGGCGCGCATCGACTTCGCCGGGAAACAGCGGGTCGGGCCGGGCCAGCACGCGGTGGTAGATGAGGATGGACAGCGACGGCGCGCTCATGGCAGCTCCGCCACGTCGGGCTTGGCGGCTTTCGCGGCGTGGATGCCGCGCGCGCGCGCATGGGGGTGCAGGCCGGGCGGGGCCGCCTGCAATTGCTGTTCCACCACGATGCGCGTGGCGATCAGCGCCGCCATCAAATAATACGGCATGTCGAAATACAGCAGGCTGAGGAAGGCGCCGCCCACGGCAAAGCCGATCACGCTGGCCTGGCTCATGGTGGCCAGGCCATGCGCCCAGCGCAGGTCGGCGTGGCCCCGCGTGCGGCGGATGATGACGGCCGCCGTATGCCAGGTGGCGATGCCCAGCGCCAGGTAAATGATGAGGCCGACGAAGCCATGCTCGCCCAGCGCCTGGAAATAGATGCTGTGCGCGGCGTGCACATCCATGGGATTCGGCGCATAGCGGGCAAAGATGCTGGCATCGGACACGTCGAAGCCGCCGCCGAGGAAGCGGTCGCGCGCCAGGTTGTAGGCCATGCGCCAGGCATTCAGGCGGCCCAGCGCCGAAACGTCGTCCTGATAGGTGTTGATGGTATCCATGCGCTCGCTCCAGCGTTCGGGCATGAAGGTCAGCAGCAAGGGCGCGATGGCGCACAGCAGCGCGCCCAGCATCAGCTTGCGTCCGCTTTTCAGCCACATGAACAGGCCCATGGCGGCAATCGCCAGCAGGCCGCCGCGCGAATACGAGCCCAGCGCGGCCAGGGCCGACAGCAGCATCGCGCCCGCCAGGCCCAGGCGCACCCAGCGCCGGTCCGTGTTTTGCTGCAGATAGTACATGAGGGGAATGGTGATGATGAGGGCCAGGGCCAGCGAATTATTGTCACCAATGAAAGTTTCTTCCGGCCCCCAGACCCGCTCCGTGCCGCCGCTGCGGATGGTAAAGATGCCGCCTTTCACGCCGTAATAGCCGATCGAGCCCACCAGCACCCACACCATGCGCACGATGTCGCGCCGCGTGCGTATCACCATCATCACCACAAAGCTCATCAGCATGATCTTCATGACCTTGTTCCATTGCTCCCACGAGGTGGAGGGCAGCAGCGCGAACGGCGCCGTGACATTCATCCACGCCGTAAACAGCAGCAGCAGCACGCTGATGGGCGTGAGCGGCAGGCTTTTCGGCGTGCGCGTGAAAAGCAGGCTGAGCATGGTGGTGATGGCGATGATGAAGGCGAACGGCAAGTGGGTGGCGAAACCCCAGCCCTGCGTGTGGGGATTCATCACGCTGACCCAGATCCACATCAGGCCGCCGATGGCCGGCGTTTTCAGGATGAAGGGCAGCGAGCCCAGGATGATGATGGTTATCAGTATGTCGCGCATGGCGGGTGGGCGCTCCTGGTGGTGCAGCACATGGCAGGGCAGGCAGCACTGCCTGGCATACGGCGTGTTGCTGCGTCCGGCCGGGTCTTGATGCGGGTCAACGGGCGTGTGGCAAGGCTCAGTACACTGGCCAGGTAGCCTGTTGCATCCCTGCATGTCATGGTAAGTCCAAGGAGGCCTGACCTTGTTGACCGTTCTCATGGCGACCTACAATGGCGCCGGCACCTTGCCCCAGGTATTGCGCGCCTACATGGGCTTGCGCGCGCCGCCCGGCGGCTGGCGCCTGGTGATCGCCGACAATGGCAGCAGCGACGCCACGGCGCAAGTGCTGGCCGCCTTCCGTACGCGCTTGCCCCTGCGTTCCATCGTCGTGCCCCGGCGCGGCCGCAGCCCGGCCCTGAATGGCGCTGTCGAATACGCCTTGCGGCAGGGCGGCGACGGCGGCGAGCTGTTCGTCTTTGGCGACGATGACGCCATGCCCGACGCCGACTGGCTGTGCCGCCTGCAGGCGTGCGCGCGCAGCCACCCCGGCTACGCCCTGTTTGGCGGCGCCATCGTGCCCGCCTGGCGCGAACGGCCGGCGGACTGGCTGCTGCAACTGACCCCGGCCGGCCTGACCTGGGGCATCACCAGCGCCGATTTGCGCGACGCGCCCGTGTATCCGGGCCTTGTGTGGGGCGCCAACATGGCCATTCGCCGCCGCATCTTCGAGGCGGGCGCCCGCTATGACGAAAGCATCGGTCCGCAAGGCGCCAGTTACGCCATGGGCAGCGAAACACGGCTGAACCTGGAGATGCACGCGGCCGGCCATCCCTCGTGGTTCTGTCCGCAGGCGAAAGTTGCGCATATCATCCGCCCGCAGCAGGTGCGGCGCGACTGGATATTGCGCCGCGCCATGCTGTTCGGGCGGGGACAATGCCGGCTGGCCACCCTGGCGCCCAGCGTCGAATGGCTGGGCGTGCCGCGCTGGATGCTGGGCCGCTATCTGCGCGATACCTTCGGCGCCGTGCGCGCCTGGCTGCGGCGCGACCAGGGCGAGCTGTTCCTGCGCCTGTGGGAACGGGCCTGGCTGCGGGGCTTCTTCCATGAAGCCTGGCGCGGCCGGCGCAAGCGGCTGCCGCGCATCGTCATCAGCAGTTATTCCGGCGAACTGGGCGGCATGGAGCTGCGCATGGCGCAAGAAGCGAGCCTGCTTGGCAACAATGGCTATGACAGCGTGCTGGCGCTGCGCCGCTTTCCCGGTTTTACGGCCTGGGCGCAGGACCTGCGCGCGCAGCGGCTGCAGGTGCAAGTGTATGAACCGCCGCTGTTTCTCGAACACTGGCCATGGCGGCGCTGGAACCTGCTGCACGCGAGGATCACGGGCGCCTGGCGGCTGCGGCGGCTGCGGCCCGACCTCGTCCACGTGGCGCTGTGCTGGACCGCGTATGGCGCTTCCATCCTGTGGCTGGCGCGGCAATGCGGCCTGCCGGCTGTTGTCAGCGTGCACAATGCGTTTCCCCTGGAAGCATTCAGCGAATGGCAGCGGCCCCGGCTGCAGGAAGCGTTCCGCTGCGTCAAAGGCGTGTATGCCGTGTCGCCCTCGGCCATGCGGCATTTCCTCGACCTCTACCGCGACATGCTGGCGCCGGGCACGCGCCTGGCCGTGATACCGAACGGCGTCGATACGCAGACCTTCATCGTCTCGCCGCAGCGGCGCGCCGCCGCCCGGCAGCAGCTGGGACTGCCGCCCGGGGCGCTGGTGCTCGGTTCGGTGGCGCGGCTGTCGCCGCAGAAGCGGCCGCAGGCGCTGCTGGACCTGTTCGCCCGCCTGGCGCCGCAGTTTCCCGCGCTGTATCTGGTGCTGGTGGGCACGGGCCCGCTGGACGCCATGCTGCGCCTGCAGGTGCAGCAGCTGGGACTGGCGCAGCGCGTGCTGTTCGCCGGTTTCCAGCAGCATGTCGAATTGCTGATGCCGGCCTTCGACCTGCATTTGCTGCTGAGTAAAAACGAGGGTTTCGGCATTGCCACCATCGAAGCGATGGCTTGCGGCGTGCCGGCCGTGGGCACGGACGTGCCCGGCACCCACGATATCCTGCACGACAGCGAAGGGGGGATGCTGCTGCCGCTCGAGGATGAGGAGGCGGCCTGCGCGGCCGTGGCGCAGCTGCTGCTGGACGCGCCACGGCGTGCCCGCATGGGACAGCTGGCGCGCGCGGAAACCGTGCAGCGCTATTCGCTGCCGCGCCTGGAACGCCAGCTGCGCCAGTTCTATGCGGGTCTGGTGTAGCCACGGGCGCGCGGCATGAGCGCCACCCGCCATTCCTTTTTCTTTTCGTTTGCCGAGAAATACACGGTGCTGCTGCTGGGCATAGGCGCCACCATGGTGCTGTCGCGCCTGCTCACGCCGGCCGAAGTGGGCGTGTATTCGCTGGGCGCCGTGCTGGTGGCGCTGGCCCAGGTGGTGCGCGATTTTGGCGTCGGCCAATATCTGATCCAGGAAAAGCAGCTTGACCTGGCAAAACTGCGGGCGGCGCTGGCCACCAGCCTGCTGGTCGCCTGGCTGCTGGCCGCGCTGGTGCTGCTGGCCAGTGCGCCGCTGGCCGCGTTTTATGGCGAGCCGCGGCTGGTGCTCGTGCTGCGTTTGCTGTCGCTCAATTTTCTCCTGATACCGTTCAGTGCGCTGACCTTGCCCGTGCTGCGCCGGCAATTGCGCTTTCGCGCCATCTATGCCATCAACGGCGCCAATAGCGTGGTCAACCTGCTGGTGGCCGTGACCCTGGCGCTGCTGGGCTACAGCTATATGAGCATGGTGTGGGCGGCGCTGGCCGGTTCCTGCGCCTCGCTGCTGGTCAGCCTGCTGCTGCGGCCGAAAGAGCTGCCATGGCTGCCCGGCTGGCGGGGCATGCGCGCCATCGCCGGGTTTGGCGCGTATGCGACGGGCGGCGGTCTTGTCGACGAGGCGGCTGTGGCGGCGCCGGACCTGATCATCGGCAAACTGCTGGGCATCGAAAGCATGGCCCTGTTCGGCAAGGCGCAAAGCGTGCTGAACATCTTCAATCAGCTCATCACCAGCGCCATTTCGCCCGTGGTGTTTCCCCTGTTCGCGGCGCGCGACCGCGAGCAGGGACCGCACGGGGAACCGGGCGGGCAGGGTGGGGCGGTACCCGTGTATTTACGCACGGTCAGCTACATGACGGCGCTGGCCTGGCCCTTCTTTCTCTTCCTCGCGTGCATGGCTTTGCCCTTGGTCAAGCTGTTGTACGGATCGCAATGGCTGGGCTGTGTGCCCTTGATCCGCATCATGTGTCTGTCGTCGGCCGTGTATAGCATGTTCAGTATGGCGCGCTACCTGTTCGTGGCGACGGGCCAGCTGCGGACCCAGGTACGGCTCGATGCCTGGGCCGGCGGCATCAAGGTGGCGGCCCTGCTGCTGGCGGCGCCGCTGGGGCTGGTGGCGGTGGCGTGGGCCGTGGTGCTGAGCAATGTGCTGCGCAGCTGGCTCGTGTATGGTTGCCTGCGGCGCTTGAGCGGTATGGACTGGCGCATCCTGGCCCGTACCTTGCGCAAGAGTCTGCTGCTCTGCGGTGTCAGCGCCGCGCCGCCCCTGAGTACCTTGCTGTGGCTGCCCGCCGACTTGCCGTATGCCATGGCGCTGCTGGCGCTGGCGGGCACGGGGCTGGCGACCCTGCTGTGCTGGATCGGCGGCATCTTCCTCGTCAGGCACGAGATCGCCGCCGAGTTTCTGTTATTGCAACGCAAGCTGGCCCGCCGTTGGCAGCCAGTCAAATCACCGCACTGACTCCCGCCGCCACAGCCGGTGACGGGAAACGAAAGGACGGCCATGCGTGTGGGTATCCTGTCTTATCCGATGCTGTTCCAGCGCGACGGCGGCTTGCAGGTCCAGGTGCGCGAAACCCTGGCTGCGCTGAACCGCCTGCAAGACCATGCGCAGCGGCCGCTGGAGGTGCAGCTGGTCGACGCCAACCACGAGCGGCTGGCCGATTTCGACGTGCTGCACGTGTTTTCGGCCAGCAATGGCAATTACCGCATCGTCGAAACGGCGCGCGAACTGGGCGTGCCGGTGGTGCTGTCGCCGCTGCTGCCGCCCAGCTGGGGCCGCGCCAGCGCCTGGCGCGCGCGGCTGGCCGACCGGCTGGCGGGGCGGCTGACGGAGTGGATGGTGCAGACCAGCTACGCGCAGACGCGCCGCGCCTTGCAGCTGGCCAACGTCGTGATTGCCCTGGGCGAGGCCGAGCGCGATGCCATCGTGCACGGTTTTGACTTGCCGGCGACATCCATCCGCGTCTTGCCAAATGGCATCAACCCGCATTTCTTCACGGCCAATGGCGATTTGTTCCTGCGCGAGACGGGTATCGCCGGGCCATTCGTGCTGGTGGTGGGCAGCATCTCGCCCTATAAAAACCAGCTGGGGCTGGCACAGGCGCTGGCGGGCGCCGGCGTGCCCGTGGTGCTGATCGGCGCGGCACCGCGCGAACAGCAGGCGTATCTGCAGCAATTGCTGGACTTGCCGCACGTCAGCTGGCTGGGCGCGCTCGACCATGCCGACCCGCT
>RCUS01000530.1_pt1 | contig 24597 bp, 22 predicted proteins | sample 2166221 | NCBI WGS metagenome assembly RCUS01 (sample SAMN09932758, study PRJNA488358) | compost metagenome | isolation source: compost soil in cyclohexanecarboxylic | place: Germany: Experimental Botanical Garden | reverse complement strand
GCGCTATCGACAAAGCGTTGTGTTTGTCAGCTGCGAAGAAGGAAGAGTATGAAGCGTTTGCAGCATTTCGTCAACCTTCTTTTTCTCCCCGTTTTTACTCTGCAACACCATGTTTTGTGTGCGTCGTTTTGCGAGGAGGCGAATCATATCAAAGACCGTCGAAGTTTGGCAAGCGCTTTTCCAGGAAAGCGTGCATGCCTTCTTTTTGCGCAGGCGTGCCGAACGCAGCCTGGAACAGACGGCGCTCGTAAGCGACCCCGTCGGTCAAGGTGGTTTCAAACGCGCGGTTGACGCAATCCTTGATCATCATGGCTACCGAGGTCGGCATGGCGGCGATGGTCTTGGCGGCGGCCAGGGTTTCTTCCAGCAATTTATCCGCCGGTACCACGCGCGACACGAGGCCGATGCGCTCCGCTTCGGCAGCATCGATGGTGCGCGCCGTCAACAACAGATCCATGGCCTTGGCCTTGCCGATGGCACGCGGCAAGCGCTGCGTGCCGCCTGCGCCTGGTGTGACACCGACCTTGATTTCCGGCTGGCCAAATTTGGCGCTGTCGGCGGCGATCAGGAAATCGCACATCATGGCCAATTCGCAGCCACCACCGAGCGCATAGCCCGCCACCGCGCCCACCACGGGTTTGCGCACGCGCAGGATATGTTCCCAGTTGCGGCTGATATAGCCCTGGGTAAAGGTGTCCGGATAAGTATAGTCAGCCATGGCGGCGATATCGGCACCGGCGGCAAAGGCTTTTTCGCTGCCCGTGAGCACGATGCAGCCGATATGCTCGTCGGCGTCGAACTTCAGCAGCGCGTCGCCCAGCTCATTCATCATGTTGTCGTTCAAGGCATTCAGCGCCTTCGGGCGGTTCAGGCGGATGACCGCCACTTTGTCGTGGATATCGATGATCAAGTCTTCGTATTGCATAGTGTCTCCTCTGGATGAACGGGTGCAACGATTGTAGCGGCTAACGGCAACGGCGCGGCAGCCGCGCTGCTATTATTGTGTGCCTGATCCTTTTCTCATCGAGCGGCAAAATTCCCTCTCCACTTATTCAATCCCTGGCCAGGCGTCTGCGCGGCGACGGCAGCGTCGCCAGCGTGAATTTCCGCCGCCTGTGGTTCAGCAATGGCCTCAATTGCTTCGGCGCCCAGATCACCTCGCTGGCCTTGCCCCTGTGCGCGGTGCTCATGCTGCATGCGACGCCGGAGCAGATGGGCTTGCTCGTCGCCTTGCAGGCGCTGCCGTTTGCCCTCTTCGGCTTGCCCGTCGGCGTGTTGCTGGACCGGCGCAGCAAGCACCCGATCATGCTGTTCAGTGAAAGCATGTCCGGCCTGGCCCTGGCCAGCGTGGCCGTCGCTTACTGGTGCGGCGTGCTGTCGATGCCGTGGTTATATATAGTAGGGTTCATCATCGGCACGGGCTTCGTCGTCGGTGGCGGCGCCGAACAAGTCTTTTTGACCTTCCTCGTGGGTCGCGACGGCTTGATCGATGCCCAGTCGAAATTTGCCGCCACAGAATCGGCCTCGCGCCTGATCGGCCCCGGCCTGGCCGGCGTGCTGGTGCAACTGCTGTCGGCGCCCGTCGCCATCCTGTGCACGGCCTGCGGCTATGTGATTTCCGTATTCAATCTGCGCGCCATGAGCGTGCGCGATCCGCGTCCCGCACCGTCAAGCAAGCACGCCTTGCGCGACATCGCCGATGGCTTGCTGTTCGTCTGGCACGAGCCGCTGCTGCGCGCGCTGGCCTGGGGCGCCGGCATCTGGCACTTTTTGTTCTACGCCAGCATGGCTCTGGCGGTACTGTTCGCCACCCACGACCTGGGCATGAGCCCCGGCGTGCTGGGCATGACGCAAATGCTGGGCGGCGCCGGCGTCCTGCTCAGCGCTTTCATTGTCAAGCCGTTGACCAGGCGCTATGGCACGGGCCGTACCATCCTCATCGGCCTGGCCTCCACGTCCGTGTGTTTTGCCCTGACGCCGACGATTCCCGCCGCGCTGTTCGGCAGCGCGGCCGCCACCGCCGTGGCCTATGCCATATTGATGTTCTTTTTCGATTGCGGTGTGATGCTGTTCTTTATACCCTACCTGGGCTTGCGCCAGAAGGTCACGCCCGATGCCATGCTGGGCCGCATGACGTCAACCATGCGCTTCCTGACGGTGGCGACGGCGCCGCTGGGCGCGCTGGCGGCTGGCTGGGTTGCGGAACATTTTGGCGTACGCAATGGACTGGCCTGCATCGCGGCCGGCAGCCTCCTGCTGACCATCGCCATGGTGTGGGGCACGCCGCTACGTAGCGTGCGCACCTGAAGCAATGAACAGGCATACACTGCTAAAGATTGCCTTGGCGACACTATTCACGGCAAAGCCTGATCGATTTGATTTACATCAAGGAATTAATTGACGTAAATCCATAAGCTGTTTACATCACTTGAGGAGCACGCCATGTTTAACACCATCTTATTTCCCACCGACGGTTCGCCGTTGTCCGACAAAGCCGCCGAAACCGCCCTCGCCTTTGCCCAATTGAACAAGGCCAAGCTGGTCGCCATCAGCGTGGTACAGCCATTCCCGTTCTCGCCCATGGCCGATGGCGGCATCGTGCTCGACGCCGGCCTGTATGAACAGCAGATGCAGGAAGCATCGCAGCGCGCGATCGACAAGATCGGCGAAGCGGCGCGTGCCGTCGGCGTGCCCTTCGAAGGCGTGGTCGCCGTCTCGCCCAGCCCGCACGAAGAAATCGTCAATGCGGCGCAGACTTACCAGTGCGACATCATCCTGATGGCCTCGCATGGACGCAAGGGCTTGAACAAGTTGTTCGTGGGCAGCGAAACGCAAAAAGTGCTGGGCCACACTCACCTGCCAGTGATGGTCCTGCGCTAAGCGACACCACGGACTGCCCTGCGCCGCAAGAAACTCAGCGCGCTGGCGCCTGTTTCGGCAGCAACACCCACACGGCGCCGCTCTGCTTCATGCGGCCCGCGTTCTCCGCCGCTTCCGCACCAAAACCAAAGAAATAGTCGACACGGATGGGCCCGCGAATGGCGCCGCCCGTATCCTGCGCCATCACCAGGCGCTGCATCGGGATGTCGCTATTGGCTTGCGTGGTGGCCAGGAACACGGGCGCACCAAGCGGCAGGTAGCGCGAATCGATGGCCACCGAGCGCTGCGGCGTCAGCGGCACGCCCAGCGCCCCCTTCGGTCCGACTTTCGGATCGGGCAAGCGCTCTTCCTTGAAAAACACATAGCTGGGGTTGGCATTGAACAACTCATCCTTGCGCGTCGGGTGGCCGGCGATCCACGCCTTGATGCCTTGCGCCGATGCCTGGCTCATCGTCAGCTCGCCCTTGTCGACCAGGTAGCGGCCGATGGATTTATACGGGTGGCCATTCTGGTCGGCATAGGCCACGCGCACGGTTTCCTGCGTATCCGTCAGCTGCACCCGGCCGGAACCTTGCACCTGCAAAAAGAACGCTTCCACTTCGTCGTCGACCCACAGCAATTCCTTGCCCGTAACGGAGGTGGCGCGCTCGATGTCGGCGCGCGTGGCGTACGGCACCACCTTCTTGCCGACCAGCTTGCCCCGCAAACGCATATTCTTCAGTTCCGGATACACGCCGGACAAGTCCACCGAGACGAGGTCGTCGGGTACCTTGTACAGCGGCGTCTGATATGGACCACCGCGCTTGCGCGCGCCGTGCAGCAGCGGCTCGTAGTAGCCCGTCACCAGGCCGGTACTGGCGCCATCGGCGGTGATGACTTGATTGGGCACAAAGAATGTCTCGAAAAACAGGCGGATGGCCTTGTCGCTGTCGGCATTCACCTGGCGCGCGATGGTGCACGACTCCTTCCAGTCCGGGCGCTTGACCAGCACGCCGCACGACGCCATGAAGGCGGGCCAGGCGGCGCGCATGTCGTCGCGTGCCCAGCCCGGCAAGGCGGCAAACTTGGCGGGCACGAAGGTGGGGGCTGCCGCTGCATCAATCGTGTCCTTGGCGTCCTTGACGCCGGCCGCTTTGGCCGGCACGGGCCTGACAACGGTCGGGGCAATCGCTGGCGCCTTGCCGGTGACAGCGACCGGTTCCGACGGCGGCGTGGTACAGGCGGACAACGCAAGTGCGACGGCGCCGATTGAAACGGGTAGACTACCGCGTGTCAACAGACGGCGGGTAAATACTAAGCTGCGGGTAAATAACATAGGGGTGCGTATGTGGATCTTGATGATAGAGGCGCTGGTGGCGTTCTTCTTGCTGGCATTTATAGTCTGGTGGACCATGTATTCGGGCAAGAAGCCCACGCCGCCGGCGCGCAAGCAGCTCGATGACGAGCAGGACACCACCGAAAAACTGAAATAAGCGGCGCGCGGCCGCTGCGTTTGCTCAATGCAGGGTGCGCGGCACCGACAGCACGAATTCGGGAATCAACGCTTCGAACTGGTGGCCGTCCTCGGCCACGCAGAAATATTCGCCGCGCATCGAGCCTTGCGGCGTGCCCAGCATGGTGCCGCTCGTGTACTCAAATTGTTCGCCCGGCTGCAGCAGCGGCTGATGGCCAACGGCGCCCAGGCCGCGCACTTCTTCCACCTTGTTGTTCGCATCCGTGATAACCCAGTGGCGCGAAATCAGCTGCGCGCCAACGGTGCCCGTATTGACGACGCGGATCGTGTAGCTGAACACGTGCCGCCCCTGGTCCGGTGCCGATTGCTCGGGCAGGTATTGCGTCTTGACCGTTACCGTAAATTCATAAGTCGCCATCGTCATTCCTATTCAGACATTGCCAGTCAATATATTGTGTCGCGCGTGCCCGATTAGCCACGGCGCGCCGCGTATTCTGTGTTTCAGCGTGCGTCAACGCGGCATGGTAGCGGCGTCAAGCGTAAAATAGCGCATCTTCGCATTTTCTATCCTTTGGCTACTTCACCATGACTACATTCCGTATCGCTCCCAGCATCCTGTCCGCCGACTTTGCCCGCCTGGGCGAGGAAGTGCGCAACGTCGTTACCGCCGGCGCCGACATCATCCACTTCGACGTGATGGATAACCACTATGTGCCGAACCTGACCATCGGCCCGCTGGTGTGCGAAGCGATCCGCCCGCACGTGCAAGTGCCCATCGACGTGCACCTGATGGTCAAGCCTGTCGATCGCATTATCCCGGATTTCGCCAAGGCTGGCGCGAACATCATCACCTTTCACCCGGAAGCGTCGGATCACGTCGACCGTTCCTTGCAGCTGATCCGCGACAATGGCTGCAAATCGGGCCTGGTATTCAACCCGGGCACGCCGCTGCATTACCTGGAACACGTGATGGACAAGATCGACATCATCCTGATCATGTCCGTCAACCCGGGCTTCGGCGGCCAGTCCTTCATTCCGCACGCACTGAAGAAAATCGCCGAAGCGCGCCGCATGATCGATGAATCGGGCCGTGACATCATGCTGGAAGTCGACGGCGGCATCAAGATCGACAACATCGCCGCCGCCGCGGCCGCCGGCGCCGACACCTTTGTCGCCGGCTCGGCCATCTTCGGCAAGCCCGACTACAAAGCCGTCATCGACGCCATGCGCGCCGAACTGGCCAAAGTAGCGGGCGCCTGATGCAAGCGGGCATGGTGAAAGATCACGTACTGGCCGGCGTGCGCGCCGCCATCATCGACCTCGATGGCACGATGCTCGACACCGTGCCCGATTTCCATGTCGCCATCAACGGCATGCGCGCCGAATTCGAACTTGCGCCCATCAGCGCTGACGCCATCAAGCTGATGGTGGGCAAGGGCTCGGAAAACCTGATCCGCACGGTGCTGGCGCTCGACTTCGATGCGGCCGGCGTGGAACAGCGTTTTGATGCGGCGATGGATGCCTACCAGCGCCACTACCTGGCCATCAACGGCCAGTTCAGCACCCTGTACCCGGACGTGGAAGCGGGACTGGCGGCGATGAAGGCGGCGGGCTTGCGCCTGGCCTGCGTCACCAACAAGCCGATCGCTTTCGCCCTGCCCCTGCTGAAACAGAAAAATCTCGATGGTTATTTCGAGATCGTCTACGGCGGCGATTCGCTGCCGAGGAAAAAACCGGACCCGCTGCCGCTGCTGCAAGTGTGCGCGGACTTCGACCTGCCGCCCGCCAAAGTGGTGGCCATCGGCGACTCCTCGAATGACGCGCAAGCGGCCAGGGCTGCGGCTTGCCCCGTACTGACGGTACCGTATGGCTACAATCACGGACACTCTATACACGATACCGATTCCGATGGTATAGTAAAGACGCTGCTCGAAGCAGCCCGTTTTATTAGCATGCAAAACTAACCGGCATACTGACCAAACCCAACACCATATCGTGAACACGTTTCTCATCAAAAAACACAATGTCACCCAAACCGGCTCGATTGAGGCCTGGCTTTGGCGACGCTGGCAATCCTGGCAGGCTTAAGGGCCGAGCCGTTACGATTGCTGCCGGTTGCACACGCGTCCTTTGCGCATTTTGCGCAAGTTCCCTGTACCGGCAAGTTTTTTGATAACCCACCGCAGGGTTTGTGCACTATGCACACGCATACCCTGACGGCATGGAGAGAAACATGACCGAACTCGAATTCAAATCGCTGGCCCAGCAGGGCTACAACCGCATCCCCCTGATCGCGGAAGCGTTCGCCGACCTGGAAACCCCGCTCACCCTGTACCTGAAACTGGCCCAGGCCCAACAAGGTGGCAAGAACACCTTTCTGCTCGAATCCGTCGTCGGCGGCGAACGCTTCGGCCGCTATTCCTTCATCGGCTTGCCTGCCACGACCGTGTTGCGCAGCTATGGCAAGCGCACCGAAATCGTCAAGAACGGCGTCGTGATCGAAGAGCACGAAGGCAATCCGCTCGACTTCATCGAACAGTTCCAGTCGCGCTTCAAGGTCGCCCTGCGCCCCGGCATGCCGCGCTTCTGCGGCGGCCTGGCCGGCTACTTCGGCTACGACACCGTGCGCCACATCGAGAAAAAACTGGCCGGCGGCGCGCCGAAAGATGACTTGAAGCTGCCCGACATCCAGCTGATGGTGACGGAAGAACTGGCCGTCATCGACAACCTGTCCGGCAAACTGTATCTGATCGTCTATGCCGACACCACGCAGCCCGAATCGTTTTCGAAAGCGCAGCAGCGCCTGAAGGACTTGCGCATGATGCTGCGCCGCGGTGTCGATGCGCCCGTCACCAGCGCTTCCGTGCGCACGGAAACCATCCGCGACTTTTCCAAGGAAGAGTACCTGAAGGCCGTCGCCAAGGCGCATGAATACGTGATGGCGGGCGACCTGATGCAGGTGCAGATCGGCCAGCGCATCCGTAAACCGTATGTCGATTCGCCGCTGACCCTGTACCGCGCCTTGCGTTCGCTCAATCCGTCGCCGTATATGTACTTCTATAATTTCGGCGACATGCAGATCATCGGCGCCTCGCCCGAGATTTTGGTGCGCAACGAAAGCACGGCCGATGGCGGCAAGAAAGTCACCTTGCGCCCTATCGCCGGCACCCGTCCGCGCGGCGCCACGCCAGAGCGCGATGCCGAATTGTCGGCCGAACTGCTGGCCGATCCGAAAGAGATCGCCGAGCACGTGATGCTGATCGACCTGGCGCGTAACGACATCGGCCGCATTGCCGAAACGGGCAGCGTGCACGTCACCGACCGCATGGTCATCGAAAAATACTCGCATGTGCAGCACATCGTTTCGAACGTGGAAGGCACCCTCAAGAAGGGCCTGTCGAACCTGGACGTGCTGCGCGCCACATTCCCGGCCGGCACCCTGACGGGCGCGCCGAAAGTGCGCGCCATGGAAGTGATCGACGAACTGGAAATCACCAAGCGCGGCATCTACGGCGGCGCCTGCGGTTACCTGTCGTTTGGCGGCGAAATGGATGTGGCGATCGCCATCCGCACGGGCGTAGTCAAGGACGGCATGCTGTACGTGCAGGCCGCGGCCGGCATCGTGGCCGACTCCATCCCCGAAATGGAATGGCAGGAAACCGAAAACAAGGCGCGCGCCGTGCTGCGCGCCGCCGAACAAGTGCAAGATGGCCTGGATGGAGGGTTTTAAGATGCTGCTCATGATCGACAACTACGACTCCTTCACCTATAACATCGTGCAGTATTTCGGCGAACTGGGCGAAGACGTGCGGGTCTACCGCAATGATGAAATCACGATCGAACAGATCGAGGCGCTGAACCCGGACCGCATCTGCATCTCGCCCGGTCCGAAAGCGCCGGCACAGGCGGGCATTTCGGTGGAAGTGCTCAAGCACTTCGCCGGCAAGAAGCCGATACTCGGCGTGTGCCTGGGCCACCAGGCCATCGGCGAGGCGTTTGGCGGCAAGGTCATCCGCGCCAAGCAAGTCATGCATGGCAAGACTTCCCTCATCGCGCATACGGGCGTGGGTGTCTTCAAGGACATTCCCAGCCCCTTCACAGTGATCCGCTACCACTCTTTGGCGATCGAACGCGCCTCGCTGCCTTCCTGCCTGGAAGTGACGGCGTGGACGGACGACGGCGAAATCATGGGCGTGCGCCACCGGGAATACGATATCGAGGGCGTGCAGTTCCACCCCGAATCGATCCTCTCGGAGCACGGACACGCCTTGCTGAAGAACTTTCTCGAGCGCTGATTTTCCGCGCACGCCGCGGCGTGCCATCAGTGTCCTCCTGCGCCATCATTGAAGAAGGAAGCATCATGCCGATCACCCCACAAGAAGCCCTGCTGCGCTGTATCGAACACCGCGAAATCTTTCACGACGAAATGCTGTACCTGTTCCGCCAGATCATGTCCGGCGAAATGTCGCCCACCATGATCGCCGCGCTGACCGTGGGTTTGCGCGTGAAAAAGGAAACCATCGGCGAAATCGCCGCCGCCGCGCAAGTGATGCGCGAGTTTTCCACCAAGGTGCCCATGGCCGACACCACCAACCTGCTCGACATCGTCGGCACGGGCGGCGACGGCGCGCACACGTTTAACATTTCCACCGCCTCGATGTTCGTGGCGGCCGCGGCCGGCGCGCGCGTGGCCAAGCATGGCGGGCGCAGCGTCTCGTCCTCGTCCGGCAGCGCCGACGTGCTGGACTCCCTGGGCGTCAACATCAACCTGCAGCCCGAGCAGATCGCCCAGTCGATCGCGCAAACAGGCATCGGCTTCATGTACGCGCCCAACCACCACGCGGCCATGAAGCATGCGGCGCCCGTGCGCAAGGAGCTGGGCGTGCGCACGATTTTCAATATCCTCGGTCCGCTGACCAATCCTGCCGGCGCGCCGAATATTCTGATGGGCGTGTTCCACGCCGACCTGGTCGGCATCCAGGTGCGCGTGCTGCAGCGCCTGGGCGCGCAGCACGCCATCGTCGTGTATGGCCGCGACAATATGGATGAAGTGTCGCTGGGCGCCTCTACCCTCGTGGGCGAGCTGGTCAACGGCGAGATCCGCGAATACGAAATCCACCCGGAAGATTTCGGTTTGCAGATGATCGCCAGCCGCAACCTGAAGGTGGCCGATGCCGTCGAATCGAAAGCCAAGATGATGGAAGCGCTGCGCGGCGAACCCGGCGCGGCCAGCGATATCGTCGCCCTGAACGCGGGCACGGCGCTGTACGCGGCCGGTGTGGCCAGCTCGATCGAGGATGGCCTGGCGCGCGCGCGCACGGCCGTCAGCTCGGGCGCCGCGCTGGCGAAACTCGCGCAATTCGTGCAGGTCACGCAGCAGCTGGGCACACCAAAGCAAGCGTAGTCTCCGCCCCCTCCCTTATAGAATAGAAAATAGCGACCATCATGTCCGACATACTCGACAAAATCCTGGCCGTGAAAGCCGACGAAGTGGCGAAGGCGAAAGCCCACCGCAGCCTGGCCAGCCTGCGCGGCGACGTGGAAGGCGATAGCGAACTGCGCGCCGGCCTGCGCGGCTTTGAAGCAAGCCTGCGCCAGCACATCGCCGCAGGCAAGCCCGGCATCATCGCCGAAGTGAAAAAAGCGTCGCCATCGAAAGGCGTGATCCGCGCCGACTTCCGTCCCGCCGACATCGCCGCCAGCTATGCCCTGCACGGCGCCGCCTGCCTGTCCGTGCTGACGGACGAACAGTTCTTCCAGGGCTCCGTAGAATACCTGCGGCAGGCGCGCGCCGCCTGCGCCATCCCCGTGCTGCGCAAGGACTTCATGGTCGACATGTACCAGATCTATGAAGCGCGCGCCATGGGCGCCGACTGCATCCTGCTGATCGTCGCGGCGCTCGACCATGGCCTGATGGCGGAGATGGAAGCGTGCGCCCACGAACTGGGCATGGGCGTGCTGATCGAAAGCCACGATGGCGAGGAACTGACGGCGGCCTTGAAACTCAAGAGCGCGCTGATCGGCATCAACAACCGCAACCTGCGCACTTTCGAAACCTCGCTGGACACGACCCTCGGCCTGCTGCCGCGCATCCCGCCAGACCGATTGGTCATCACGGAATCGGGCATCCACACCACGGCCGACGTGCAGCGCATGCGCGACGCGCACATCCACAGCTTCCTGGTGGGCGAAGCCTTCATGCGCGCGCCAGACCCCGGCGTGGAGCTGCAACGCCTGTTCAGCTAGAAAGTGGTAGTCTGGCGGTCATGAGACAGCTCCTGACCGTCCTTGCCGTCACCGCGCTGCTGGCAGCATGCCAGAAAGCGCCGGAACCGCGCGCGCAGGCACCCGCCAGTATCCCGGCCGTGCCGCTGGCGCCCAAGGCCATCGCCCCCGCTGGCAGCATCGACGCCTACAAATTGCGGGTGGCGCAGCAGATCATGGCGGCCAACAGCGATTACACCTTCAGCGGCCGCCTGCCTCCGATGCTGCCCGCCATCGTCGTGCTGGACCTCAGCGTCGAACGCGATGGCGTCCTGAAAAGCGTGCGCGTGCACCGCTCGCGCGACAGCGTGGCGTCGCAGGCGGCGCTGGCCGCCGTGCGACGCGTGCCGGCGCCCTTCCCGCCCGCGGCGCAGTTGATGCACAGCCGCGGCAAGACGCTGGATTTCTCAGAGACCTTCCTGTTCAACGACCAGTATCGCTTCCAGCTGCGGACATTGTCCGGACCACAGTAACGCTGAGCACATCACACTCGATGCGGTCGCGGCCATTTTCCTTGGCCAGGTACAGGGCCGCATCGGCACGCGACAGCAACTGGTCCAGTTCCTCCAGCACCGATGCCTGGCACGCCACGCCGATACTCACCGTACACGGCGGCAGCCCATGGCCGTTCGGCTCATGCAGCAGGGTGCGGATGCGCTCGGCCACGCCCAGCGCGTTGTGCGGCGCCATGTCCGGCATCAGCACGACGAATTCCTCGCCGCCGAAGCGGGCCACGCAATCGGTGTCGCGCAGCGCGCCGCCGATGATGCGCGCCACGTGCGCCAGGACCTTGTCGCCCATCGCGTGGCCATAGCGGTCATTGATCGACTTGAAAAAATCCAGGTCGATGCTGAGCAAGGTCAAAGGCTGGCCCTTGCGGCGCAGATTCGCCTTTTCGCGTTCGTATACATCGCCGAAGCCGCGCCGGTTCAGCACCTGCGTCAGGGGATCGTGCGTGGAGCGGCGCTCGAGTATCGTCTGCAGGCGCCGCGTGGCCACCGTCATGAAGCCCACCGTCAGCAGCAGCGCCATGAAATTGGCCACCGCCAGATAAATACTGGCTTGCGTGCCGGCCACCGTCAAGTCCACGCTGGCGCCGCCATGCCACAAGGCCATGCCGCCGCGCAGCAGCACCACGCAAGCCTGCAGCAGCATCAGTGCGCCAAAGAAGAAACTGGAAAAATGGCGCTCGCCGTGCGCAAACACCAGCTGCGCCTGGCGCGCATAGAAAAAAAACACGATGAAGGAAAAAACCGCCACGCGGCGTGAAAAATCGGGCGTCACCAGCAGCCACCAGGCGATGCCCGCCACGCCGAGACCGCAGGCCAGCGCATAGCAGCGCAGGCTGGGGCCCTGCCCATAGAATTTTTCCGTGCCCAGCATCGACAGGCCGATGCCCAGCATCAGGACCGTGTTCGCCCCCAGCAGCGCCACCGCATCGGGCCAGCTATCGCGCATATTGAACAGGAAGGATGCCAGCACCAGCAGCAGCAGGCCCGCCGACCAGTGGCCCAGTCCATGCACCTCGCGCCGGAAACTGCGGTAGACGGAAAACATGACGATGCTCATGGCCCCGCACATCAGGGTAGTCATCAACATGATGGTGCGGGGATCGAGGGTTTCCACTGGCGGAGGCGGCCTAAAAAATCATTACAGCAATTTTAGTTCAGTTATGGAAAATTTAGTTCAGTTAAGGCAAATATGCTGCGGCGCTTGCGGCGAAAGCAATGCGGGCGTGGCGACCTCGACACGGTTGCGTCCCAGCTGCTTGGCGCGGTACAGCGCCCTGTCCGAGCGCTGCAGCATGCTGTCGAGCGATTCGTCCTCCGCCGCCTGGCAGGCGATGCCGATGCTCAGCGTGTAGTGCGGCAAGCTTGCGTCCGGACGCGGCTGGCGCAGCGCCGCCTGGATGCGCTGCGCCAGCAGTTCGGCGCGTGCCTGCTGCGACTCGGGCAGCAGGACGACAAACTCCTCGCCGCCGAAACGCGCCACGGCATCGCTGTCGCGCAAGACGCCGCGGATCACGCCTGCCACGTCGACCAGTACGCGGTCGCCCATGGCATGGCCGTGCCGGTCATTGATGGCCTTGAAAAAATCCAGGTCGATGCTCATCACGGCCAAGGGCTGGCGCGCGCTATGCCGGGCGTGGAAGTCGGCAAAGCCGCGCCGGTTCAGCACCGCTGTCAGCGGATCGCGGTTGGAGCGCTGCTCGAGCAAGGTCTGCAGGCGGCGCGTGGCCACCGTGATGAAGCCGACGGGCAGCAGCAAGGTCATGAAGGCGAGCAGCGCCAAATACAGATTGTAGTGGGGGCCGCCATGCATCATGTCGCTGCCGGCGCCGCCCAGCAAGGCGTTCACGCCACGGTGCAGCATCGCCAGCGTCTGCACCAGCATCAGCAGGCCAAAAAACCAGGTCGTGGCGTGGCGCTCGCCATGCCGCACGATGACGATAAATTGCGTCAGGTTCAGCGCCAGCATGAGGAAGGAAAACATGGCCACGCGCATGGCGAAGTCGGGCCACAGGTACAGCCAGCACAGCATCACCAGCAACCCAAGCAGCCATGCCCCGTGAAACAGGTGCCAGCTGGGCCGCACGCCGTAGAAGCGCTGCGTGCCCACCATCAGCAAGCCGACGCCCCACAGGAACATGGAATTGGCCAGTGGCAGCAAGACTTCAGGAATGACGATGCCGCGCAAGCCAAACAGGCCGCTGGCCAGCACCAGGCCCGCCATGCCGATGCCCCATTCGCGCAAGCCTTCCACGTTGCGCGGGAAACTGCGCTGCGCGGAAAACATGACCACGCACATGGCAACCGTCATCAGGGTTGACATCAGGATGATGGAAACAGGATCTAGGTTCACGGCAGAATCGGTACACGGGACAGTGGAGTGGCGCCGCACATGCTTGCCAGCGCCAGGGTTCGTGCGAGAGTGTAGCGTGAAAAACAGGCGGAGAATCGCCGGCAGGGAAAACTTGTACATGGCACAAGCAGTCCCGCCGGCGGTATTGCTGGCGGTTCTACACGCTTATTGCGCGCTAGGACGCTTCGGTCCCGTAGCCTTCTTGGGCGCCGGCAGCAGTGCCAGGCTGATGCCGGGAGCGCGGTCGCCCTGCAGCTCGGCCGTGAAGGTCATCAGCTCGTCGCGGCGGAAGGCGTGCACCGCCACCTTGGCGCCGACGGCGTAACGGCCCAGCAAGGTGTCGAGGTTGCTGCCCGTCACGCGCAAGCCATCGATGGCCACCAGCACGTCGCCTGCCGACAGGCCGGCCAGGTGGGCGGCGCCGCCCTGGTGCACCTGCGCCAGCTTGGCATCGTTGCCGTCGCGGCCCAGATTGGCATCCAGGCTCGGTTTTTGCGCCTTGCGCACATCGCTGTATTTGACGCCGAACGGCGCCAGCAGGCGCGCCAGCGGCACATCGTCCGTGCCGCGGATATAGCGCTCGAAGAAGGGCTTCATGCGCGTGCCGGCAATCTCGTCGAACAGGGCTTCGACTTCGGCCGGCGTCACGCCGCGCGCTTTGCCCTTGTAGAAATCGCGGCCATAGCGCTGCCACAAGGCCTGCATCACATCGTCCAGCGATTTTTCGCCGTTCGTCTTGCTGCGCAGGGTCAGGTCGAAGGCCAGCGCGATCAGCGAACCCTTGGTGTAGTAGCTGACGATGGCGTTCGGCGCGTTTTCATCCTGGCGGTAGTACTTGCCCCAGGCGTCGAAGCTGGAATCGGCCACGCTCTGCTTGGTGCGGCCGCTGCCGCGCAAGACGCTGTTGACAGTCTTGCCCAGCAGCTTGAAGTAGGCGTCCTCGTCGATCAGGCCCGCGCGCACCAGCATCAGGTCATCGTAGTAGCTGGTGAAGCCTTCGAATAGCCACAGCAGCGGCGAATAGCTTTCCGCCTGCAGGTTGTAGGGCGCGAACGCGGCCGGCTTGATGCGCTTGACGTTCCACGTATGGAAGTACTCGTGGCTGCACAGGCCGAGGAATTTCAGGTAGCCGTCGCCGATTTCCGTGCTGGTGGAAGCCGTCGTCGGCAGATCGGCGCGCGCGCAGATCAATGCCGTCGAAGCGCGGTGTTCGAGGCCGCCGTAACCGTCGCCGACGGCCATGGTCATGAACACATAGCGGTCCATCGGCGCCTTTTTTGTCTTCGGCTCGAAGAAGGCGATCTGCGTTTCGCAGATGGCTTTCAGGTCGCGGCACAGGCGCTCCAGATCCAGGTTCGGCACCTTGCCCGTGACGACGATATCGTGCGGCACGCCGTGCGCGGTGAAGGTGGCCAGCGCGAAGTCGCCCATTTCCACCGGGTGGTCGATCAGCTCATCGTAATTGGCTGCCTGGTAGCTGCCGAAGCCATAGCGTTTGGCTTTCAGTTCCGGCAAGGTGGTGGCCACTTTCCAGTTCTTGCAGGCCGCATCCTTCGGCTGCACGATATTGACTTCATGTGCGTCGGCCTCCTGGCCCAGCACGCGCAGGAACACGCTGGTGCCGTTGAAGAAACCGTGGTTCTGGTCCAGGTGGGCGGCGCGCACGGACAGGTCCCAGGCATACACCTCGTATTCCACCGTCAGGGGTCCCTGGCAGGGCGCGGCCTGCCACGAATGCTTGTCCAGCTTGGCCAATGCCACGGCCTTGCCTTCGGCTTCGGCGCGGATGCTGACGATGTTGCGCGAGAATTCGCGGATCATGTAGCTGCCCGGGATCCAGGCCGGCAGGGCAAACACCTGGCCGATGGCGGCCGGCGCCTTGACGGTCAACGTCACCTTGAACATGTGGCCCGCCAGATCAAGAGCGGCGATGCTGTAGATGATGCCGGCGGCCGGTGCGGCTTTCGCCTTGGTTTTCGCAACGGCTTTGCTTGTGGCATTGCCGGAGACTTTTGCGGTGATTTTTTTAATCGGTGCTTTCTTCATGTTTTCCTCGTGTCTGGCATGGATGTTCTACTATCGCCCGGGCGCGCCATGCACCGGCGACAAATCGTCAGGAGTATCAATATCGCGCAAGATGCCGCCGTCGTCCACTCTCACTTCGCATACGGCATGGCTGTTGACGATGCTGCGCGCGCCCTGGTCGCCATCGAGCGCCAGCAGCAGCGGCAAGTGAAAGGCGCTGAACGCGACAGGATTGCCGCGCCGGCCCTGGAAGACGGGCACGGCGATGCGCGCGCCATCGTCTATGGCTTGCGACAAGGCGGCGATTGTAGCCGCTTCCACCCAAGGCATGTCGCCCAGCGCGATCAGCCAGCCCGGCGCGCCGCGCACATGCGCGATGGCGCAGGTCAGCGAGGCGGCCATGCCCGTGTCGGCGTCGTGGCAGACGCGCACTTCGCAGCCCAGCGCACCGAGCGCACGCGCCACTTGCGTATCGTCGGCGCGCACCACGGCCAGCACGCGCGGCAGGGCCGCCAGCATGTTCGTCGCTGCCGCCACCACCACCGGCAAGCCGGCGTGCGGACCTTCCTTCAAGGGCTGCAGTAATTTGTTCTGCACGCCGGAAGGGTCGAACCTGCGTCCCCTTCCGGCTGCCAGCAAGATGCCGACCGTACTCACAACACCACTACCGTCATGCGGCCGCCAAATCGAACGGCAGCTTGCGCAGACGCTTGCCCGTCAGGGCGAACAGCGCGTTGGCGAAGGCGGGCGCCAGCGGCGGCACGCCCGGTTCGCCCATGCCCGTCGGCGCGTCGCCCGACGGCACCAGGTGCACCTCGATCACCGGCATGTCGGGCATGCGCGGCACCGGGTAGTCGCCAAAGTTCTGCTGCACCACCACGCCATCATTGAGCGTGATGGCGGCACCCGGAATCGTCATGCCCAGCGCCATCAGCGCGGCGCCCTGCACTTGCGCCTCAATCGTCAGCGGATTGACGGCCAAGTTGCAATGCACGCCGGCCCACACCTGGTGCAGCTTGGGCGCGCCCTCCACCACCGATGCCGTGACCACGTAGGCGACCACGGAATTGAACGACTCGTGCATGGCCACGCCCCAGGCCTGCCCCTTTGGCAGCTTCTTCTTGCCATAGCCGGACTTGGCCACGGCCAGATCCAGCGCGGCGATGTGGCGCGTGTGCTTGGCGTCGATCAGCTGCTTGCGGTAGGCAACGGGGTCCATCTTCGCCACGTGCGCCGCCTCGTCGATCAGGGTTTCCATGACAAAGGCCGTGTGCGTCGAGCCGACGGAGCGCCACCACAGCACGGGCACGTTCGCCTTGGCCGTGTGCACGGACAGCTTCATCGGCAAGGTGTATGGCTCGCCCATGCCTTCGACCATGGTGCCATCGACACCATTTTTCACCATGAAGGCTTCGAATGGCGTGCCGGCCATGATGGACTGGCCGACGATCATGTGATCCCATGCCACGATCTTGCCCTTGGCGTCGAGGCCGATCTGCGCGCGGTGCACATGCGACGGCCGGTAGTAGCCGCCCTTGATGTCATCCTCGCGACTCCACATCAGTTTCAAGGGGCCGCTCTTGCCCGCCGCCCGGTATGCCTTGGCGACGTTGACGGCTTCGACCACGTAGTCGGACGACGGCACGGCGCGCCGGCCAAAGCCGCCGCCCGCCATCATCGTGTGCAGGGTCACCTGTTCCGGTTTCAGGCCGGAGGTGGCGGCAATCGCCGCCTGGTCGCCCGTCTGGAATTGCGAACCCACCCACATCGTGCATTTGTCGGCCTGCAGGTCGATGACGCAGTTGAGCGGCTCCATCGGCGCGTGCGCCAGGTAAGGGAACTCGTAGACGGCGTCGATTTTCTTCGGCGCCTTGGCCAGCGCGGCGACATCGAATAGGCGCGCCACCGTGCCCGGCGTTTTCGCCAGCGCCTTGAAGGCGGCCAGCTGCTTGTCGCTGCTGACCTTTTCCACGGCGCTGCTATCCCACTCGATCACCAGCGCGTCGCGCCCCTGCTTGGCGGGCCAGTAGCCAGTGGCGATCACCGCCACGCCGCTGCCGCCACGGTCGGTCTTCACTTCCAGCACGTCGAGCACACCAGGAATGGCCTTGGCCTTGCTGGCGTCGAATTTCGCCACCTTGGCGCCAAACACGGGCGGGCGCGCCACCATCGCCACCTTGGCGCCAGGCGGCTTGAAGTCGATGCCGAACTGCTGCTTGCCGGTGGATTTGGCGGCCGCGTCCAGGCGCTTCACTGGCTTGCCGATGATGGAAAAGTCGCGCGGGTCCTTCAGCTTGACCGTGGCGGGCACGCTCTGGCGCATGGCCGCGTCGGCAAACTCGCCATACGTCGCCTTTTGTCCGCCAGGGCCATACAGCACGCCCTTGGCGGCGCGCACCTGGTCGGGATTCACCTTCCATTGCGCGGCGGCGGCGCCCACCAGCATGGCGCGCGCCTTGGCGCCGATTTCGCGGTACTGCGTAAACGAATGGGCGATGCTGCCCGAACCGCCCGTCATCTGCATGCCGTAGGCGGCATCCTTGTATTGCTCGCCGGCCGGCGCCAGGGCGCCATGCACCAGGCTCCAGTCGGCGTCGAGTTCCTCGGCGATCAGCATGGGCAAGCTGGTTTGCACGCCCTGGCCAAATTCCAGCCGGTTCACCTGCACCGTCACCGTGTTATCGGGCGCGATATGCAAGAAGGCGTTCGGCGCGTACACGGGCTTGGCGGGAGCGGCATCGGCCGCCTGCGCCAGCTTGCCTGCGCCGGGCAGGAAAAAGCCCAGCATCAAGCCACCGCCAGCCACCGCGCCGGCTTTCATGAAACCGCGCCGCGACACGCCATCGGCCGCGCCAACGACAGCCACCGGCGCCGATGCCAGCGCCGCGCCCAGGGTCACGCCGCCATGCTGCAATGCTTCCTGATTCAACCATTCGATACGCATGTCGCTCTCCTCAGGCCAGGGTCTTGGCCGCGTCCTTGATGGCCGCGCGGATCCGTTGATAGGTGCCGCAGCGGCAGATGTTGCCGCTCATGGCGCCATCGATGTCGGCATCGCTGGGCGACTTGTTGGTGCGCAGCAGGGCCGTCGCGCTCATCACCTGGCCGCTTTGACAGTAGCCGCATTGCGGCACGTCGTGGCGTACCCAGGCCGCCTGCACGGCCTTGCCCACCTGGTCGTTTTCCATCGCTTCGATGGTGGTGATCTTTTGTGCGCCGACGGAAGAAATCGGCGTGATGCAGGAACGGATCGGCTGGCCGTCCAGGTGCACCGTGCAGGCGCCGCACAGGGCCGCGCCGCAGCCGAACTTGGTACCCGTCATGTTCAGGTTATCGCGCAGCGCCCACAGGATGGGCGTGGATGGATCGGCGTCGACTTGCGTGTCGCGTCCGTTGATATTCAAGGTAATCATCTGCTGCTTCCCCTTTTTTGGATTGTTATGGCGTCTATGAACAACACTTGATGATACGACAGCGGAAAAAAAAGCAAAAAAAAGCGCGCCTTGCGAGGGCGCGCCGTCCAGCCTTCCTGGCGACAGCCCGGATTACTTAATGGTCGAGAATTTCTGTTCCAGCGTTTTCGCATCGACTGCGCCCGGAATGCGGCTGCCGTCGGCAAAGAAGATGGCTGGCGTGCCGGAGACGCGCAATTGCTGGCCCAATGCGAGGATTTTCTCATGCGGGTTGGCGCAATTGGCCGGCGAGGCGGCTGGCACTTTACCGTTCAGCATCCAGTCGTCCCAGGCCTTGTTGCGGTCTGGCGAGCACCAGATATTGCGCGACTTGGCGATCGAATCGGGCGACAGGATGTTGTACATGAAGGTGTAGACGGTGACGTTGTCGATTTCCTTCAGGGCGTTCTGGCGGAAGCGCTTGCAATAGCCGCAGTTCGGATCTTCGAACACGGCGATCACGCGCTTGCCATTGCCCTTGACGGTTTTCATGGCCGAATCGAGCGGCAGGTCGGAGAACTTGATGCGGTTGACTTCATCCAGGCGCACCTTGGTGAGATCTTGCGAGGTCTTGGCGTCGAAGACGTGGCCAACGAACAGATACTGCGCACTCTTGTCCGTGTACAGGATGTCGCCACCCGTGCGCACTTCGAACAGGCCGCCGTACGGGGTCTCCTTGACCGAGTCCACCTTGGCGCCTTCGCCCAGGCGCGGCTCGATCAGCTTCTTGATATTCGCTTCCGTCGGCGTTTCCGCGCCGGCGCACGACATCATCAGGCCCGAGGCCAGTACCAATGCGATTCTGCTCATTTTCATCACTATCACTTCTCCACTTGTAACGCCCGGCGAAACTGGCAGGGGGCCCGGCGCCGTTATCTCTTTAACAAAACGATCGCCGCAGACGAGCTGCGGCGACCTTGAATTTTCACTGCTACCATTATCCGGCGATATCTTAAGATTCGCTGATATTTACGGATGTCCCAATGCGTGCGCAATCATTTTCCGCTTCAGGGCCGGTAATTTATCCAGCAAGTTTAATCCCAAATTGCGAACTACGCGCAGCGGCTCCAGATCGGCGCCGAATAACCGCGCCAGGCCATCGGTGGCAAGCTGCATCAGCAGCACGTCTTCCTTGCGCGCGCGCGCATAGCGGGCCAGCACGCGCTCGTCACCGATGCCGCGGTGCGCTTCGCGTTCGCTGATGGTCTTGACCAGCTGCGCCACGTCGGCAAAACCCAGGTTCATGCCGTGGCCGGCCATCGGATGCACCACGTGCGCGGCATCGCCCACCAGGGCCACGCGCGGCGCCACCATGGCGTGCGGGCGCATCAGGGTCAGCGGAAACGCGCGCACCAGTTCCGGCTGCAAAGGCGTGAGCTTGCCCAGTTTGTCCTCGCAGAAGACTGCCAGGCGCGCGGCCAGGGCGTCGGCCGGTTCGGCCATCAAGGTATCGGCCAGCGCATCGGGCGCCGACCAGACCAGCGAGACGCGGTCCCCTGGCAGCGGCAGCAGAGCGACGATGCCTTCGCTGCCCGTGAACCACTGGTGCGCCGCGCCATGGTGCGGCTTTGCGCAGGCGAAGTTGCTGACCACGCCGCGCTGGCCATACGAGCGGTAATCGAGGCCGATATCGCACTGGCCCCGCACCCACGACTGGGCGCCGTCCGCGCCCGCCACCAGCGCGCAGGTGATGCTGTCGCCACTGTCGAGATGCACGATGGTGGAATCATTCGTCCATTCCAGGCGGCTGGCGCGGCCCTGCACCACGTTGACGTTCTGCGCGAATTTCAGCGCGGCGTCCAGCGCCTGGCCCAGGTTGCGGTCTTCGACGATCCACGCCAGGGTACCCACGTGGGCGCCATAGGCGTCGAAACCGAGTCCGCCCGCCTGTGCGCCGTCGCCGTTGACCAGCATGGCGTCAACGGGCGCCACCCTGTCCGCCTCCAGTGCGCCCCACACCTTCAGGGACGACAGCAGCTGGTGCGCCGTGTGATTGAGCGCATACACGCGCACATCCCAGCTTGGCTCGGCCGGCTTGGCGGCCAAAGCGGCGGCCGGCGGGCTGGCCGGGCATAACAGGGTGACGCTTTGTCCTGCCTGGGCAAACGCCAGCGCCGTGGTTTTCGCGATGGCGCCATTGCCGACGATGCAAACGTCGCTGTGGCTATGCATGAAGCGCCGCATGGTAGGGGGAGTGGGACTGTTCATGCGGCCATTATAGCGTTTGCCCCGCCCTTTTCAGATAGTCCGGAAGTACAGGACAGCCTGCACCAGGTCAAGCTTCCGCATGAAACACGGGCAGCACATATTGCGCGATCTCCTGCAGCGTCTCGGCCAGCGGGCGGCGGTTCTGCCGCAGCTGCAAGCCGATATGCCGCACGCCGGCCGCGCGCATGGCGTGCAGCTCGGCGATCAGGCCATCGCGCCCCGTGCGTCCGCCGAAACGGAAACGCTGCAGCGGCATGGACGGGTCCTCGTCCAGGTCCAGGTGAATGAAGCTGACGTAAGGCTTGTCCTCGCCGGCCACGGCGCGCCATTGCGCCGAGCGCCGCGCATGGTCGTCCGGCGTGCCCGGGTAGGCAAGCCAGCCATCCATCTGCGCGCCGATCCACGCGGGCGACTGCTGCGCCAGCCCCGCCACCAGCAGCGGCAACGGTGCGGCGGGCTTCGGCAGCAAACGGATGCCCGATGGCAGGCGCGTCACGCCCCAGTCGCGCAGCATGTCCACCTGCTCGCGGAAGGCGGCGCCGCGCTGGTCGAAATCGCGGCCAAACACGGGATACTCGACGGGCCGGTCGCCGCTGGCCACGCCCAATAGCAAACGTCCGCCGCTCAACTGCTGCACGCTGGCCGCCGCCTTTAACGTCAGCACGGGTTCGCGCAGCGGCAGCACCACGGCGGCCGTGCCCAGCAAGATGTTCTCGGTGATGCCGGCCAGGTAGCCCAGGTAAGTAAATACCTCGAAGACCTGGGCCGCATCGCCGAACGAGGGGTCGTACAAAGGCACGTCGCGCAGCCACAGCGCGCGGAAACCCAGGCGGTCGGCCAGCTTGGCCAGCACCGCGTGCTGTTTCAGGTCAGGCTCGCCCGGCAGGCGGCCGGACGCCGCATTCGCCTGGCGCCCCATGGACGACCAGTCATTATCGAGCGGCAGTTCCAGGCCGATGCTGAAACCGCCCTGCCCCAGCTTGTGCATCGCCGTCATGGTCTGCATCTCAATCCCACTGCGGCGCCAGGCCGTCCGGATTTGCCAGGCGCTCGCCGCGTTCCAGGGTCGCCATCTGCGCCATCTCGTCCGGCGACAGGGTGATGCGCTGGAAATGCAGGTTCGCCTCCAGATTGGCGCGCTTGGTCGACGACGGGATCACGGCAAAGCCCTGCTGCAGCGACCAGCTCAAGGCCACCTGCGCCGGCGTCACGCCGTGCCGGGCCGCAATGGCAGCGATCACGGGATCGGCCATCACCTTGCCATATGCGAGCGGCATGTAGGCCGTGATGTGGATGCCCTGGCTGCGCGCGAAGTCGATCACCTTGCGGTTTTGCAGGAAGGGGTGGATCTCGACCTGCTGCGTGGCGATTGCCGATGCGCCCACGGTATCGATGGCTTGCCGCAGCTGCGCGTTGGTGAAATTCGACACGCCGATGGCCCTGGTCAGCCCCTGTGCCTTGGCCTGCGCCAGCGCCGTCATGTATTCGGCGACGGGAATGGCGTCATTCGGCGACGGCCAGTGGATCAGGGTCAGGTCCAGCTGCTCCAGTTGCAGCTTGTGCAGGCTGTCTTTTAAACTGGGGATCAGTTTGTCGCGCTGCAGGTTCTCGATCCAGATCTTGGTGGTGACGAACAGTTCTTCGCGCGGCACGGTGCTGGCGGCGATCGCCTGGCCCACTTCGGCTTCGTTGCCGTAGATTTGCGCCGTATCGATATGGCGGTAGCCGACGTCCAGGCCCGTGGTGACGGAATCGATGACGACCTGGCCCTGCAGGCGGAAAGTGCCCAGGCCAATTTCAGGGATGGCGGTGTGTCGGGTGCTGGCGTTCATGCGGTTATCCTCTCAAGTCAGTAACGATGACCACACTATGCGCCCATCTTTTGTTGAGAAAAATACCGTTCATCTCAAATCATATTTGCGCCACAGGCAAATAAATAGCTGCCGCCGCAAGAAATCCGGGGAAAATGGCAGCCAGCTCTTGCATTCGCGTTTTGGTCTGCTATAATTCGCCACCTTGGCCTGGTAGCTCAGTCGGTAGAGCAGAGGATTGAAAATCCTTGTGTCGGTGGTTCGATTCCGCCCCGGGCCACCAAGAATTCGTTTCACATTCAAAAACGCCACCTTCGGGTGGCGTTTTTGTTTGTGGCGCCGTCACATTCGATAGCGCCGTCACATCCCCTCCCAGCGCATCATCCGGCACCATTGCACAAGGCGCCGGCATTCCTGACACAGGATTTTCCCCACGGGAAACATGTTAAGATTAATTAAAGATTAACGCCCGTATCAAGGAAGATGACCGTGAAACACTGTTTATTTCTGGCCGTTGCCAGTGCCCTTGCCAGTACCGCGATGGCGCAGCCCGCGCAAGTCGCAGCACCGGTGACAACGTCTTCAAGCACCACGCAGCAGGAACCTCGGCGCGCAATCCCACTCAGACCATGGGAAAAAAGGCTGGCAGCGTCGACATTTACCATGCAGATGCTGGCAAGCGGCCGCATTGATCCGGACTACCCTGGCTTGCCGCTTGGCCTCGCCGTGACAGCAATACAAAAATTCGTGGCCGACAAAAAGGGGGAATTCGAATCGACGGCTGATTACCAGCGTAGAAAGACCGCTGCCCTGGATGAAAAAATCATCGGCAACTCAAGCTTGAATGACTGGTTTGCCTTGGTGACCCCGGTCAAAAACAACGGACAATCTTCCAATGCCATCAGCTACGAATTCAATGCGAATACGGGAAAAGTAAAGCTCTTTGTCTTGCCTTACTCTTTTGAGCTCAATAACATCGGCGCGCCTGACTACGACCTCAACAAAATGCGATACAAGGGCCTGGATCAATTTGAATTGAGCTACAAACTGAAATCAAAAGGTCCGTACAAAGGCCCTGGCAGCTATCGCGCAAAATACCCCATCGAAGAAACCGACACGGCAAGGCTGGGCATTGCCGTCAATCGCATCCCGTTCCTGGATTTTCAGCGTGACAATTTTCAATCTAACAAGAAACCTGTCATCCAGTTGACGATGGAAAATGCCGTCGCGGAAAAAGAGCTACCCGCCTTGAAGGCGCTGCTCGTGATGAAAGTGGCGGCGCCCTACCTGGTCTATGATTTCTACCGGTCCGAGTTTACTCCGGACAGAACGGACATGAAAACAATACAAAGCATTTACCTTGCCGGCAATATGGCCGGCATTATTTTTTACTCCGGCATCACTGGCGACATCCTGGGGCGATTACCTGCAGGATTTGGCCTGCCTGTCGCACCGAATTAACGCAAAAAAAGCCAACCCGAAGGTTGGCGTTCTCAAATCACGCAAGGCGGCCGCCTGCGACCAACCCCACGTGCTTACCACATCAAATCATCAGGAATCTGGAACGCCGCATATGGATCATCCTCGTCCACTTCCGTGCTGGCCTGCTTGACGCGCACGACGATGGCGGGGTCGCGTTCGG
>RCUS01000527.1_pt1 | contig 24647 bp, 23 predicted proteins | sample 2166221 | NCBI WGS metagenome assembly RCUS01 (sample SAMN09932758, study PRJNA488358) | compost metagenome | isolation source: compost soil in cyclohexanecarboxylic | place: Germany: Experimental Botanical Garden | reverse complement strand
ACGCAAGGCCACATTTGTGTAGCCCCCATCCCCGGGCCTCGCTTATGATGGGGCAACTCAACCATTATCATTCCGCTACCGCCATGCCTACCCTTACGCTGCACCAGAAAGTGTTCCTGCTCCTGCTGAGCATCGTCACCATCGGCTTCGGCTGGATACTGGCGCCGTATGCGGGCGCCATCTTCTGGGGCGTGGTGCTGGCAATCCTGTTTGCGCCCGTCTACCGCTGGCTGCTGCGCAAGACCAAAGGACGCGCGGGCCTCGCTTCGCTGCTGACCTTGCTGCTCATCATCGTCATCGTCATCCTGCCCCTGTCGCTCATTTCCGTGTCGCTGGTGAACCAGGCGGCGGGCGTGGTGGAGATGGTGCGCTCGGGCGAAATCACGGTCGGCATGTTCTTCAACAAGATCATGGCCGTGCTGCCGCAATGGCTGATCAACCTGCTCGAACGCTTCAACCTGTCCAGCCTGGCGAGCCTGCAGGACAAGCTGGCCGATGGCGCCAAGCAGGTCAGCCAGGTGGTGGCCGTCAAAGCCATCAATGTGGGCCTGTACACGTTTGAATTCCTCACCAGCCTGTGCATCATGCTGTACCTGCTGTTCTTCCTCATGCGCGATGGCTCGACCCTGTCGGCCCGCATCCGCGACGCCGTGCCGCTGAGCCGCAGGTACAAGCAGCGCCTGTTCACCAATTTCACCACCGTGATCCGCGCCACCGTGAAGGGCAACATCCTGGTGGCGATCGCCCAGGGCGCGCTGGGCGGCCTGGCCTTCTGGTTCCTCGACGTGCCCGCGCCCCTGCTGTGGGCCGTGCTGATGGCTTTCCTGTCGCTGCTGCCCGCCGTCGGCGCCGCCCTCGTCTGGGCGCCCGTCGCCGTCTACTTCCTGGCCACCGGCGCCATCTGGCAAGGCGCGGGGCTGGCTGCGTTCGGCGTCTTCGTCATCGGCCTGGTCGACAACGTGCTGCGCCCCGTTCTGGTGGGCAAGGATACCAAGATGCCCGACTACGTGGTGCTGCTGTCGACCGTGGGCGGCATGGCCCTGTTCGGCCTGAACGGCTTCGTCATCGGTCCCGTGGTGGCGGCCCTGTTCATCGCCTCGTGGGACCTGTTTGTCTCGGCCAGCGAATTCCAGGCCGAGGACTGACGCCGGCCGCCAGCCGCCGCGCACGGACAAAAAAATGCGCCGGAATCGGGCGCCGCCGGCACTGTTACTTGTGCCGGCCAAAACAGGCCGGAGCCGCCTGGCGGCAGAGTGTCCGCCGGCGCCGGCCAGCCCCGGCAACTATTCACATGAGACCGCTTTTCGCGGCAACTATCATGTTGCCATGGTGCGATTTCAGCAACAACAGCGCAAATATAGTTTTTGACGCAGTGGGCGCCGCGGCGTAGTGTCGGTCCTCCCGACAACCACGTAACGAGGAGCCTGCCATGGCAAATCCACTGTGCTTAATGATGCCGGTACTACCCGGCACCAATCCGATCTCCATCGCCGCCGCGCTGCAGGAGTACCAGGCGAAGATCAATGCCGCCCTCACCGATATCGGTACCGTGCACTTTGCCCGCTTCGTCCTGTTTGACCGCGCCCAGGCCAATCTGCTGCCCAGCATTCACGCGGCAGGGCCTTCCGATACCCTCGTCATCGGCGTGATCACCGAGTATGACGGCAGCTTCAACGGCTACATCGAGGATTTCGTGGCCCAGCTGGGCGAGGTATTCGACGCGCTGCTGCAGTTTGTCGTCGGCGGCAAGGCGCTGATCCCCGTGACGAACCACGTGGCCGCTTTCGAAGCCTTCATCACCGCCAATGACGCTGCACAGCAGTTGCCCAACACGGGCCTGTACAGCGCCTATCCGCAGACGGTCCAGCAGATCCTCGCCTCGACCTGAGCAGCACGCCACGCCGGGGCTGCCCGAGCGGCCCCGTCACCTTGCCAGCCCCAGCCCCCGGAGAGACAGCATGGCCGATCCCATCATCGATTACGACGACGTGCAGGGCACGATCCTGCGCGGCTACCGCGTCAACCTGGCGCGCCATTTCATCCTCGGCATCACGGATGCGGCGCAGGCACGCGCCACCATCGCCGCCCTGCTCGACGGCAGCGACGGACTGCCGTCGATCACCACCGCGCGCCATATCTACCCGAAGCCGCCGTGCTTCCTGAACCTCAGCTTTACCGCGCCCGGACTGTCTGCGCTGGGCGTTGCAGCCGCCGACCTGGCGACCTTTGACCAGGCATTCCAGCGCGGCGCGGCCGATCCGGCCAGCGTCGCCGCCGTGGGCGACGTGGGCGACAGCGCCCCCGCACACTGGCTCGGCAACCTGGGAGCGGCCACCGAGGCGGGCCAGGTGCATGCACTGCTGAGCTTGTGGGTCAGCGAATCGGTGGAAGTGCTGGAGGCGACCTCGGCCACACTGCGCCGCGCCTTTGCCGCCGGCTGGCACGAACTGTATGTGCACGACGGCGTGGCCCTGCCAGGCAACCGCGTGCACTTCGGCTACCGCGACAATATCGCCCAGCCCGATGTCGACGGTGCCCCGCCACGCAAGCACGAGCACGAGTCCGAACCTGATCCCCTCAACAGCGTCAAGACGGGCGAATTCCTGCTCGGCTATCCGAATGAAAACGGCGGCACCTATCAGGTACAGCCGCCGCAGCTGTCCACCAATGGCAGCTATGCCGCCTTCCGCATCCTGGAGCAGGACGTGGCCCTGTTCGACAACATCCTGAGCGAGGCCGCAGCCAGTTCCGGCCTCAGCACCGAAATGGTGGCGGCCAAGATGTGCGGGCGCTGGCGCAACGGCAATCCGCTCGTGCTCAGGCCGGATGCGCCTGGCCCCGTGCTGCCCGACGCCAGCCTGAACCACTTTCACTATGTCGATGCCAAACAGCCGGAACTGGACGACACGCTGGGACTGAAATGCCCGATCGGCGCGCATATCCGGCGCAACAATCCGCGCGACGAAGGTGTCGTGGGCACCTCGGCCAGCCACCACCGCATCGTGCGGCGCGCCATGCCCTACGGCAGCGAATATGATCCGGTGACACCCATCGCAGAGCAGCGGGGACTGGTCGGCTATTTCATCAACGCCAACCTGCGCAATCAGTTCGAATTCCTGATGCAGCAATGGAACGATGACGATACCTTCGTCAAATCGGCTGTCGGCCCGGCTGGTCCCGAGGCGGGCAATGCCACGCTCAACATCAGCGGCCAGGACGTGTTCCTGGGTATCAACGACCCGGCCGCCAGCTCCTTCACCTTGCCCGGCATGGGCGCCAAGGGCAGCGGCAATACGACACTGCGGCATTTCTCGCGCAGCGTCATCACGCGCGGCGGCGTGTATTGCTTCTTCCCCAGCATCACGGGACTGCGCTACCTGGCCAGCCTGGGATAGGCTCTGCAGGCCAAGGAGGGGGGGGGGCGGCTACGGCGCGGATCGCTTGCAGGGCGGCCGTCATTGATCTATCGTGGCAGCACGCGCGTGCTGCCACGCCTTGCCCAGGAGATCCCACCGTGTCCCTCATCCTCTACGGCCATCCCTTTTCCTCGTACACGCAGAAGGTACTCATCGCCCTGTACGAGAACGCCCTGCCGTTCACCTTCCGCTGCCTGGCGCCGGACATGCCGCGACACCTTCAAGAATGGCTGGAGCGCTGGCCGCTGCGCAAGTTTCCATTGCTGGTCGACGGCGAGCGCAATGTCGCCGAGACCAGCATCATCATCGAATACCTGCAACTGGCCCATCCCGGCCCGCGCCAACTGCTGCCGGACGATCCGCTGCAGGCGCTGGAAGTGCGTTTTCTCGACCGCTATTGCGATCTGCACGTCATGACGCCGGTGCAGCATGCCGTCAACGCGGCCCTGAGCGGCGACGGGGCGCAAACCCTGGCAGGCCGCGCCTTTGCCGCGGAAAAGCTGGACCTCGCCTATGCCTGGCTGGAAGCGCGCCTGGCCGGCAGGACGTGGGCCGCCGGCGAGCACTTCAGCCTGGCCGACTGCGCTGCCGCGCCGGCGCTGTTCTATGCGGACTGGACGCAGCCGATCCCCGCCACGCTGCCACTGCTGCGTGCCTACCGCGCGCGATTGCTGGCCCGTCCATCATTCGCCCGCGCGGTGGAAGAGGCACGCCCGTACCGGCACCTCTTCCCGCTCGGCGCGCCGCAGCGCGATTGAGGCTGATCAGCCAAACACGGGACGGAAGAAACTGCGCTCGTAGCTGACGATACAGCGCGTCTCCTCGGCGTAGCGGAAGGCCGCCTGGCACTCGGCGTCCTGCAGCGAGTCGATGCGGTACTGTTCGTACAAGGCCAGGCTGGGGAAGGAAAACATGGCCAGCGCCACGTTGCTGGCGCCTTCCGATGGCAGGAAGTAGCCGTGGTGCCGGCCGCCGAAGCGCTCGACCAGCGGTATCCACAGCTTGCCGTAGGCTTCGAATTCCTGCAGTTTATAGGGGTCGATGATGTAGCGCAGATAGCAGGTGATCATGGGTTTTCCTTGTATGGATTCAATTCCGTCAGCAGGCCCGTTTCCCACGAGCCGATGGCGGCCAGTGGCGTGCCGGGCAGGAAGGCCAGCGCGCAGGGGTAGGTAAACGCGTGTTCGGCCAGCACGCCGAGGCCGGGCCAGGCGTAGAACAGCAGCTTGCCCCTGCCGATGCGTCCCAGCGCGCTGCCGTCGGGCAGCCAGCGCAAGGCGTCGCCCGTGCCGGCGCCCGCTTCCACGGGAACGCTGGCCAGCTGGCGGCCATCGTCCAGCGCATGCACGGACAGATATTCCTGGCCACCGGCGTAATGCAGCACGGCCAGGCGCTCACCGTCAGGCGATGGCGCGCACGATGCCAGCTTGGGCAGCGACAGCGCCACGCGGCCGGCATCGGCCTGCGGCGGCCAGTCCCACACGCTGCAATAGTCGGGCGGCTGCACCTGTCCTTCTTCCACCGATTTGACGCCATGCAGGACCAGCAAGCGCCGTCCGCCATCGATCAGCCAAAGTCCGCGCAGCATCTCGCGCGGATGCTCCTGCATGCTCAAGACCTGGCCCGTCTGCGCATCGCGCACCCGCAGGCGGCCATCCCAGCCGCCGTCCGCAAGATAGCGGCCGCAGGCCGACCATGCGGGGCCGCAGCCTTCGCCATCCTTCTTGTTCTGGAAATTCAGCAGCAGCTGGCCCGCGAGCGCATCCACCACGGCCATCTGGCCCGTCGTGCTCTTGACGGCCAGTCGGGCGCCGTCGGGCGAGAACGCCATGCTGGAACAGTGGGCGATGAATTTGCCGCGCCATACTTTCTGGCGCGTAGCCACGTCCCACACGACCAGGTCGCGCCCCAGCACGGCCAGGCGCGTGCCATCCGGTGAAAACTGCACGCTGTAGCTGCAGCCCAGCTTGAGGGGCTTCGCGCTTGCCGTCATGGACGCGGCAGGCGGTACACCACGCTGTCGATGTCGTAGTGGCGCTCCATGCCCACGTACTGCATGCCCAGGCGCGTCATGACCTTGATCGAGGCGGCGTTGTCCGGGTGCGCCACGGCCACCACTTCGGGCGCGCCGACGACGCCGAACGCATGCGCGACGATGGCATTGGCCGCCTCGCTCGCATAGCCCTTGCCCCAGCCAGCCCGCGCCAGGCGCCAGCCGATTTCGTGCGGCTGCGTCTTGTCGCCGCCGATATGCTGCAGGCAGGCCAGTCCTACCAGCACCTCGTCTTCAGTGCGCATCAGGGCCCACCACGAATATCCCCACTCGGCCCAGCGTCCCATGATGCGGGCAACGGCGGCGCGCGTATGCTCTTCCGTCTCCGGCTGGCCAGCGTTAAGGTAGGTCATCACTTCGGTATCGGAGTTCATGGCGTGCATGGCGTCGTAATGCTTCTCGGTGACGGGTTCGAGGCGCAGGCGCGCCGTGTGCAGGATAGTCATGGCATTTCCTTGGACGAAAAAAAAGACGATACACGATCGTCTTTTTTTCGCCAACACGCAAGCAGTGATTACTTGCTCGACTCGCCCTTCTTGATCCACGCCGCCAGCTGGTGCGGACGCAGGCCGTCGTAATCTTCGAATGGCTGGTGGATCCACGGGTTGTGTGGCAGCTCGTCGAGGAAGTAGTCTGGACGCACGACGGAGCAGCCCTTCAGCCAGATCACGGCCGATTTGACTTCGGTCACGCCCGGGAAGTTGTCTTTCAGGTGACGCGTGACTTTATCCAGCGTGACGCCCGAATCGGCCAGGTCGTCGACCAGCAGGATGCGGCCGGCCAGCGGGCCCTTGGTCATGGTCATGTACTTGGCGATATCCAGGTCGCCCTGGGTGGTGCCCTTGTCTTCGCGGTAGGAGCTGGTCGACAGGATGGCCAGCGGCAAATCAAAAATGCGCGAGAAGACGTCGCCAGGGCGCACGCCGCCGCGCGCCAGGCACAATACCTGGTCAAATTTCCAGCCCGATTCGTGGACCTTGAGCGCGAGGCGCTCGATCAGGCGGTGGTACTCTTCCCAGTTGACCCAGAGATGTTGATCGTTCGATTGTGGGGTAGTCATGATAGTGGAATCTTGTTATTGGCTTGATTAAAAAAATCCGCCTTGCGGCGGATTGTGTCCAGCAGCTTATTCGAATGGGTGACGCAGCACGATCGTTTCTTCACGATCCGGACCGGTCGAAACCATGTCCACCGGTACGCCGACCAGTTCTTCGATGCGCTTGATGTAAGCGCGCGCCGTTGCTGGCAGGGCCGCCAGCGATTTCGCGCCGACGGTGCTTTCCGTCCAGCCCGGCATCTCTTCGTACACCGGCACGCAACGGGCGGCTTCTTCAGCGCCCGACGGGAAGATGTCCGTGGCCACGCCGTCGATGGTGTAGCCGGTGCACAGCTTCAGCGTTTCGATACCGTCGAGCACATCCAGCTTGGTCAGGCACATGCCCGTCACGCCGTTGATCTGCACCGAGCGGCGCAGCAAGGCGGCATCGAACCAGCCGCAGCGGCGGGCACGGCCCGTCACGGTGCCGAATTCATGGCCGACTTGCGCCAGGTGGTGGCCGACGCCCGCATCCGTTGGCAGTTCCGACGGGAACGGGCCGGAGCCGACGCGCGTCGTGTAGGCCTTGGTGATGCCCATGATGTAGTGCAGCATGCCAGGACCCACGCCCGAACCGGCGGCGGCATTGCCGGCCACGCAGTTCGACGAGGTGACGAACGGATAGGTGCCGTGGTCGACGTCGAGCAGGGAACCTTGCGCGCCTTCGAACAGCAGGTTGGCGCCGGCCTTGTGCGCCTTGTACAGCGCGCTCGACACGTCGGTAACCATCGGACGCAAGCGCGGCACATAGGCCAGCGCATCGTCGAGGGTCTTCTGATAGTCGACTTTCGGCGCCTTCAGGTAGTTTTCCAGCACGAAGTTATGGTAATCGAGGTTTTCCGCCAGCTTTTCGGCAAAGCGCTTCTCGTTCAGCAGGTCGGCGATGCGGATGGCGCGGCGCGCCACCTTGTCTTCGTAGGCCGGGCCGATGCCCTTGCCGGTGGTGCCGATCTTCGCATCGCCACGCTTGGCTTCACGCGCCAGGTCGATCGCGGTGTGGTAAGGCAGGATCACGGGCGCGGCGTCCGACACTTTCAGGCGCGAGGCGACTTCGACGCCGACGGCTTCCAGCTTGTCGATTTCGCGCAGCACGTCCGGCACGGAAACGACCACGCCATTACCGATGTAGCAGGCAACGCCTGGACGCATGATGCCCGACGGGATCAGCTGCAGCGCGGTTTTCACGCCACCGATGACCAGCGTGTGGCCTGCATTGTGGCCGCCCTGGAAGCGCACCACACCTTGGGCGTGATCGGTCAACCAATCGACGATCTTGCCTTTACCTTCATCGCCCCATTGGGTGCCGATGACAACGACGTTCTTTGCCATAATTTTCTTTGACATCACTTAACCTAAGTTTTTAAGAATCCAGCTACTACCATTATCGGCAAGTACCAGCACGCGATCGCACTCGAACTCGTCTTGTTCATTACTGTGACCCGGCATACTCTGGATCACGACCTCGCCCGCCTTGCGCAACTCGGCGATTTTTTCCTTCAATTCTGGCGCGCTGCCCCATGGGGCGCGGATCGAATGCTTCCGTTCCGCCGTTGGGAGCAGGCGCGCCAGTTCGCGCAAATCGAGCGAGAAGCCGGTCGCGGGACGTGCCCGGCCGAACGCTTCGCCGACGTGGTCATAACGGCCGCCGCGCGCAACCGCGTTCGGCAAGCCAGGTACATACAGCGCAAACATCGCGCCACTTTCATATTGGTAGCCGCGCAGGTCGGCCAGGTCGATCGCCACTTCGGCGCGGCCCAGGGCGGAGCCTGCGAGTGCGGCCAGTTCGGCTAGCGCCTTCAGCACGCCCGGCAACGGCGGCAGCACTTCGCGCGCTCGCGCCAGCACGTCGATGTCGCCGTACAGGCCGGGCAAGGCCAGCAGCGCATCGCGCGTCACGGCATCGTAGGATGCGGTCAGGGCGCGCAAGCCAGGCGCATCTTTCGCGCGCAGCAGGGTGTACAGGGCAGCTTCGTCGCGCACGGCGGCGGCGTCTTGCGCAATGATAGCGCGCAACAGGCCGACGTGCGACAAATCCAGGCGCACGCTGTCGAAACCGGCCAGTGCCAGCGAGGCCAGCGCCAGTTCCTGGATCTCGGCGTCGGCCTCCAGGCCGGCGTGGCCATAGATTTCGGCGCCGATCTGCAGCGGCTCGCGGGTGGCGTGCAAGCCCGATGGACGGGTATGCAGCACGCTGCCGGCGTAGCACAGGCGCGTGACGGTGGCACGGTTCAGCAGGTGGGCGTCGATGCGCGCCACTTGCGTGGTCATGTCGGCGCGCAGGCCAAGCATGCGGCCGGACAGCTGGTCGACCAGCTTGAACGTGCGCAGGTCGGTATCCTTGCCGGCGCCGGTCATCAGCGATTCCAGATACTCGAGCAGCGGCGGCATCACCAGTTCATATCCGTACAGACGGAAATTATCCAGCATGAGGCGGCGCAGCTCTTCGATCTTGCGCGCTTCCGACGGCAGAACATCGGCAATATTTTCGGGCAAAAGCCAATTCGGCATGAGGGAGCGAGATACGGAAGAAAGTTGAAAAATGCATCATGCGAGGCAGCGGCGGGCGCGCCAGGCAAGAGGCCGAACCTGATATTTTACGCGAAAACACGGGCCTTTAGGGATAAGTTCTCCGATTTGCTGCCGCGCAGCCCTAAAAACACCGCATTTTACGCCCTCCCGCGACAACCTGTCGGGCACAAAAAAACGGGGCCGGCATTCACGCCGGCCCCGCTGCCGCCGCCCTGCCCTTGCGGGCCGGGACGGTCTGGATGCTGCCTTACTTCTTCGACGGCGCGGCCGTGCCGTTGCCCTTGAAGTACTTGAAGAATTCCGAGCTTGGGTCGACCACCATCACGTCGCCCTTGTCCTTGAAGGTGGCGCGGTAGGCTTCCAGGCTACGGTAAAACTTGTAGAACTCCGGATTGCGGCCAAACGCTTCCGCATACACCTGCGATGCCTTGGCATCGCCCTCGCCGCGGATCTTCTCGGCTTCGCGGTAGGCTTCGGCCAGGATCACCGTGCGCTGCTTGTCGGCGTCGGCGCGGATTTTCTCGGAGTCGGCCGAACCGGTCGAACGCAGCTCGTTGGCCACGCGCACGCGCTCGGACTTCATGCGGTCGTACACCGAGTTGTTGATCTGCTCGACGTAGTCGACGCGTTTCAGGCGCACATCGACGATGCCCACGCCGATCGACTTGGCTTCCGCCGCGACCTTCGCCAGGATGGCTTCCATCACCTTGCCGCGCTGGCCCGAGATCACTTCGCGCACCGTGCGCTTGGTGATTTCATCGTTCAGTGCAGCCTTGACGATTTGCGACATGCGGTTGCGGGCGCGGCTTTCATCGCCGCCAAAGCTGCGGAAATACAGCCGTGGATCGGAGATGCGCCATTTCACGAAGGCGTCGACGAGGATGTTTTTCTTCTCGGCCGTGATGAAACGCTCGGGTTCCGGCGTGTCGATGGTCAGCACGCGCTTGTCCAGGTACATGACGTTCTGGAACGGCGGCGGCAGCTTGAAGTACAAGCCAGGTTCGCTGATCACTTCCTTGACCTCGCCCAGGGCGAAGACGATGGCGTATTTACGCTGGTCGACGACGAACACGGTCGAGGACAAGAGCATGATCGCGATAAAGCCCGCGATCAGGGCGGCGACGATACGGTTCATTAGCGGCTCTCCCGTTCACGCGAAGAGCGGCTGTCGCGACGCGAATTGACTTCTACTGTCTGCATGGCTTCCTGTGGCATTACGGTATTGGCTGCGGGTGCGGCCGCTGCGGCGCGCGCTGCCGCGGCCGAGGCGTCCGACGCCGCCTGCTGGGCGATCAACTTGTCGAGCGGCAGATACAGCAGGTTGCTGCCCGTCTTGGCGTCAACCATGACCTTGCTGGCACTGCTGAACACTTGCTGCATGGTTTCCAGGTACATGCGGTCACGCGTGACGGCCGGCGCCTTCTGGTACTCGACCAGCACCTGCTTGAAGCGCGAGGCATTACCTTCGGCGTTCTCGGTCACCAGGGAACGGTACGCTTCGGCTTCCTGCATCAGGCGGAATGCCGCGCCGCGCGCTTTCGGAATGACGTCGTTGGCGTAAGCCTGGCCTTCATTCTTCTGGCGTTCACGGTCCTGGCCCGCCTTGACGGCATCGTCGAAGGCGGCTTGCACCTGCTCCGGCGGCTGCACGGCCTGCATCGTCACGTTGTTGATGAAGACGCCGACCTTGTAGCGGTCGAGGATCTGCTGCATCAGCTGCTGCGTTTCGTACGCGACTTTCTCGCGTCCTTCATACAGCACGAAGTCCATCTTGCTGCGACCGACCACTTCGCGGATCGCCGTTTCGGCGACCTGGCGCAAGGTGTCTTCCTGGTCGCGCACGCTGAACAGCCATTCGACAGGATCTTTCAGGGTGTACTGCACCGCGAACTGGATGTCGATGATGTTTTCATCGTCCGTCAGCATCAGCGATTCGCTGGCCTGCTTGTTGCGCAGCGACTGGCGGTAGCCCACTTCCACCGTGCGCACCTGCGACACGTTGACGGTTTCATCGGTCTGGAACGGGTAAGGCCAGCGCCAGTTGAAACCGGCCGGCGTGGTGCGCGTGTATTTGCCGAACGTCAGCACGACGCCGCTCTGGCCCTCTTGCACGATGAAGGCGCCGCTGGCAAGCCAGATCAGCACGGCGATCACGCCGACCACGCCGGCGGTGATGCCGGCACCCTTCATGTCGGGACGCGGGCCGCTGCCGCCGCCGTTGTTATTGCCGCCGTTGTCGGGACGGTTCTTCTGTCCGAAAAAGGCGTTCAGGCGCTGATTGAAATCGCGCCATAACTGGTCGAGGTCAGGAGGACCTTCGCCGGGCTTTTTGCCTTCTTGGGCTTTCTTGCCGTCGTCCTTGCGATTGCCCCAGCGGGGGTCGTTCAGGGACAACTTCAAGCCTGTTTTTTTGAGTAGGGAGACAAGCATAACTATCGTGTTCCGACTTGGGAGTGGGTGGAAAACCTATCGTCCTCGCCAGGCTCTTCGGCCTGGTCCGCGGCGTCATCGTGCTGCTCGGGCAGATCAATCAGCTGATCGTCCTGCAACTGCGCGTCGCCGTTCTGATAGAGGTGAGCCGAGCCCGGCGCTTTCTTGGCCATCTCGACAATTGCATCACGCAGCAGGTCGAGACCGCTGCCCTTTTGCGCACTGACGAACACGCGACTGATCGTAGCATATTCGTCGCGCTCCACCGAAGGCTCCAGCCCGGCCGCATCGATCTTGTTCCACACGAGTATCTGCGGAATATGATCGGCGCCGATCTCTTTCAAGACCAGGTTGACCTGCTCGATCTGCTCCATGCGCACCGGCGACGAGGCGTCGACGACGTGCAGCAGCAGATCGGCATGGATGGTTTCTTCGAGCGTGGCGCGGAAAGCCGCCACCAGCTGGTGCGGCAATTCGCGCACGAAACCGACCGTGTCGGAGATCACCACATTGCCCACTTCCTGGCCCAGGTAAACCCGGCGCGAGGTGGTGTCCAACGTGGCGAACAACTGGTCGGCGACATACACGCCGGCCTTGGTCACGGCATTGAACAGGGTCGACTTGCCGGCATTGGTATAGCCGACCAGGGACACGGAAAATGTGTGATTGCGCCCGCGCGCGCGGCGCTGCGTTTCGCGCTGCTTGTGCAGTTTTTCCAGGCGCGCGCGCAGTGCCTTGACGCGGTCGCCGATCAGCCGGCGGTCCGTTTCAAGCTGCGTCTCGCCGGGACCGCGCAAGCCGATACCGCCCTTTTGCCGCTCCAGGTGGGTCCAGCCGCGGATCAGGCGCGTGGCCAGATGCTGCAGCTGGGCCAGCTCGACCTGCAGCTTGCCCTCGTGGCTCTTGGCGCGCTGCGCGAAGATGTCGAGGATCAGGCTGGTACGGTCGAGCACGCGCACATTCAGGCGCTTTTCCAGATTGCGCTGCTGGGCAGGTGAAAGGGCGTGATTGAAGATGACGATTTCCAGGCCATCATTGACGACGGCGTCGCCAATTTCGTCCGCCTTGCCGCTGCCGACAAAATACGCGGAATCGGGACTGGAACGCTTGGCCGTGATGGTGGAAATCGGGTCCGCGCCGGCCGAACGCGACAACAGCATGAGTTCCTCCATGCTGGCGGCGAAGTCGCTGTGACCGAAGTCAACCCCGACTAGCGCCGCGCGCATGATGGTAACAGGCAAGTTGAAGCGGACGCCGACGCCGATGCAAACGCATCAGCGCCGCTGGCGCGGACGGGAGCGATGGAGGGTGAAAGGCGCTGGGCCGTCAAGCTCAACGCTTTACTCCGCTTCAGATTCAATATTGAGATTGACGGCACGGGCCGGCACCACTGTCGAGATGGCATGCTTGTACACCATCTGTGTCACCGTATTGCGCAGCAATACGACGTATTGATCGAACGATTCGATATGGCCCTGCAATTTAATGCCATTGACCAGGTAAATCGAGACAGGAACATGCTCTTTGCGTAATGCATTGAGGAATGGGTCTTGTAACAGTTGCCCTTTGTTGCTCATAACAGCTCCGTTGTTTATGTTGTTGTGTAAGAATTGGAGGCGACTCGCTTGATTTCAAGTGCTCTCACACCTTTCAGAGAGAGAAAGATGCATCACAGCTACTGTAACCTGTTTTCGCGATCGCTGTCGCGCATGGCGCATTAACACTTTATTATTTTCGTGCAAATCGCCATATTATTGGCTGTCGGCGCCGCATTATCTCTGCGGCGCCTTAATATGCACTTAATCCAGCTGCTAAATCATTAGCTGCTTGCCGTTACTTGCTCGGCGTGCGTGCGAACGGGTTTTTACCCGTGCGCAACTCGATGCGCAATGGCGTACCGACCAGCGCAAAGGTATCGCGGAAATGTTTTTCCAGATAGCGCTTGTACGGATCGCCGACGGCGTCGAGCGCATTGCCGTGAATAACGATCACAGGCGGGTTCATGCCGCCCTGGTGGGCATAGCGCAGCTTCGGACGAATCGAACCCTTGCGGCGCGGCTCCTGCTTCTCCACGGCCTCGATCAGGGCGCGCGTCAGCTTCGGTGTCGACAGGTCGCACATGGCGGCCGCATATGCGGCGTTGAGCGACTTCATCAGCGGACCGATGTTGGTGCCCTTCAGCGCGGAAATGAAATGCATCTGCGCGAACGACAGGAAATCGAGCTTGCGGTCGATATCGATCTTGATCTCGTCGCGCTGGTGCGATTGCAGGCCATCCCATTTGTTCACGGCCACCACCAGCGCGCGGCCCGATTCCAGGATGAAGCCGGCGATATGCGCGTCCTGCTCGGAAATATCCTGCTGCGCGTCAAGCATCAGCACCACCACGTTGGCTTCGGAAATCGACTGCAGGGTTTTCACCACCGAGAATTTCTCGATCGCTTCAAACACCTTGCCACGGCGGCGGATACCGGCCGTGTCGATCAAAGTGTATTGCTGGCCATCGCGCTCGAACGGAATCTCGATCGAATCGCGCGTCGTGCCCGGCATGTCGAAGGCGATCACGCGCTCTTCGCCCAGCAGGGTGTTGATCAAGGTCGACTTGCCCACGTTCGGACGGCCGACCAGGGCGATCTTGATGCCGCGGTCGGTCTTTTCCAGCTCTTCAGGCTCATCCGGACGCTGCGCGAACGCCAGATCCAGCATCACTTCGACGAGGTCGTTGACGCCGTCGCCGTGCGCCGACGAGATCGCATACGGATCGCCCATGCCCAATTCATAGAATTCGGACACGACGGCCGTATAGCGCATGCCTTCGCTTTTATTGACAACCAACAAGACCGGACGACCGCTCTTGCGCAGGAAGTCGACGATGGTCTTGTCATGCGGGGTCAGGCCCTGGCGGCCGTCCACGATGAATACCACCACGTCGGCCTCGGCCACGGCCTGCTTGGTCTGCAGTGCCATCTGGTGCATGATGCCTTCCTTGGCGACGGGTTCGAAACCACCCGTATCGATGACCAGGAAGGGACGTTCGCCGACACGGCCTTCGCCATAGTGACGATCGCGCGTCAACCCAGGCAAATCCGCCACCAGCGCATCGCGCGAGCGGGTCAGACGATTGAATAAAGTCGATTTCCCAACATTGGGTCGACCTACTAGTGCAATTACCGGCTTCATTTGTATTACTCGACCGCGAGAGCGGTCACTGTCCCTGATTGGGTTTGAAAAATCAAATTCGAACCGGCAACAACGGGAGCCGAAACAATCGGGCTGCCGTCGGTGCTGACCCGACCTATTAATGCGCCATCTTCCCGTGACAGGAAGTGGATGTAACCTTGATAATCGCCGACGGCGACGCTGCGGCCGAACGACGCTGGCGTCGACAGGCGGCGGCGTGCCAGCGCGTCATTCTTCCAGGCGCTCTGCCCGCCATCGCGGCTGAACGCCAGGACGGCGCCCTGGTCATCGGCGGCAAAGACGAAACGCTGGTCCACCGCCACGCCCACATCGGACGACAATGGCTTGTTCCAGCGTGGCACGCCCGTGGCCGCATCGAAGCAGCCAACCTTGCCCTGGTACGTCACGGCGCACACTTCGCCCTCGAACACCACCGGCGTGCCGGCGATATCGGAGACACGCTCCAGTTCGGTAGCGCCGCGCGGTTCGCTGACGACGATCTCCCAGCGTACCACACCGGTCGCCGCCGTCAGGGCCAGCAGCTTGCCGCCCGGCTGGGCCACATATACGTTCGTGCCGCCCAGCACCATGCCCGGCGCATTGCGCAGGGTCAATGCCGGCGTGGCGCGCTGGACGGTCCACTTGCGCTCGCCCGTCTTGGCGTCGAAGCCGACGATGCGGTTGTCGACGCTGCGCACCACCACCACGCCCTGGCTGACCACTGGCGGCGTCAGCACTTCGCTGGACGCCTGCGCTTTCCACAGCTGCTTGCCATCGGCGTCAAACGCCAGCACGGCGCCCTTGGCGGCGCCGACTGCCACCACCGTGCCATCGCTGCCGGCGCTCGAAGTGATATCGCTGCCCGCCTTGATGCGCCAGGTTTCACGGCCGCTGGCCGCATCCAGGCGCGCCAGCGCGCCATCGGCGTTGACCACGTACAGGCTGCCGCCAGCCAGTGCCGGCGTGAACGCATACACGCCCGCCTTGCCGATCGAATATTTCCAGGCATCGCGCACGGCGATGCTCGATTTTAACTCGACCAGTTTGGCCGGTTCGACTTTCGGATCTTTCGAGGCAAACGGGTTCCACGAGGAGCAACCCGCCATCAGGGCCAACAGGCTTGCAGCTACCAGCTTTTCAGTGACACGCATAAGTGTTATCCAACCTTTTTCTTGTACTTGTAACGGTGAGGCCGGCGGCGCAGGGGCCGCGCAGCGCAACCGGCTCTATCAGGCGGCGGCCTTGTCAGCCTTGGCCTTGTCTTCCGGCACCGTACCGCCGATCGATTCCAGCTTGACCTGGATCAATTGACGGCCTGGATTGTTCTTGTCCGTCGCGGCTATCGCGGCCAGGTAGGCCGTGCGGGCATCGGCCAGCTTGTTTTGCGCCACCAGGATGTCGCCCTTGCGGTCCGCCACGGCACCGGCAAATTGCGGCACGGAAGCCGTCGCCAGCACTTTCAGTGCTTCGTCGTAGGCTTTTTCATCCAGCAAGACACCGGCCAGGCGCAGCTTGGCGATGGCCTTGTACTCTTCCGTGCCATGCTCGGCCACCCATTGCAGCTGGGTCTTCGCCGTTTTCAGGTCGTTCGCGTCGAAGGCTACCTTGGCCGCGGCCAGGGCGCTCATCTGCGCGTAGGCCGTGCCGCCGAAGCGCGACTGCATGTCGCCGGCCGCGCGCATGACCTTGGCCGTATCCTTGGCGGCGATGGCGTTTTGCAATTCATCGTACAACTGGCCCGCTTGCGCCGCCTGGGTGCGCTGGTAGTACTGCCAGCCAGCCCAGCCGCTATAACCTGCCAGCGCCACGATCAGGACCCAGGAGGTCAGATTGCCATTGCGCTGCCACCAGGCCTTGAGGGTTGCCAGTTGTTCTTGTTCTTCGTGATCGTATGCCATGGTCGTCAGTTTTAATGAGTAGTTGATCGAGGGTACAACTGTGTTGCTTCAAATCAGTGGTGGTGATGCACGTGGCCGCCAGGACCGTGGTCATGGCCGCAGTCATGTTCGCCGATGATCTGGTCGACCACATAGTCGACGACATCGTCGAACGGCACCGTGTTCTGCTGCGCGCCCGCATCGGCTTCGCGCATGGCTTTCACCGTGGCGACGTTGTTGGCGATTTCATCGTCGCCCAGGATCACGGCAAACGCCGCGCCGCTGGCATCGGCCTTTTTCATTTGCGTCTTGAAGCTGCCGCCACCGTTGCTCGCTGCGCAATGTAGCACAACGTCCAGGCCCGCATCGCGAATCCGCTCGGCCAGCACGAAAGCTTGCAGGCCGGCCTGCTCGCCCTGGTGCACCAGGTAGACGTCGCACTGCGCCGGCTGCTCTGGCTCGGCCGCATCCTTCATCAGCAGCACCAGGCGTTCGACGCCCATGCCGAAACCGACGGCGGGCGTGGATTTGCCGCCGAACATTTCCACCATGCCGTCATAGCGGCCACCGGCGCAGACCGTGCCTTGCGCGCCCAGCTTGTCGCTGACCCACTCGAACACCGTGCGGTTGTAGTAATCGAGGCCGCGCACCAGGCGTGGATTGACGGTAAACGGAATATTGTTGTGGTTCAGGATCTTCTGCACGCCGTGGAAATGCGCCAGCGATTCCTCGCCCAGGTAGTCCAGCAGCTTCGGCGCGCCATTGACCAGGTCCTGCATGGCAGGGTTCTTGGTGTCGAGGATGCGCAGCGGATTGCTGTGCAGGCGGCGCTTGGCTTCTTCGTCGAGCAGCTCGCCGTGGCCTTCCAGGTAGGTGATCAGGTCGGCGCGGTGGCGCAGGCGCTCGGCCGCGTCGCCGATCGAATTGAGTTCCAGGCGGATGCCTTCCAGGCCCAGGTCATCCCACAGGCGGCGGGTCATCATGATCAGCTCGGCGTCGATGTCCGGGCCCGTAAAGCCGATGGCTTCCGCGCCGAACTGGTGGAACTGGCGGTAGCGGCCCTTTTGCGGACGCTCGTGGCGGAACATCTGGCCCTTGTACCACAGGCGCTTCGGGCCTTCGTACACGAGGTTGTGCTCGACGACGGCGCGCACTACGCCAGCCGTACCTTCAGGACGCAGGGTCAGGTTGTCGCCGTTCATCGAATCGGTGAACGAATACATTTCCTTTTCCACGATATCGGTCACGGCGCCGATGGCGCGCGCGAACAATTTCGTTTCTTCCACGATCGGCGTGCGGATCTGCTGGAAGCCGTAGCTTTGCAGCACGGATTGCGCCGTGTTTTCAAACAACTCCCACAGCGGGGCGTCGGCCGGCAGGACATCGTTCATGCCCTTCACGCCGGTGATCTTATCTGCTTTTTTATTTTCGGACATAGTGTTCTTCTTTGCTGTTCTTTGCTTGTTGCTGTATCTGCGTTGTCGGATGACGCGCGTAGCGCCAATCCGACCTGCCCGGCCGATTACGCGGCAACCGGTGCGGTCTTGCCATAATGGCTTTTAACATAATTGAGGACGATGTCCTGGAATTCCTCGACGATGCGCTCGCCGCGCAGGGTGACGACTTTTTCGCCGTCGACAAACACGGGCGCGGCCGGCGACTCGCCCGTGCCGGGCAGGCTGATGCCGATGTTCGCATGCTTCGATTCGCCCGGGCCGTTGACGATGCAGCCCATGACGGCCACGTTCATCGCTTCCACGCCCGGATACGATTTCTTCCATTCCGGCATCTGCTCGCGCAGATAGGTCTGGATGTTGTCGGCCAGTTCCTGGAAAGTGGTCGACGTCGTGCGGCCGCAACCAGGGCAAGCGATGACCATGGGCGCGAACTTGCGCAAGCCCATGGTTTGCAGGATTTCCTGGCCGACGATGACTTCGCGCGTGCGGTCGCCGCCCGGCTCCGGCGTGAGCGAAATGCGGATGGTGTCGCCGATGCCTTCCTGCAGCAAGACGGCCAGGGCCGCCGTCGAGGCGACGATGCCCTTGCTGCCCATGCCCGCTTCCGTCAGGCCCAGGTGCAGCGGATAGTCGCAGCGCTGCGCCAGTTCGCGGTACACGGCGATCAGGTCCTGCACGCCCGAGACCTTGCACGACAGGATGATCTTGTCGCGGCCCAGGCCCAGTTCTTCGGCGCGCACGGCGTTTTCAATCGCCGACGTCACCAGCGCCTCGTACATGACGGCTTGCGCCGGCCACGGTTCGGCGCGGCCCGCGTTTTCGTCCATGATGCGCGCCAGCAAGGCCTGGTCCAGGCTGCCCCAGTTGACGCCGATGCGCACCGGCTTGTCGTAGCGGCAGGCCGCTTCGATCATTTGCGCAAATTGCGTGTCGCGCTTGGCACCCTTGCCCACGTTGCCCGGATTGATGCGGTACTTCGACAGCGCGCGCGCGCAATCGGGGTAGTCGTTGAGCAGGGTATGGCCGTTGTAATGGAAATCGCCCACCAGCGGCACGTCGATATCCATCTTGTCGAGCTGCTCGCGGATATACGGCACGGCCGCGGCCGCTTCCGGACGGTCCACCGTCAGGCGCACCAGCTCGGAGCCGGCACGCGCCAGTTCCTTGATCTGGATCGCCGTGCCGATGGCGTCGGCCGTATCCGTGTTCGTCATCGACTGCACCACCACGGGGGCGTCGCCGCCCACCCAGATCTGGCGCTGGCCGTGCGCGATCAGCACCTTGCGGCTGTCGCGCCGGTCGGATGGACCGGAGCCGATCGCTGTTTTCGAGGTAGCCATAATATTATCTTCTGAGTTTGCTTGAACGGTTACTGCAATTATTTGATGCTGACACGGGAAATTGTGCCGCCCGGAACAGTCGGCAAGTCCAGCTTGGCACCGCGCAAGGTGGCCTGCACCACGCCAGGCTTGCCCACCACCAGGGTGGCAGGGCCCGTGATATCGAACGTTTCCGTGCTGCCCGCCTTGACCATGCGCGAAATCAGCGGCGAGGTGCCGGGGCGGCGAATTTCCACCCAGGAATCCTGCTCCACCTTCAGTACCAGCGCGTTCGCGCCCACGGCCGCGGCCGCAACAGGCGGCGTGACGGCGGCCGGCGTGGCCGCTGCCGCGGTCGTCGCGGCGGGCACGGCCGCTGGCGGCACCACGGCGGCGGGCGCCGCAGCGATGGCTGACGCGGCGGGCGCGCCCGTTTGCGTATCGTTGCCTGGCGGCGGCGGCACGGAAATCAGCGGCACGGACGGCGTCTGCACGGGCGACAAGTCCTGGCCCGGCTTGATCAGGGTCGTTTCCACAGGACCCACTTCCGCATGCGGCGCTTCTTTTTCGGCATGCGAGGACAGCAGGCTGGCCGGGACATAGCCGAGCTTATACGCGCCAAAGGCGGCGGCCACGACGACCGCCACGGCGCCGGCGATCCAGAGGGGCGTCTGGTTCGACGAGCGCTGCGTCATCGACGGGAAGCGCGATTCGGAAAACGTGGCGGAAATCTCGCGCCGTACGGGCGCGGCCGGGTCTTGCGCCGGCGCCGGATGAACTTCGATCATGGCCACCAGCGGCGCCGCGTCAAGACGCACCACCTTGGCATAGGCGCGCACGAAACCGCGCACCACGGCAACGTTCGGCAAAGCCGCCATGTCGCCCTCTTCCAGCGCGATCACCTGGCGCGGCGCCAGCTTGAGCTGGTCCGCCACCTGTTCCACCGGCCAGCCCAGCGCTTCGCGCTGCGCCTTCAACTGTGCGCCTGCCAACGCAAGATTGCCCTGGGGCTGCTGCTGAGGCGTTTCTGCCCACTCTGAATTCATTGGTATCCCTGTCTCACTCATCAAACGCCCCACTTTGATAAGCAGCATATTCGGACGAGCCGGAATGGTGGTTGCGCAAATGCGCCCCCAGGCCAGCTTCCGCACCCGCATCCCCGAGCTTATGCTGCACCTTGATCCCGAGCCACAGCACATCGGCCGTCTGGCTCTCCATTGTCGCTACTTTACCGAGCCGCTCAAGGTAATGAGCCGCTTGCCGGTAGTCTTGCTGTTCGTAATACACGCGCACCAGGCCGGCATAGGTGATTGCCGCGCCAGGTGCGGTGCGCTCCGCCTTGAGCCAGTAGCTGGCGGCGCGCGGGTAATCTTTCATGAGCAGGCTGCACGCCGCCGCGTTATGCAGCGCAAGTTCAGGCGTGGCATACGCGGCATCTTGCAATGCGGCATCAAAATACGCCAGCGACTGCGCCGCGCGCCCGGTATGGCATAGAAACAGGCCATAATTATTGCTCAACTCGGGATTGTGGGGCGCCAGGCGCAATGCGTAAAGAAAATCTTTTTCAGCAGCGACAGGCTGGCGCAGGGCGGCAAAGATCAGGGCCCGCATGCCGCGCCCCTGGGCGTTGCCTGGCAGCAGCTGCACCGCCTGCTCTGCCTCTTCCAATGCGACCACGAACTGGTTCTGCATATAATAGGCGCTGGCCAGCTGCAAGCGCAAGGCGGCGCGCTGCTCGACCGATGCAGCTTGCTCCTTGTCCGCGGTGGAAGCACAGCCGGCCAGCAACACGCCCAGGCTGACAGCAGCCACGGCAAGTACGCCAGCATAAGCCATGCTTCCCCGCATCAGGAGCGGATCTCCACGATCTTGCCGAAATTGGCGCCAAATTTCTGTTGATATTCAGTCATTTTTTCCATGCGTTCCTGCACCCGCGTGCGATCCTTGACTTCGCCGGCCAGCTGGCCGCAGGCCGCATCGATATCGTCGCCGCGCGTCTTGCGCACGGTGGTGATGATGCCGCCATCCATGAGCACCTGGGCAAAGGCCTTGATGCGCGGGTTTTTCGAGCGGAACAGGCCTGACTCGGGGAACGGGTTGAATGGAATCAGGTTGAACTTGCAGTTCACGCCGAACTCGCGGTCTTGCACCAGCGCCAGCAGTTCGCGCGCATGCTCGTCGCTGTCGTTCACGCCGTCCAGCATGCAGTACTCAAAGGTAATGAAATCGCGCGGGGCGAATTCCAGGTAGCGCTTGCAGGCTGCCATCAATTCCTTCAGCGGGTATTTCTTGTTCAGTGGAATCAAACCATCGCGCAAGGTGTCGTTCGAGGCGTGCAGCGAGACGGCCAGGGCCACCGGCACTTCCTGCGACAGCTTGTCCATCATCGGCACCACGCCCGAGGTCGACAGCGTCACGCGGCGGCGCGACAGGCCGTAGGCGTTGTCGTCGAGCATCAATTTCAGGGCCGTGACGGTCGGCTCAAAGTTCAGCAGAGGCTCGCCCATGCCCATCATCACCACATTGGTGATCTGGCGCTCGCCTTTCGGGCCCGGTTCGATACCCTTGGTGCGGCGCAGTTCGAATTCCGCCATCCACAGCTGGCCGATGATTTCGCCCACGGACAGGTTGCGGTTGAAGCCTTGCTTGCCCGTCGAGCAGAAACGGCAGTTCACGGCGCAGCCGGCCTGGGTCGAGATGCACAAGGTGCCGCGGTTGTCTTCCGGAATGAACACGGTTTCCACGGCATTGCCATTGCCCACGTCAACGAGCCACTTGCGCGTGCCATCCGTCGACGTGTGGTCGCTGATGATGGCCGGGGCGCGCACTTCGGCGCGCGTGGCCAGCTTGTCGCGCAGCGACTTGGCCAGGTCCGTCATGGCGTCGAAATCGGAAGCGCCGAACTGATGTATCCAACGTTGCAATTGTTTCGCACGAAACGGTTTCTCTCCCAACTCGGCGCAGTAGGCGATGAGTTGCGCGGGATCGAGGTCCAGCAAGTTGGTGAGGGTCGTCGTATTCATGATCATGTCTATTCTAAAAATCCGTCCCCGCGCGCATCCGGAGCGAAAACTCCACAGCGCAGCGGGAACAGGGGGTGATAAGTTATTTCACAGATAACGCCAGGAAATAACGTTATCTAAGGCAATTAAGCCTTCAGTTCTGGGAAGAAGTAAGCGATTTCCACTTTGGCAGCTTCGACAGCGTCGGAGCCGTGTACGGCGTTGGCGTCGATCGAATCGGCGAAATCGGCGCGGATCGTGCCTTTTTCTGCTTTCTTCGGATCGGTCGCGCCCATCAGGTCACGGTGGGCCAGAACGGCGTTTTCGCCTTCCAGGGCTTGGATCATGACTGGACCGGAAACCATGAAGTCAACCAAGTCCTTGAAGAAGCCGCGCTCTTTGTGCGCTGCGTAGAAGCCTTCAGCTTGTTCGCGGGTCAGTTGGGTCATGCGCGCAGCGATGATTTTCAAGCCAGCGTTTTCAAAACGGGTGTAGATTTGACCAATTACGTTTTTTGCAACTGCGTCTGGTTTGATGATCGACAGGGTGCGTTCGATTGCCATGTGTGAAAACTCCAATAAAAAGAAAGGTTTAAAACGGTAAATTGAGAACTCAATCAACCTTTGATTTTACCATACTCCACCCCATATCACCCAGACAGGCAGGGGGCACACTTCCCCATTGGCTGCGTTTAATGAAATCTTAAGCTGCTTTTTTTGCAAAATCCGGGGTCCATGCTATCCTTGGGCAAAGTAGTAATTTGAATTGACAACACGGAGGCACTATGAATCAGAACATGCAACGCACCTTTGACCTGTCGGGGGGCATGCAGCAAGTCCGCCACCAGGTCTTGCGCAACACTTACTGGCTGCTGGCACTGTCCATGATACCGACCGTGCTGGGCGCTTTCATCGGCGTGCAAATGCACTTGCCGATGCTGACCGGCGGCATGGGTTTCATCATCTTCATGCTGGTGGCATTCGGTTTCATGTACGCGATTGAAAAAACCAAGAACTCGGGCCTGGGCGTCGCCGTCCTGCTGGGCTTTACCTTCTTCATGGGCCTGATGCTCACGCCTATCCTGACGCGTACGCTCGGCTACTCGAACGGCGGCATGCTGATCATGACCGCGTTCGGCGGCACGGCCACCATCCTGGCCGTGATGGCCACCATCGCCACGGTCTCGAAGCGCGACTTCTCGGCCATGGGCAAATGGCTGTTCGCCGGCGTGATCGTGCTGATCCTGGCATCGGTGGCGAATATTTTCCTGGGCCTGTCGGCACTGTCGATCGTGATCTCCATGGTCGCCATCGCCATCTTCTCGGCCTACATCCTGTATGACGTGCAGCAAATCATCAACGGCGGCGAGACCAACTACATCTCGGCCACCCTGCGCATCTACCTGGACGTGTACAACATCTTCACCAGCCTGCTGTCCCTGCTGGGCTTTGCCGGCGGCAGCCGCGACTAAGCGCTGGCGCACAAAAATAAAGCCGACCCTCGGGTCGGCTTTTTTACGTCTGCGGTTTCACTTCACCTTGTCGCCACATCCAGCAGGCAGCGGCGGGCACGGTCCAGCGTCGGGTTGTCGCGCTGCGCCGCATACACGGCGTAGGCCGAATGCGAGAATTCGGGCGCGTCGCGCACGCGGTGCAGCAGGCCCGCATCCAGATACGGCTGGGCCGAACCGATGCGGAAGTAGCTGGCGCCGCCTGCTTCCAGCAAATACACGAGGGCCAGCGGCCCCAGCGAAATCGACACGGGCGGGCTGCTCAGTTCCGGATACGCCGCCTGGTGATTCGCCGCGAACGCCGGTCCCCAGTCCACATATACATAGCTGTCGGCATGCATCTGCCCGTCGGCGCGCGTGGTGATCATCACGAGTTTTTCCTCGGCCAGCAATTCGCTGACGAGGCCCGGGCGCTGCGGCGGGTTGTACAGCACGGCCAGGTCCAGCGAGCCGTCGTGCACGGCGTCGAGCAGGCGCGCAGGACTGTCGACTTCCGCGCGCAGGGCGATCTCGGGGCAATCCCGGCTCATGCGTATCAGCCAGTCGCCCAGCAGCGGCTGCCACAAGCTCAGTTCGCAGCCGATGCTGATGGCGTCGTCGCGCCCCGGCGGCAAGGCCACCTGGTGGCGCGCCCGCTCCCACACCTGCACCAGGGTGGCCGCGTGGCGCATGAAGCGCTCGCCGGCCGAGGTCAGGCGCGCACCCGCCTTGTTGCGCACGAAGAGCTGGCGCCCCAGCTGCTGCTCCAGGGTGCGGATGCGGGCGCTGACGGCCGTCT
>RCUS01000526.1_pt1 | contig 24657 bp, 18 predicted proteins | sample 2166221 | NCBI WGS metagenome assembly RCUS01 (sample SAMN09932758, study PRJNA488358) | compost metagenome | isolation source: compost soil in cyclohexanecarboxylic | place: Germany: Experimental Botanical Garden | reverse complement strand
AGCGACAACGGCATCGGCATCGCCGCCGCCAGCATCGACAGCATCTTCGGCCTGTTCGCGCAAAGCGGCCATTCGCCGGACCGGGTGCAGGATGGCCTGGGCATCGGCCTGTCGCTGGTGCGCACGCTGGTGGAACTGCACGGCGGCCAGGTCAGCGTCAGCAGTCCCGGCGTGGGCCTGGGCAGCACCTTCGAAGTCCGGCTGCCGCTGGTCGCCAACGTGCCGATGCCGGCCACCGTGCCGGAAGCGGCAGTGGCGGGCAGCAGCCAGCGCATCCTCGTCGTCGACGACAACCGCGATGCGGCCGACACCCTGGCAGAACTGCTGGAAATGTATGGCCACGCGGTACGCACGGCCTACACGGGCGCGCAGGCGGCCGAGCGCACTCTGGAATTCAAGCCCGACATCGTCTTCCTCGACATCGGCCTGCCCGACATGAGCGGCTACGAAGTGGCGGTCAAGCTGCGCCAGTTGCCGATCCCGCAGCAATTTCAGCTGGTGGCGCTGACCGGCTATGGCCAGGAACACGACCGCCAGGCGGCTTTGGCGGCGGGCTTCAATGAACACTTTGCCAAGCCTGTCGACTTCGGCAAGCTGGCCGCGCTGGGACTGCACATCGGGCAGTGAGCCGGGCCGCGAGGGCCTGCTGCTTGACCAGCCGTCGTCTATAATCGGAAGATGGCCGAGGCAACAGTGCCGGCACGTCCGGCTTGTCCGGCACACGACCCTGGCCGCGCAGCGCCTGCGCCGCCGCGCCCCCTCACTGGAACGATCACATGAAAACCCGCACGCCCCTGCTGCGCATCACCATGATACTGGGCGCCCTGCACGCCCTGCTGGGCTGGCTCTTGCTGCCGGCGCTGCCTGTCGGCCTGGCCGGCTGGCTGCTGGGCGGCCTGGTCTTGCTCGCCTCGACCATGCTGATGCCGATGACCATCTTCGCCCGCGCCGTTACCAACGATGCGCGCCTGGCCGACCGCCTGAGCTGGGCCGGCTCGCTGTGCATGGGATTTTTTTCCTCGCTGTTCGTGCTTACCGTGCTGCGCGCCCTGCTGATGCTGATTCCCGCCGCGCGCCAGCATGCACAGGCATCCGCCGTGGCCGTCCTGGTTCTGGCCCTGCTGGCGACCGTCGTTGGCTTCATCAACGCCCGCCGCGTGGCGCGCGTGCGCGAAGTGACGGTCCCCATCGCCGGCCTGCCGGCCGCGCTGCAAGGCTTGAGCATCGTGCAATTGAGCGACATCCACGTGGGCGCCACCATCAAGCGCGCGTATGTGGAAGCCATCGTCGCGCGCGCCAACAGCCTGCAGGCCGACATCATCGCCATCACGGGCGATGTGGTCGACGGCACGGTGGCGCAGCTGGCCAGTCATACGGCGCCGCTGGGCGAGCTGCGCGCGCGCCACGGCGTGTTTCTCGTCACGGGCAACCACGAATATTATTCGGGCGCCGCGCCGTGGGTGGCGGAATTTCGCCGCCTGGGCTTGCGCGTGCTGATGAACGAACACGCGCTGCTGGAACACGGCGGCGCGCGCCTGGCCCTGGCAGGCGTCACCGATTTCAACGCGGCCGGTTTCGACCCGGCCCAGAAGAGCGATCCGCACGCTGCCATCGCCGGCGCTCCCGCCGGCATTCCCCGCATCCTGCTGGCGCACCAGCCACGCAGTGCGCCGGAAGCGGAAGCGGCAGGCTACGATTTGCAACTGTCCGGCCACACGCACGGCGGCCAGTTCTGGCCATGGAACCTCTTCGTGCCGCTGCAGCAGCCCTACGTGGCGGGCCTGCACCGGCAAGGCCGGCTGTGGATTTATGTGAGCCGCGGCACCGGTTACTGGGGCCCGCCGAAACGCATCGGGGCGCCGGCGGAGATTACGCTATTGAGGCTGGTGGCGGTGTAAGGCTACCCCAACGTTTTACATTCTCAAAATTACCTATCGGCCGCAGGGCAGCTGCTTATTTTCGTACCAGTTTTGAACGCTGCTCGCGAGTCAGGATGGCTTACCCCATAAGAAAAAACCATGCAGCCGAGCCAAATTATAAGAACTAGATAAAACCATTTTGAACGAAAAAAACCATACCTGATGTAATCAACAGGAACAATATCGACGCCGGCAACGGTATCGCTTCTTAAAGTCTGGTATAACTTACGCGCGCCATACAGCTGGAGAAATACGCCTACAATCACCCAGCCCCATGAAAATTCAGGGCTTACTTTTCCGCAGCCAGTCAAAAAATGTAGATCGATGAAAAGTGCAATCGCCAATACGACTGCAAACAATATATTTTTGCTTTTGAATATTTTATTCACTCTTGTTCCGCCCAGCTGGCCATCCAGTGCACGAAACGCGCCATCACCTCGGGTGGATTCAATCGCGCCATCGCGCCTTCCACCGCTTCGCTGTCGCTGACCTCGAACAGCAACACGAAATCGTCGCGCTGCGTGCCCACGCCAAATATCCCTTCTGCGTCCAGCCGCGCCAGGGCCGCGATACAGGCCTCGAACACGCCAGCGCGAAAGGCGGTGAAATCCACGTCGAACGGCAAGTGGCGATGCGCCTGCAGGAGCAGGCGGTAGGCGCTGTCGAAATACGCGCCGCCATCGTCAAACGCCCATTCGGCCGGATTCCACAGCATCTCTTCGCCGTATTCAGAAGCGGCCAGCGCTTCGCGGCTGTTCGCCATCGGGCCGATGGTCATGGCGCTGTCGTCGCTGACCAGCGCGAAAGCGTCGATATGCTGGCCGGGATGGGCGCGCCGCACGGCATCGACAGCCAGGCGCGTGGCGTCCGTCACCAGGCTTTGCAGCAGCGCGAAATCGAATACGGCCGGGTCGATCAGCATGGCGCGCGCCAGCGTATAGCCTTCGTCGAGGGCGGCCTGGCAATGCGCCACGTAGGCAGCGCGCGCCAGCGCCTCGCTGGCGTATCCGCTGCGCGCCTCCTCGCCCCAGGTCATGGCCGCGCCGCCGGCCGTCCAGAGGTTCGCGCCAAACACGCGCGCTTCCCGGAAGCGGGCGGGTACATCGCCATCAAAGGTGTAAAACAGGCTGTAGTTGCTCGTCATGGAAAATTTTGTCGTTTAATCGGGCCGCATCTGCGCGGCGAAATCGCGCTGGCGGAACTGCTCCAGCAAAAAATCGACGAAGACGCGCGTCTTCGCGGGCAGCAGCTTCTTGCTGGGATAGTACACGGACAAGGGGCCGGAATCGGCATGCCAGCCGGGCAGCAGGCGCACCAGGGCGCCGCTGCGCAAGTGGGCCAGCGCGTGCGGCATCGGCAGCAGGGCCACGCCAACGCCCATGATGGCCGCCTGCGCCATCGCTTCCGGATCGTCGAAGATGGCGCGCGGCCGGCATTCGGCCACGCCTTCACCGCCCTGGCCGTCGCGCAGTATCCAGCTGCGCAATCTGCCGCTGCCGGCCGAGCGGCGCGCCACGCCGTCGAAGTGCGCCAGGTCCGACGGATGCGCGGGCATGGCCTTGCCCTGCATGAAGGCGGGCGACGCCGTGGCGACGATGCGCACATGGCCCAGTTCGCGCGCCACCACGCCCGGCGTCAGCTCGATGCCGCCGCCGATGGCGACATCGAAACCTTCGCCGATCAAATCCACCTGCCGGTTATCGAAATGGCAGTCGGGGATCACGCCCGGATGGCGCGCGATGAAGTCGCCCAGCAAGGGCACCACATAGCTGCGCCCGAACGATGGCGCCATGCTGATTTTCAGGATGCCCGCCGGCTGGCCGCCCTCTTCCGCCACGCCGGCGATCGCTTCCTGCAAGGTGGCCAGGGCGCCACCGATCTGCTGCAGGAAGCGCTCGCCCCCTTCCGTCAGGGTCAGTTTGCGCGTGCTGCGCTGGAACAGCCGCAGTCCCAGGCCCGCTTCCAGGCGCGCCACGTTCTTGCTGACGGCGGCGGGCGTCAGGCCCAGGCGGCGCGCGGCGGCGGAAAAACTGCCCAGCTCGGCCGACAGCACGAATGATGGCAAGTGATTGAATGCATCCATGCGCCTATTCTACCCGCTCATTTGATATGAATGGTTGAAAGTGATTGTAGCGATTCACGGCTAGCGCAGCAGGAATGAAAGGCAGATACTGAGCTTCTCGACTCATCACACAGAAAGCCCATCATGCAAACCCAAGCCAACTCCAGCACTTCCCTGCCACTGCAAGACAAGGTCGCCTTTGTGACGGGCGGCTCGCGCGGCATCGGCGCCGCCATCGTGCGCCGCCTTGCCAGCCAGGGCGCCAACGTCGTCTTCACCTATCAAAGCTCCGCCGCCGAAGCGCAGGCGCTGGCCGCCACGGTGGAGGCGGACGGCGGAAAATCCCTGGGCGTGCAGGCCGACGCGGCCGACGCCAGCGCCCTGACGGCGGCCATCGACAAGGTGGCGGCGCAGTTTGGCCGCATCGATATCCTCGTCAACAACGCGGGCGTTTTCCTGCCCGGCGCCATCGACGATTTTTCGCTGGCGGACTTCGACAAGACCCTGGCCGTCAACGTGCGCGCCGTGTTCGTCGGCATCAAGGCCGCTGTGGCGCACATGGGGACGGGCGGGCGCATCATCAACATCGGCAGCACGAATGCGCACCGCATGCCGTTTGGCGGCGCGGCCGCCTACGCCATGAGCAAGTCGGCGCTGAGCGGCCTGACGCAAGGGCTGTCGCGCGACCTGGGCCCACGCGGCATCACCATCAACAACGTGGAACCGGGCCCCGTCGCCACCGACATGAACCCGCCCACGGGCGACTTCGCCGACCTGATGCACGGCCTGATGGCCCTGCCCCGCCATGGCACGGCAGATGAAATCGCCGGCATGGTGGCTTACCTGGCCAGCGCGGAAGCGGCCTTCGTCACGGGCGCCGGGCTGAAGATCGACGGCGGCTTCGCCGCATAAAAAAAGGGTCAGACCCTGTCGGGTCTGACCCCAGCCTTTGCTTCAGGGGTTTGTTGCCAAGTTGCTTACGCTGCCTTGCGCCGCCGTCCGCGCCACCACAGCAGCAATGCCAGCAGCACCAGCACGCCGACGATGATGCCGGCGCGGGCCAGGCCGATCAGGTTCGAGGCAGGACCGCCGTTGCGCAGGGTCGTCACCTGTTCCGCCGTCACCTTGATTGCAGGATTGCCGTACATCTTCTGCACGTAATTGCCGAGGGTGACGATCTGCTCGTCCGACAAGGTCTGGCGGAAGGCCGGCATCAGGTGCCCGCTGCCCCCATCCTGCCGTTCCACGCCGTCGAGGATGGCCATCACCAGGTTATTGCTGTTGCTGCGGCCCGTCACCGAGTTATGGAACAGCGGCGGCAAGCTGCCGTCGAAACTGCCCTCGCCCTTGGCCTGGTGGCAGCTGGCGCACTGCGCATCGTACAGCTGCGCACCCGACATCTTGTTCAGGTTCTGCGGCAGCGGCACGCCGCGGATGCTGCTCAGCTCTTCGCCCGCCTTGCCCCATTGCGTCACCGGTTTCGTGTCGGCCTTGTCGCGGATGGCCGGCACGCCCTTGACGTAGTGGGCGATGGCGTTCAAATCGGCGTCGCTCAGGTGCTTCAGGCTATGGTCGATGGCTTCGGCCATCGGTCCCGCCGCCTGCGCCTTGTTGGCGCTACGGCCCGTGCGCAGGTAGTCGACCAGTTCCTGCTGGCTCCAGCCGCCCACGCCGCTGTTGATGTCCGACGTGATGTTCGGCGCATACCAGGTGCCCAGGTCGGCGCCGCCCAGTTCCTTCGACAACTGCTCGGCCATCAGCGCATTGCGCGGCGTATGGCAGGTGGTGCAGTGCGCCAGGCCTTGCGCCAGGTAGGCGCCGCGGTTCCATTCCATGCTCTTGCTGGCATCGGCCACGAAAGGCTTCTTGTCGAGGAAGAGCATGTTCCAGCCCGACATCGACAGGCGGATGTTGAACGGGAATGGCAAGTCAGTCTGCTTGGCCGGAGCCGCGTCGACGGCCGCCACGCCATGCATGAAGTAGTCATACAGGGCCGCCGTATCCTCGTCCGTCACCTTGGCATAGGCCGTGTAAGGCATGGCCGGGTACAGGTTGGCGCCGTCGGCGCGCACGCCATGGCGCACGGCGTCGGAAAACTGCTTGAGCGTGTAGTTGCCGATGCCATGCGTTTTCGACGGCGTGATGTTGGTGGCGACGACGGCGCCCAGCGGCGTGGCCAGGGCCAGGCCGCCGGCCATCGGTTTGCCGCCAGGCACGCTGTGGCAGGCGATGCAGTCGCCGGCCGTGGCCAGGTAGCGGCCACGCTGGATCGCCGCCGCGTCCGGGCTGGATGCGCCGGCAGCGAGCACTGGCAAGGCCAGGGACAGCAAGGCGGCGCCCGCCGCCATTCTGAAGCTTGTCATCATGCTGTTCCTCCCTGTTGTTCGTCGAGGATGTGCTTGACGGTGCGCAGCGCCACGGCCAGGCCGTTTTCCGTCGAATTGCAAGTGCCGGACGTGGGCAGCACACCGGTGCTGCACAGGAACAGGTTGGCGTGGTCGAAGGTACGGCCCCACTGGTCGCACACGGCCTTGGCCGGGTCGGAACCCATCGACAGGGTGCCGCAGATATGCTGGTTGTTGGCAAACACGCCTTCCTTGCTGTGGCGCAGATTGGTGCCGCCCATCAGTTTGGCGATCTGCTCGAAATCCTGCTTCGAGCGCTCGTGGCCACGCTTGGTGTACTCGTCGATCGCATAATGCGCCTGCGGCTTGGGGATGCCCATGGCATCCTTTTCGCTGCTCAGGGCAATGCGGTTTTCCGGGTTCGGCAGCACTTCCAGCACGTTTTTCAGGCTCATTTCACGGGCCGAGCGGAAACGCAGCTGCTGTTCGAACTCTTCGCCAAACACGCCCTTGCCAATCAGTTCCCTGGTGGCGCCATCGACGCGCGAAATGTTCGTGAAGTCCAGACGGTACGGCGAATGCTGGCTGCGGAAATCGCCGTCGCGCATGGTGTTGATGGAGTTGGGGCTTTGCGGGCCGCGGCCCAGCCACAGGTCTTCATCGGCGTCGAAGGTGATCGAGGTGCTCGGGTGGTCCATCAGGTTGCGGCCCACCATGTCGCTGCTGTTGGCCAGGCCGTTCGGGTATTTCTCCGAAGCGGAAACGAGCAGCAAGCGCGGGCTTTCGATGCCGTTGGCCGCCAGAATAAAGGTCTTGGCCGTGACGCGGTGGCTCTTCTTGTCGACGTCATAGTACAGCGCGGCCGTGATGCGGCCCTGCGCGTCGTGTTCCAGCTTGTAGACGTTGGCATTGCAGACGATCTTGACGCCCGCTTCTTCCGCCTGCAGCGCGGCGATGCCACCGTGGTATTGCGCGTCGATGGGGCAGATCGGCTGGCAGCTGTTGTTGCCGCAGCAAGCCGGGCGGCCGGCGTAGCTGACGCTGTTGCGGGCCACCGTGTTGCCCACCACTTTATACGAGGGATCGAGGCGTTCGCGGATGCGGCGCATGGCGTACGGCTCCGTCACGGGTTCCATCGGGAATGGCTGCTTGCGCGGCGACCCGGTGTTCTCGGCACCGGAGACGCCCATGATTTCTTCCGCTTCCTGGTAGAACGGCTCCAGGTCTTCATAGCTGATCGGCCAGTCGACGCCCACGCCATACAGGGTATGGATGCGGAAATCGTTGGGCACGTTGCGCCACGCCTGCGCGGCCCAGTGCCACGAGGTGCCGCCGAACTGGCGGATGTATTCGGCCGGGTACGGATACGGGCCGGCCTGCACCAGGTAGCCATTGTCCTTCGGCTGGTAGATCGGGTGCGGCGCCGTGGCGATGGACGGATACGGCGACATCCAGTCACTGCGGCGCGTCGTGTTGCGGAAGCGCGAGACGATTTCACCGCGCGAGACGCGCGGTCCCGCTTCCAGGATCAGCACCGAGGCACCGGCCAGCGCCAGCTTGCGCGCGGCCAGGGAACCAATGATGCCGGAGCCGATCACCAGGTAATCGGCGGAGAGTTGTTCAGCCATGATGGCTCCTTAAATTGGTTTTCTGGCCCAGCTGCCGTAGGCGCCGTAGGAATACGTGGGAGGCTTCAGCACATCGGCCACGACGGCCGCGTTCAGCGCCTGCTCGTAGGCGACGCAGACGGCCGCCTCGCCCGTGCCGACGATGCCCAGGTACCAGGCGCTGGCTATCTGGCGCGGCAAGGCCGCCAGCGGCGACTGGGCCGGATCGAGCGCGTCCAGTGCCTGCTGCAGGCCGGCGGCCTGCAAGCCCTGCGCATTGATCAGCGACAGCAGCGCGCGCACATTCGCCGGGAAGGCGGCGTCCTGCGCCACCAGTGCGTCGTACAGGCGCTTGGCCAGCGCCGGGTCGAGCACCTGGCGTCCGACCAGCATGGCCGACACGCCCAAAAAGGCGCCCTGCTCCGCATCGGCGACCGGCTCGGCCAGTGCCCAGGGGATCAGCGCCGCGGCCGAAGCCGACAGCAAGCCGGCCAGCACCATGCGGCGGCCAGGGTTCAGAGGGCCGCGGCCCCCCTTGTTATGTGTAGCGTCCAATTGAAGCTCCCGTGAGTTCAGCAACCGTTCAGAAAGAGTGCTTGAGACCGACCATCACCACCGTCTGGCCGCCGTTCGACGACGGCGTGCCGTTCTGCGAATCGCCGACCGAGGCAACGGCGCCGACGATGCCGCCGTCCTGGCCCAGGGTCTGGCCGCGCGCCAGCTGGCGCGCTTCGATCAGGTAGATCGCCGTGCGCTTGGACAGCGCGTAGTTCTGTTCGAACGACAACTGGCGGTAGCGCGCGCGGTCGGTAATGCCGTTGGCGTGGCTGGCGAAGGTGTCGCTGTAGCCGGCGGCCAGGAACCACTGCGGCGTCAGCTGGTAGCTGGAGATCAGGCCGGCCGTGTTGAAGATGGCCGTGTCACGGAACGACGAGCGGGTACCGGCCTGGTACTGCACATTGCTGGCATTGGCGCCCACCATCCACTTGCCCATGGTGTAGCGGGCGCTGGCGGCAATGAACTGCACGCTCTCGGCCGAGGCATAGCCCTGGTTGATGGCGGAGATGCCGAAGCTGCCCGAAGCCTTGCTGTTCCAGCCGCCCTGGCTGCAGCAAGCCATCATGCTGGTATTGTTTTCGCCGTTTTTCAGTTTCAGGTAGCCGAGCGCGAATTCGGCGGGCGCGGCACTGTACTTGACAGCGGCGCTGAAGCTGCTGCCGACGGCATTGCCGTCAGCCGCTTCGCCAAAGCCGTACTGCGCGCTTGCTTGCAGGCCGCGCCATGCGGGCATGCTGTAGGTCAGGGAATTGCTGATGCGCACGGTCGTGTCCAGGCCATCGATATCGCCAGGGTGGGCACCGGTGGCGCCCGTCAGGATGTTGCTCGACGCGAGGGAACCGACCAGCAGGTAGTACGGCGTGTACTGGCGGCCGGCCGTCAGGGTGCCGTAGGCGTTCGATTGCAGGCCCACATAAGCCTGGCGGTTGAACAGGGAACCTGCCGAGCTCATCGCGCCCGTGTCGCTTTCAAAGCCGTTTTCCAGCAGGAACAACGCCTTCAGGTCGCCGCCCAGGTCTTCCACGCCCTGGAAACCGATTTTACTGGCAGACAAGCTGCCGCTGCGCATATAGGTATTCGAGTTGCCGCCCTGATTGCTGGCGTAGGCCGTGGCCGCGTCGACAACGCCGTAAATGGTGACATTGCTTTGGGCGCAAACGTTTGCGCCGATGAGCGTGGAGACGGCCAGCGCGACGGCGCGCATGCAAGTAATTTTCATTTTTTTCCTGACTTTCCTGTTTTATTGTACGCCCGGCATGTATTTCCACCAGGAAGGCAAAATACCGGCTGGGGCGCCGCGGTGCCGCCCGGTGCAAGGACCGGTGCTTCCGCTTTTCTTCTTGATTTAGATCAAGTGAGGTGAATTATACGCTTATTTACTCACATGTAAGTGAGTTACTGGCAAGCATAGTCTTATAGCAAAACATCCCTTGGTCTTATAGCAAAACTTGCAGGCGTGCGCGCACAAGCCCCGCAGGACGCGGCAAGAAGAAAAACAGGCGTGAAAAAATCGGCCGCGGCACGTGTCAAAAAAACACGCGCATGGCGGGCGGGACGGTAGGTATAAGGTAAGCGGGAACGGCCGCTCAGCGCGGGATGGCGGGCGCCACCGGCAGGGTTTCCAGGGCGATAAAGGCGTCGAGCGCGCGGCGCATGTCGTCGAATACCTGCTTGCCGTAGGCTTCTTCCAGGCTGGCGTACTGCAAGTCGATCAGCTTGCCCATCTGCAAAAGCAGGCTGGCGCCCGCTTCCGACAGGTGCACCTTGCGGCGGCGCTGGTCGCCCTCGAACTTGCTGCGTCCGATCAGGCCGATTTCTTCCATGCGCGCCAGGATGCCGCTCATGCTGGGGCTGGAGATCTGGCAGATGTCGCACAGTTCGCGCGGTTCCAGGGTGGGGCTTTCATTGAGCGCGCGCATGATGCGCCACTGCTGCTCCGTCACGCCGAAGTGATTGAGGATGGGCCGAAAATGCTGCAGCAGGCTCTCGCGGGCCTTCAGCAGCAGTTGCGGCATGTTCGGATAACGGATCGGTAACTGCAAGCGGAACTCCCGGAGTGGCCAGAAAATTAGCGTAATTATACGGCTCGCCGGGGTGAAATGGCAGGCAGCCGTGGCGCGACATGCAAACGGCGCCGCGCAACGCGCCGGCCCGCCAGTCAAGGGCGATCCCGCACCGCCTGGCCGCCACGTTCACGCTGTCGCGTCAACGGCGCGGCCATGGCTGCGGCGTGGCGTGGCGTCAATCAGCCCCTGGCTTTTTTCTGCTCGGGGATGAAATGCTCGCGCACGGCCTTGGCCAGCAGTTCCGGCGGCAGCAAGCCCTGGCCCAGCAGGAAGTTGTTGAACGCCAGGCGGTCGAATTTGTCGCCCAGCGCCAGCTCCGTTTCCGCGCGCAGCTGCAGGATGCGCGTGTAGCCATAAAAATAGCTGCCCGCCTGGCCCGGCATGTTGAAGGTGTAGCGGTCCAGTTCCTGGCGCGCCATCGGCTTCGACAGCATCACTTCATCCGTCAGGATGCGTCCCGCCTCTTCGCGCGTGACCTGCCCCAGGTTCAGCATCGGATCGAGCATGGCGCGCGCCGCGCGCAGCATGCGGAACTGCAGCGCGATGAACTGGCCTTCGGCCGGCTCGTACGGAATCATTTCCGCTTCCGCGTACAGGGCCCAGCCTTCCACGTTGACGCTGTTGAACGCATACAGGCTGCGCGCCTGCGACACGCCCCGCTCCACCATGGCGCTGAACTGCAGCTCGTGGCCGGGACGGCCCTCGTGCGCGCTCAGGGTCCAGGCGGCGCCGGCAAAATTGAAATCGTCATATGCCTCGCCCTTGCCGCTGCTGGTCGGATTGCTGACGGGGAGGACGAACTGGCCGTGCTCTCCCGTGTTGCCGATCAGCGGAGGCGGACGCATATGCGGCGCCGGCTGGGCCGCCGATTCGGCCGCCGAGGCCAGGCGCATGGTCATGGCGCGCTGCGGCACGTCGACCACGCGCTGCGCGCGGATGCGCTCTTCGAGCTGCGTGTTGACGCCCTTGTAGTGCGCCTCGAGCTGCTCGTTGGGTATGGAATCGCTTTTCAGCGCGCGCAGCACCTGGCGGTAGTCCGTGCCGTCGACGCCCTTCAGCGCCAGCTTGGCCGCCACCACGGGCGCCAGCGCCTGCATGGCGGCGCGCGTTTCCAGGTAGGCCACTTCCGCCCGTTCGACCAGCGCGCGCGGCTCGATGTCAATGCCCACCTGCTTCAGGCGGAACGCGTACAGCTCGGGGGCCATGCGGAAATCCGTGCGCGACAGCGGCAGCACCACCTGCTTTTCCCACGCCGCGTACTCGTTCAATTGCTGTTCCATGGCCGCCAGCGCGCTTTCCGCACCCGTGATCTTCATGTCGGCAAACAGCTTGCGGATGCCGGCGATATACGTCGGCACGTTTTCCAGCGACTGCTCCACCTGCAGCCGCACGGGTCCCGCCAGGCCAGGCTTGCCGATCTTTTCCGTGAAGCGCGCCTTGGCCTGCTGCGTGATCGGCGTGCTGCCGGGGTACTGGCCCACGTAGCGCTGCAGGCGTTCCAGCGCCTTGGCGCGGCGCGCGGCCGGGCGCTGCTCCTGCAGCAGGCTTTGCATGCTGCCAAAGACCATTTGCGGCACATCGACCCACGGCAGCGTGTATTTGGCTTCCAGCTGCGTGCCCATGATTTCCTGGTCGACGGCGCCGATCAGGATTTCCAGGTCCTGGCGTATGCGTTCGTCGCGTTCCAGTTCCAGCTTTCGCTGCAATTGCGCGCGCGCCTTCTGCATGGCCGCCACATGGCGCTCGGTGATCTTCGGCCCCAGGTCGGCGGCCAGGCCATCGTATTGCGCCAGGCCCGTGTCGGACGCGTCTTCAGGCGAAAACTGCGCCTGCGCCGCCAGCACGATGGCCGCGTTGCGGTTGCTCGCCTCGACCCAGGCGGACGCTGCGCTGGCGGTGGACGGGACGGCGGGAGCAACAGCCATGGCGGGCATGGCAAACGCGGTGGAGAGCAAGGCGGCAAGCACGGTCTGATGCAATTTCGGGATGACGGACATCGGGGGATTCCTTCCTGAGGTGAGCGATGAGCGAAGCGACGAGTATCGGCCAGCCTTGCCCGACTGTCAATTCACTCAGTTCAGCGGCGGCAGATTCCAGGGCGTGACGACCTGGATGGCCGACAGCGGCGCGGGCTGCGCCAGTGGCGGCAGCGCGCCCTGCGCGCGCAGCAATTCCTGGCATGCGCGGCGCATGTCCTGGCCCAGGTCATGGTGCAGCACGGCGTGTATGGCGCCCGAGGTGAGCAGCGCCAGGTTGTCCGCATCGAGGTCATGGCCGATGAAGACCTGGCAGTGGCGCCCCGCGCCGGCGAACGCCTGCACGATCGCGGCATTGCCGCCGCCGATGGAATACACGGCGGCGATGCCCGGATGGGCGGCCAGGGCCTGGCGCACCAGCGCGCCCGTGGCGCCGTCGATGCCATGGCCTTCGCTCACTTCGACGATGCTCACATGCCGGTGCCGTTCGCGCAGCGCGCGGCGAAAGCCGATCTCGCGCTCTTCTTCACCGTGAAAGCGGTTGCTGCTCAGGGTCACCAGCACCTGCTGTTTTTTTCGCGTAGCACCCAGCCACTGGCCAAGCAGGTAGGCGGCCGTCTCGCCCGCCGCGCGGTTGTCCATGCCCACGTAGGCGCGCCGCGCGCAAGCGGGCAAATCCGTCACCAGGGTCACCACGGGAATGCCGGCCGCCGCCAGCCTGTTCACCGCCTCGGCCACCGGCGGCAAGTCGGGCGCTTTCAGCAGCACGCCGTGGCTGCCGTTCTTGCGGATGCGTTCCAGCTGTTCCACGATGCCCTGCACTTCCAGCGTTTCGTGCAGGTGAAAGCGCGAACGCAGCACGGCCGGCTGCAACGATGGCAGTTGCGCTTCCAGCGCGGCGCGCACGGCGTCCGTAAACCGGCGCGGCGCCACCATCAGCACGTCGAACATGAATTTTTTGCCGGACAGGCCCACCTGGGTGCTTTGCCGCGCCAGTTCGTCGAGCGCCTGCGTGACGCGGCGCACCGTGTTCGCATGCACGCCGCCGCGCTGTTTGATGACGCGATCGACGGTGGCCACGCTGACGCCGGCCTGCAGCGCCACGACCTTGACGGGAAAGGGATGGGTCATTGGGTGTCCCCTTTACGGGCATGGAATTGATGGTTTTCTGATGGTTTTTCTGATGAAAAATGCGGCTTTTCATGCCTATACTGATTCTACAACATCATTCATGAAAAACATCCACATCAGGAGACACCGCATGCACACCACCGACGCCGGCACAGCGCCGCCTGCCCCTTATTGGCTGACACCGGAAAGCTGCGACCTGCCAGACTTCATCGCCACAGTCAGCCAGCGCACCGTGCTGGCCGATTATCCGCACGCCGCCGCGGTGCAGGAAAATATCCTCGTGTACGACTGCGGTGCCGTGCGCGCGCTGGCCGCCCGCCCCGCCGCGCTGCGCTTGCTGCAGGCCGAATGGGGCAAGGCCCTGATGCACGGCCCCGGCGTCATCGTATTGCAAGGCGCCGTCGATGATCTCGCGACGCTGGAACAGGCAAGCGGCGTGTTTCGCGCCCTGATCGCCGAGCAGCATGCCAGCGGCCAGGCGGGCGGCGACCATTTCGCCAAGCCGGGCGCGAATGACCGCATCTGGAACGCCCAGCAAAAGCTTTGCCTGCGCGCCCCGGAAGTTTTCGCGCGCTATTACAGCAATCCCGTCTTCGCCTGGATAGCGCAGGCGTGGCTGGGACCGGCCTACCAGATGACGGCGCAAGTCAATGTCGTCAATCCGGGCGGAGCGGCCCAGGCGCCGCACCGCGACTACCACCTGGGCTTCCAGAGCGCCGCCGCCTGTACCGCCTACCCGGCGCCCGTGCACCAGATGTCCGCCATGCTCACCCTGCAGGGCGCCGTCGCCCACTGCGACATGCCGCTGGAATCAGGCCCGACGCTCTACCTGCCAGGTTCACAGCGCTACCGGGCCGGCTTCCTGGCCTGGCAGCAGCGCCCCTTCCGCGACTATTTCGCGCAGCATTGCGTGCAGCTGCCGCTGTCCAAAGGCGACGCCGTGTTCTTCAACCCCGCCCTGTTCCATGCGGCCGGGCATAACCGCTCGTCCGATATCCGCCGCATGGCCAACCTGCTGCAAGTGTCGTCGCCGTTCGGCCGCGCCATGGAAGCGCTGGACCGCCGCGCCATGAGCGCCGCCCTGTATCCCGCGCTGCAAGCCTTGCGCGCACAGGGATCGCTGTCAGCCGAAGGCATGGCGCACGCGGTGGCCGCCTGCGCCGAAGGCTATGCCTTCCCCAGCAACCTGGACCGCGACCAGCCCATTGACGGCATGGCGCCGCCCACGCAGCAGCAGCGCATGCTGCAGGCGCTGGAGCAGCAATGGCCTGCCGCGCGCCTGGCCGATGCGCTGGACAGCCACGCCTGGCGCCAGCAAGCCTGATTCCATCCCGCACACTCCCGGAGACTCCACATGCAAGACATCAAGATCGGCCTGATCGGCGCCGGCTACATGGGCAAGGCCCACACCATCGCCTACAAGGCCGTGCGCAGCATTTTCCCCACGGCCCTCAATCCCGTGTGCGCCTGCATCAGCACCAGCAGCGCCGAAGGCGCGGCGCGCAGCGCGCAGGAACTGGGCTGGCAGCGCTCCACCGGCGACTGGCGCGCGCTGGTCAATGATCGCGCCATTGACGCCGTCATCGTCGCCACGCCGCCGGCCACGCACAAGGACATCGTGCTGGCCGCCCTGGCCCTGGGCAAGCCCGTCTTCTGCGAAAAGCCGCTGGGCATGACGGCCGCCGAATCCTTGCTGCTGGCGCAGGCGGCGGAAGCGGCGGGCGTGGCCAATATGGTCGGCTACAACTACATCCGCACGCCGGCCAACCAGCTGGCCAGGCAAATCATCGCCTCGGGCGAAATCGGCGAGATCATCCACGTCGCCGCCGAACACGTGGAAGACTATCTGCACGACCCGCGCGCGCCCGCTTCGTGGCGCACGCGGGAAGCCACGGCAACGCGCGCCGGCGCGCTGGCCGACGTCGGCTCGCACCTGCTCAATCTGGCCCTGCGCCTGGGCGGCCCCGTCGATGCGCTGGTGGCGGACATGAACACCGTGCATGCGCAGCGCCAGGGCCGGCACGGCATGGAAGCGGTGGAAAATGACGACCAGGGGAATCTGATGCTGCGCTTTGCCAGCGGCGCGCTGGGCGCCCTGACCTTCAGCCGCGTGGCGGCCGGGCGCAAGATGGGTTATACCTACCGCATCACTGGAACGAAAGGCGCGATCGCCTTCGACCAGGAAGAGCAGAATGCATTATGGCTGTACGACGCCGGCCGCCCCGCGCAGCGCCAGGGCTTCCAGCGCCTGCTGATGGGCCCTGCCCACCCCGACTACCTGGCATTTTCCCAGGGCGCGGGGCACGGCACCGGCTACAACGAGCAGATCGTCACCGAGGCGCGCGATTTTCTGCACGCGATCGCCAGCGGTGAGCCCGTCTGGCCCACCTTCCGCGACGGCTACGAAGTCGACCGGCTGATCGATGCGGCGCTGCGCTCCGTGCAGGAGCGCAGCTGGATTTCCCTGCGTTGATGGCAGGGACGGTTTAGTACCCCAAGCCGTAACCGAACTTGTACAGCGGATGCGCCGTGTCATACGGCACGTCCGATTTCTGCACCTGCACTTCGGCCATTGACGACGGCAGTTCGAACGGCAGCTTGCCTTGCGGCTTGGCCTTGCCCGTCAGGACATCGAACAGCGCGCCGTCGCTGACGCCAAAGTTGGCGACGATGGCGCTGGCCTTGTCCTGCACGTTGCCGAGGATGGCCGGGCGGTCCAGGTAGACGGTAACCACCGTCTTCGGCGCGAATTTCGCCGCGTTCTTGATTGCCTCGTAGTCGGCGTCGCCGTCGACATAGTTCAGGCGACCTTCATGCTGCATGCTGCCGAAGATGTAGTTCGGGTGCAGGATCTCGAAAGGCGCCGCCACGCGCAGCAGGGCCACGTCGGCTTCCTGCGGCGTCGCCACCACGGTGTAGCCGTATTGCTTGGCCACGGCAGGATCGATACCGTACAGGTAGACTTTCTTGACGCTGGCCGCCAGCGGCAAGACCTTGTCCTTGTTCTCCAGCAGGACCAGCGAACGACGCTGCGCATCCAGGCCCGCCTCGACGAATTCCGCCTTGCCCACGGTGGCCGCCGCCTTGGCCGTATCGACAAACGGATGCTCGAACAGGCCCTGCTTGAATTTCTGCACCAGGATGCGCCGCGCCGAGGCGTTGATGCGCGCTTCCGTCAGCTGGCCGCGCTGCACGGCTTGCGTCAGGTAGGGCGCTTCCGTCACGCCGCCAAACTGGTCCATCCCCGCCGTGACGGCCTTGACATAACGCTCGGCCTTGGTGGCGTCTTCCATGCCCCACGGCGTGCCAAAGCCCATGAAGGACGGCGCGACACCAGGTGCGGTGCCGTTGCGGCAGTTGGCATCGCAGTCGGAGGTGATGCCCCAGTCGGAGAGGATCACGCCCTCAAACCCGTATTTGCCGCGCAGCAGATCCGTCAGCATGGTCTTGCTGAAGCCGGCCGCCACTTGTTCCAGGGTGATGCCGTCGATGGTGATGTTCCCGTCCGGCAGCGCATAGGTCGGCATGACGGAGGCCGCCTTGGCCGTGAACGCGCCTTCGAACGGTTTGACGTGGTAGGCGAAGTTGTTGCCCGGGTAAGTCATGTAGCGGCCATAGTAATTGTGGCCATCGTAACCTTCTTTCGTCGCGCCGTAGCCGACCCAGTGCTTGACGACGGCCACCACGCTGCCGTCATGCAGGCCCGTGTTGCCATCCTGGAAGCCCTCGATATAGTGCTGCACCATGCGCTTGGTCAGGTCCGCGTCCTCGCCGAAGGTGCCGTTGATGCGCGACCAGCGCGGCTCGGTGGCGAGATCCGCCTGCGGCGACAGCGCCTGCGTGATGCCGACGGCCAGGTATTCCTGGCGCGCGATGTCGCCGAAGCGTCGCACCAGCGCATCGTCGCCGATGGCCGCCAGGCCCAGGGTTTCCGGCCACTGCGAAAAGCCCTGGGTACCGGCGCTGGCGCCCACCGTGTACTGGAAATGGTGGCGCGGATCCGTGCTGATGGACACGGGGATGCCATGGCGCGACGTCTCGCTCAGAGCCTGCACCTTGTTGTACTGCGCCGCCATATTGGCCGCGTCGCCCGCCATGCGGGTAATGAAAGTGTTGACGTACTGCTTGACGATCAGGTCCTGCAGGGCCGCCAGGTCATATGCGCCGCCCTGGCCGATGCCGGTGGGGTCGGCCACGGTGGGCGCCGTGCCATGCATCATCAGGCCGGCTTTTTCGTCCAGGCTCATGCGCGACAGCAGATCGTCGGCGCGCGCTTCGGCGGACAAACGCCAATCCTCGTACGGGTCGATCTTGCCGTTGCGGTTCATGTCCTTGAAGGTATAGCCGTCGACCTTGAGCTGGCTGTAAGTGGTGGCGCCGAACACGGGCTGCGTGTAATCCTCGCTGACGGTGTCGTTGCCGCAGGCGGCCAGGGCAAGCGTGGCGACGCAGCCTGCGACCACGCGGGCCATCGGTTTCATTGTGCAATTCATCATGATCTCCAAGACTGTTTTTGTAGGTATCCGGGTGGCATCAGGGCCAGCCCGAAATCAATATAGCGTGAGAATGCGTGAGTTTCTTGACTGCGCAGCACGCGTTTTATACCCGCGAAAACAATTTTTGGTTAGACGGCACGACAACCAACACTTTCCTACAAAGTGCTAATATTTGTGAAAAATTACTACAACAAGCAGGAGACACACCTTGCACAAACCCGATACGCGCACGGTTTCGAACCGGATCGCGCAAAACTACGCGCGCGCCATGCAGGCCGATGGGCACGATCCCGCCGACTTTTTCCGCCACACGGGCATCACGCCGGCGCAGCTTACGGAACCCGGCGGGCGCATCAACGCCGAGCGGCACCGCCGCATGACGGTCTACGCCCAGCATCTGCCGCCGCACCGCGGCATCCTTGACCTCGACGTGACGCACTGGTTCGCGCATTTTTCCGGCATCGCCCACGTCTGCTTCAACCGTCCGACGCTGCGCAGCGCCCTGCACGAGCTGCTGCACTTGCGCGGCCTGATCGGCGAATTTGATTTCATGCTGATGAGTGAAAGCGGCACGCGCGTCGAGATCGAATACCTGTCCGAATTCTGCCCGCTGGGCGGCGCCATGCAGGCGCTGGCCAATTTCCGCATGCTGTCATTGGTGACGCGCGCCTATGACGCGGGCACGCCGACGGCTTTTCGCGCCAGTTTCCGCGGCAAGGCGCCGCGCTTTGCGCCGGCCGTCTCGGAATGCTTCGGCGCCGCCGCCGAATTTGGCCAGGCGCGCAACACCCTGGTGTTTGACGCGCCGGGTCTGGACCTGCCCTTCGCCCAGTTCAACGCCATGCTGGCGCCGCACGCGCTGCGCCACGCGCAAGGGCAATTGCAAAAGCTGCAGGGGGCGCAGCTGTTTTCAGCCCGCGTCGAGCAGGCCATCATCGATTTGCTGGGCCAGCAGGCGGACGCGGACGGCGCTTCGCTGCTGCCGGCCCTGTGCGACGGCCTGGCGATGAACCGCTGGACCTTGCAGCGCCAGCTGCAGCAGGAGCAGACCTCGTTCCGCGCGCTGGAACTGCGCGCCAAGAGCCGCGAATCGCGCCGCCTGCTGCGCGAAACCAGCATGAGCGTGGCGGAAATCGGCGACCGCCTGGGTTTTTCCTCGCAAAGCGCGTTCACCCGCTTCTTCAAGAACCAGTTCGAACTGCCGCCGGCACGCTACCGGCAGGATGCGACCGGGGCCTAGACGACGTTCAGTCGCCGGTTCATGGCGACGATGTCGTCATGGCTGGCATGCGCGCCCAGCTTGGCGAACTGCACCGGCATCTGCTCGCGGATCGCCGCCGCCTTGCCCGGGACCGCCGCGGCAAGCGCCCTGGCCATGGCGGGCGCATCAAGGTCGCAGCAGTAGGCTGGCGTGCAAGGTTGCTGACGCCAGGACTGCGCCAGGGTGCCACCGTCGACCGCGTCAAATCCGGCCTGCTCCACCAAAGTCCTCGCCGTCTGCACGGCCATCGCGTCATCTCCGGCGACGGCAATCGAGAGGCGGCCCGGCGTGCCTGCAGGCTGGCCCAGCGCGGCCAGCGTATGCGCCAGCACATTGTTGAAGGCCTTGACCACCGGACGCCCCAGCTGGGCCGACACCCAGGCACTTTCGGCCATTCCCGCATCGATCTGCGCAATCGCCGCGTCACGCATGCCTGGATAGTAATTGCTGGTGTCGATCACCGTGACCTGCGGCGGCACGGCGTCGAACAGGCCAGCAGGCAGGCTGGCCATGGCCGGCAGTGGTATGGCCAGCACCACCACGTCCACGCCGTCGACGGCGCCATGCACATCGGCCGGCACCGCGCCGATGTCGTCGGCCAGACTTTGCACGCCTTTGACGCCGCCGGAATTGGCCACCCTCACCTCATGGCCGGCGGCCAGCAGCTTGCGCGCCAGGGTTGCACCGATATTTCCCGTTCCAATAATACCTATCTTCATATTCATGACCTCCGCGTTGTGCACTGTGCTGCGATTTTAGGAGCCTTATGCAATAATGGGAAGTACCCACCGAAAAGTAAGTAACCCACATATCATGGCAGAACAACGGGAATGGAATTGTAGCGATCCGCAGAATCGCCGCGACTGGGCCGACGCTACCACCGAGACCCTGCGCGTACTCGAAGGCAAATGGAAGATCATCATCCTGTGCCAGCTGTTTGCGGCCAAGGCGCCCTTGCGCTTTTCCGACCTGGAGCGGCTGATCGAGGAAGTCAACCAGAAAATGCTGATCCAGCAGCTCAAGCAGCTGGAAAAGGACGGCATCGTCGTGCGCAAGGTCTACGCGCAGGTGCCGCCCAGGGTGGAATATGCATTGAGCGAGATCGGCCATGCACTGGGGCCGTCGATGCAGGCGCTGATCGAGTGGGCCGAACTGCGGCGCGCACGCCTGGCGCACGCCGCCGCCGATCCTGCAGCACCAGATTAAACCAGCGGCACTGCCCTTGCCTGCGGCCGTATGCGGAACCAGATCGCATACATGGCCGGTAGAAAGACCAACGTCAGCACCGTACCGGCAAACGTGCCGCCGATCAGGGTGTAGGCCAGGGTACCCCAGAAAACCGAATGGGTCAGCGGGATGAAGGCCAGCATGGCCGCCAGCGCCGTGAGGATCACGGGCCGCGCGCGCTGCACGGTCGCTTCCACCACGGCGTCGAACGGCGCCAGCCCGGCCGCCTCGTTCTGATGGATCTGGCCGATCAGGATCAGCGTGTTGCGCATCAAAATGCCCGACAGCGCGATCAGGCCGACCAGCGCATTGATGCCGAACGGCTGCTGGAACAGCAGCAAGGTGGGCACCACGCCGATCAGGCCCAACGGGCTGGTCAGGAACACCATCACCATCGCCGAGATCGACCGTACCTGCAGGATGATCATCAGCAGGGTCAGCGCCAGCATGATGGGGAACAGCGGCAGCATGGCTTGCGTCGCCTTCGCCGATTCCTCGATGGAGCCGGCCTGCTCGATGCGGTAGCCGGCCGGCAGCTTGTCGATGATGGCTTGCAGCTGCGCCGTAATGGCGCCCGAGACGTCCGGTGGCTGCAGGCCGTCGGCGATATCGCCGCGCACGGTGATGGTCGGCTGGCGGTCGCGCCGGCGCAGCATCGGTTCTTCCGAACGCACTTCCACGCTGCCCACCTGCGACAGCGCGATGCGCTCGCCATTCGCGCCGGCCAGGGTCAGGTCGGCGATGCGCGCCGGGTCCAGCCGCACGTCACCGGCCGCGCGCGCCACCACCTGCACCGTGCGGATATCTTCGCGCACGGCGGTGACAGGCACGCCGCGCAGCAGGAACTGCAGTTGCTGCGCCACGGCGGCGGACGTCAGGCCCATCGCCTGCAGGCGCTCCTGCTGCAGGCTGAAATGCAGGGTAGGCGTGCGCGTGCCCCAGTCGGTATTGACCGTACGCATCAGCGGGCTGGCCTGCATCACGGCTTGCACCTGGCCGGCGATGCCGCGCAATACCTCGGAATCCGGGCCGCTGACCCGGTAGGCGACGGGAAACGGCGAGTACGGGCCGAACACCAGCTGCGTCACGCGCACGCGCGCTTCGGGCGCCAGTCCGGCGGCCACCGCCACGCGCAAACGCTGCTTCAAGGCGTCGCGCGCCTGCTGGCTGTCGGTGCGCACGACGATCTTGGCGAACGACGGGTCGGGCAATTCCGGCCCCATCGCCAGGTAAAAGCGCGGCGCGCCCTGGCCCACATAGGCCGTGACGATCTTCGCCTCGGGCTGGCGCGCCAGCCACGCTTCCACCCTGGCCGCCGCGCCGCTGGTCTGGCCGATCGCGCTGCCATACGGCAGCTGCACTTCGACCAGCACTTCAGGACGGTCCGAGATGGGGAAAAACTGCTTCTTGACGACGGCCATGCCCAGCACGGCCAGCACGAACAGGCCGATCACGGTGGAAAACACCAGCCATTTGCGGGCGATCACACGCCCCAGCAAGCGGCGAAAACGCTGGTAGCGCGGCGTGTCGTACAGCGCAGCGTGGCCGCCGGCGACGTGTTTCAGTTCCGGCAGCAGTTTCACGCCCAGGTAGGGAGTGAACACCACCGCCACCACCCACGAGGCGATCAGCGCGATGCCGACGATCCAGAACATATTGCTGGTGTACTCGCCGGCGCTGGAGCGGGCAAAGCCGTTGGGCATGAAGCCGACGGCCGTCACCAGGGTGCCGGCCAGCATGGGCGCGGCAGTGTGGCTCCAGGCATAGGCGGAGGCGGCGATGCGGCTGTAGCCCTCTTCCATTTTCACCACCATCATTTCAATGGCGATGATGGCGTCGTCCACCAGCAGGCCCAGGCCCAGGATCAATGAACCGAGGGTGATGCGGTCGAAGTTCTTGCCGGTGGCCGCCATCACGATGAACACCACAGCCAACGTCAATGGCACGGCGGCGGCCACCACGATGCCGACCCGCCAGCCCATGCTGACAAAGCACACCAGCATCACCACCAGCAGCGCGGCGAGGAACTTGAGCATGAATTCGTCGACGGCCGCGCCGATATTGACGGCCTGGTCGGTGACCTTGGCCAGGCTCATGCCCAGCGGCATGGCGGTGCCGATGGCCGTCACTTCGCGGTCCAGCGCCTTGCCCAGGTCCAGCCCGTTCCAGCCGTCGCGCATGACCACGCCCAGGAGCAGCGCCGGCTCGCCGCCATTGCGCACCAGGAAACTGGCCGGCTCTTCCTGGCCACGGCGCACGGTGGCGATATCGGACAGGGCCAGGGTGCGCCCCTGCGCCGCCACGGGCGTGTCGCGGATCTTTTGCAGCGCGTCGAGCGCGCCGTCAAGGCGGATGAACACCTGCGGCCCGCGCGTGTCGACCGAGCCGGCCGGCGTCAAGGCGTTCTGGCCGTTCAGCGCGGCGAACACGTCCTGCGCCCGCACGCCCAAGGTGGCCAGGCGCTCCTGCGAAAACTCGACGTAGATGCGTTCGGCCTGCTCGCCGATGATATTGACCTTTTTTACGCCCGGCACGTGCAGCAGCCGCTGGCGCAGCGTTTCCGCCTCGCGCACCAGCAGGCGCTGCGGCTCGCCCTTGGCTTTCAACGCATACAGGGCAAACGTGACGTCGGCGTATTCGTCGTTGATCATCGGACCGATCACGCCGGCCGGCAAATTGGCCGCCTCGTCGCCCGCCTTCTTGCGTGCCTGGTAAAACTCGGCCTGCACCTGGTCCGGCGGCGTGCTGTCGAGCAGCGTCAAAGTGGTAAAGGCCAGGCCAGGCGTGGTGTAGGTTTCGGCGCGCTCATACCAGCGCAGTTCCTGCAGCCGCTTTTCAATCTTTTCGGCCACCTGGTCCTGCATTTCGCGCGCGCTGGCGCCGGGCCAGGCGGTGACTATCGTCATCACCTTGACCGTGAAGGCCGGGTCTTCCGCGCGCCCCAGCTTGAAGAACGACAGCAGGCCGGCCAGGGAAATGAGGCAGATCAGGAACAGGGTGACGGAACGTTCGCGCACGGCCAGCGCGGACAGGTTGAAGCGGGCCGCGCTCATGGACGCGCTCCCGCGCCGGCGGCCAGCGGCACGACCGGCGCCGTTTCAACCCTGACCCGCTCGTCCTGATGCAGCAGGTGGGCGCCCAGCGCGACGATGCGCTCGCCCGCCTTCAGGCCGCTGACGTCGGCGCCGTCCTCGTGCAGCCGGCTGACCTTGACGGGCCGCCAGCTGACCTGCGCCGGCTCTCCGGCGATCACCCACACGCCCTGCCCCTTGCCCGCATCATGCAGCGCCGCCAGCGGCACTTGCACGCTGTCGCCGGCGGCTTGGGCGCCGGCCAGGCGCAAGGTGACGGTGGCGCCCAGCGGCGCGTTCGACAGCGCCGCGTCGAGCACATAGCGCGCCTCGAAAGTGCGTGTTTGCCGGTCCGCCGTCTGCGACAGTTGGCGCAAGGTGGCCGGCACGCTGGCTCCCGGCCTGCCGAACAAGGTAGCCTGGGCGGTGGAACCGAGCGCCGGACGCAAGGTTTCCGGCAGCTGGATCGCCGCTTCGCGCCGGCCGTCATGGGCCAGGCGCACCACCGACTGCCCGGCCGCGACTACCTGGCCCGGTTCGGCCAGCGTCTCCATCACGACGCCGTCGGCATCAGCCAGCAGCACCGCGTAGCGCAGCGCATTGCGCGCCACCGCCGCCTCGGCTTCCGATGCCTTGAGCCGGGCGGCTGCCGCGTCAGCGGCCGCCTTCACCTGGTCGTAACCGGATGCCGAGATGGCGCCCGTGCCGCGCAGGCCGCGGTAGCGCGCTTCTTCGTCCGCCGCCTGACGCGCGCGGGCGCTGTCGGCCGTGACGGCCTCCTGGCGCGCCTGCGCCAGCAGTTGCAGATCGTCGGCGTCCAGGCGCAGCAAGGGCTGGCCACGGCGCACGGCCTGGCCGGCATCGACCAGGCGTTCGCTGACCTTGCCGGCCACGCGAAAACCGAGATCGCTCTGCACGCGCGGCGCGACCACGCCCGT
>RCUS01000523.1_pt1 | contig 24690 bp, 6 predicted proteins | sample 2166221 | NCBI WGS metagenome assembly RCUS01 (sample SAMN09932758, study PRJNA488358) | compost metagenome | isolation source: compost soil in cyclohexanecarboxylic | place: Germany: Experimental Botanical Garden | reverse complement strand
CCAACGTGTACCTGGGTTCGGCCGAGCTGGCCGCGATCTGCTCGCGTCTGGGTCGTATCCCGAGCCGTGAGGAATACATGGAAGCCGCAGGTGTGTTGGCCGGTGCTGGCGACTCGATCTACCGCTACATGAACTTCGATCAGATTACGGACTACAAGGACGTGGCCGATTCGGTCAATGCCTGAGTCTGATCTGCGGTAAGTGTTGAACGAAAACCCCCGGTAGAAGCCGGGGGTTTTTTTGTGGCGACGCGACGGTACGGAAACAGATGGCGTCAGGCATGCATGCACCAGATGTAGGAGCGGCTTCAGCCGCGAAGCCGGTTATGCGCGAAGGCAGCGTGCATTGTGCAATTGCATGCTGCATCTGTGGCTGTTGCGCTGCGTGCTTCGCGACCAAGGTCGCTCCTACGGGTGTGCGTGTCGTTTCGCGAGGAAGACCGGGCTTGCGTACTTTTGTGGGAGCGGCTTCAGCCGCGAAGCCGGTTATGCGAGAAGGCCGCATGCATTGTGCAATTGCGTGCCGCCTCGGCGGCTTCTGCGCGATGTGCTTCGCGACCAGGGTCGCTCCCACCTGATGTGATCACCGCTCGCGGAACGCTTCCCGCGTCTTGAGGATCGGCTTGAGCAGGTACTCCAGTACGGTCTTTTCGCCGGTGCGGATTTCCACCGAGGCGACCATGCCGGGGATGATCGGAAGCTCCTTGCCGCCAGCCTGCAGGGCGCTCTTTTCGGTCAGCACCAGCACACGGTAATAGGTGTCGTCGGCGCGCCCTGCGGCGGCTTTCTGGTCATCCTTCAACGTGTCTGGACTGATGTGCTCGACCGTGCCGGTCAAGCCGCCGTAGATGGCGTAGTCATAAGCGGTGATCTTGACCGTGGCCGGCAGGCCGGGACGCAGGAAGGCAACGTCCTTCGGCCGGATCTTGCCTTCCACCAACAACTGCTCCTCCAACGGCACGATCTCCAGGATGTGCTCGCCGGGTTGGATCACGCCACCGATCGTGCTGATGCGGATGTTCTTCACCGTGCCACGAACCGGCGCGTTGACCGTGGTGCGTTCGACCACGTCGGCGCGGCCCACCAGGTTTTCGTTGGTCTGCGACAGCTCCATTTCCAGCTTCACGATTTCCGAGTTGGCGTCGGCACGGTAACGGTTCCGGCGCTCGACGATCTGGGATTTGATGTCGTTGGCCTGGCGCCGCATGCGCAGCAGTTCGACGTCCGACAACAGCCCCTTCGCGGCGAGTGGCTCGGCCAGGTTGATCTCGCGCATGGAAAGCGAGTAGCTGCGCTCCAGTGCGGCCACGCTCTCGACCAGGGCGCGGCGGCGTGCGTTGAAGGCGCGGGTTTCATTGGCGACTTCGTCCGGAGCGGCGAGCACCTGTGCGTCGAATACCAGCGGTTGATCGTAGGCTTCCGCGCGCAGGCGGGAGAGGGTGGCCTTCAGCGATATGACCTTGCTCAATGCTTCGCGATAGCTGGCATTGGCGCGGGTCGGATCAATCTTCAGCAGTACCTGACCTGCGTTGACGACGTCGCCTTCGCGTACGTTCATCTCCGCCAGGATGCCGCCTTCCAGGCTCTGGATGACCTGCTCGCGGCTCTTGGAGATGATCTTGGCTTCGCCCTGCGTGATTTCCTCGACGCGAGCGAGCGATGCCCAGATCAAGCCGGCACCCAATACCGCGACCACCATGTACAGCACCAGACGCGAACCGGGCGTGGTCTGCGCGAGCAGTGATTCCTGCACATCGTTCATGAAGGCTGCATCGCCATTGCTGATGCTCCCTTCGTGCTTGCTCCGCTTGAACCAGCCAAACATCACGGTGACTCCTTGACGGCGGCACTGGCGCGTTGCACACGCATGCTCGCCGGTTGCAGCGTGCGTTCGCCCGACGTCGCTGTCACGGTCAGTGAGCCGCCGGGTGCCTTGGTGGCGGCCGGAGCAGCAGGGGCACCGGAGGGCTTGGCAGCGGGCGCGCCTTCCGGATTGTTCGGGGTATTGGCCAGTGCGGCCATGACGTTTGCCTTCGGGCCATCGGCCACGATCTTGCCGCCGTCGACCACGATGACGCGGTCGACCAGGCTGAGTACGGAGGGGCGATGGGTGACCACGACCAGGGTCTGGCCTTCCATCGCGCGTTTGAGGTGGTCAAGGAACACCGCTTCGGTCTGCGAATCCATGGCGCTGGTGGGCTCGTCCATCAGCAGCAGCCTGGGCCGGCTCAGCAGCGTGCGGGCCAGCGATATCAGCTGGCGTTGGCCGCCGGAAACGCCTTCACCCATCTCACCGATGGGCAGGTTGATGCCCCGCGGATGGGCGCCTGCGATATGGTCAAGGCCGGTCAGGCGCAGTACGCGCAGGAATTCTTCCGCCGTTGCCTCGGGCTTGCCGATCATCACGTTCTCGCGCAGTGAACCGTAGAACAGGCGCGCATCCTGCGAGACGAAGCCCACCGACTTGCGCCAATCGGCCGGGTCGATCTGGTTGACGTCCAGGCCGTCGCTGAACATCTGTCCTTCGACCGGAGAGTACAGCCGTGACATCACCCGCAGCAGCGTGGATTTACCACTGCCTATGCGGCCAAGGATGGCGATGCGTTCGCCCGGCTTGATCGCCAGGTTGATGTTGGTCAGCACCGGCGGGTTGGGCTGCATCGGCGGCGCCGGGTAGCTGAAGCCAACGCCCTTCAGGCTCAACTGGCCGCTCAGCGCGGGACTGGGCAGATAGTCGCACTCGACGTCGCGGTCCACCGGCAGTTCCATCAGCTTGTTCAACGACGTCAGCGCGGCCTTGGCCTGCTGGAAACGCACAGCCAAGCCAATCACCTGGCCCAGCGGCGCGGTGGCGCGGCCGGCCAGCATCACCGTACCGATCATCGCGCCCATGGTCAGGTCGCCGGCGGTGATCAGGTACACGCCGGTGATGACCAGGGCCACGGTCTGCAGCTGCTGCAACAGCGTCACCATGCCGGTGGCTGCGCTGGAAAGCTTCTTGGATTTCATGGAGGTTGCCGACTGCAGGGCGCTGAAGTGTTCCCAGCGGCGCTGCATGTAGGCGTAGCCGCCAGTGGCCTTCAGCGTTTCCAGGCCTTCGATGGACTCCACCAGAACGCCCTGCTTGAGCGAGGACTCACGCAGGTTTTCCTGCATCACGCGCGCCAGCGGCCACTGGATGCAGATCGAGATGATCAGGATCAACGGCAGGATCAGCAGTGGAATCCACCCCAGCGGACCACCGATGAAGAAGATGACGCCGACAAACAACAGCACGAAGGGCAGGTCGGAGATGGCGGCGAGCGTTGCCGAAGAGGCGAAGTCGCGCACCGACTCGAACTCGCGCAGCTGATTGGCGAAGCTGCCGGAAGAGGCGGGCTTGTGCTCCATCCGTACCGACAGCGCCTGCCGGAACAGCATCGCGCCGAGCACGAGGTCAGCCTTCTTGCCCGCGACATCCAGCAGGTGTGCGCGCACGAAGCGGATGGCCGCCTCGAAGATCATCGCCACGATCACGCCGATTCCCAGCGACCACAACGTGACGAACGCCTGGTTGGGAACCACCCGGTCATACACGTTCATGGTGAAGAAGATGCTTGCCAGCGCCAGCACGTTGGCCACCACCGAGGCAATGGCCGCGCTCCGGTAGTAGCGGCGATAGCGCCACAAGGTGCTGAGCAGCCAGTGGCCGCTTGGCGTGGGCAGGATATCGCCGGCGCGGTTGTCTGCCTTGGCGCGCGGCTTCACGAGAATCGCGTAGCCGGCGTACATCGCATCCATTTCTTCCGGCGACAGGTCCACCGCCTCGTTGGAGACTTCCGGCAGGATCACGGTGTAACGCAGGTGGCGCTTGTTCTCGCTGTCGCGCACTTCATTGCGGGACAGCAGAATGCAGCCGCCGCGCTCGGTGCGCAGCAGGATTATCGGCATGACCTGCGCGGGCAGATTGCGGACGTTACGCTTGACCAGGCCGCCGATCATGTCGGCGTTGCCCAGCGCGGCAAGCGCGAGCGATGGCGTCAGGATGCCCGCATGTGGCAGGCCGGCAACCAAGGCATCGGTGCTGCGGTGCATGTCGTAGTGATTGCAGATCCAGGACACGCTCTGCAGCAGCGTGTCGTCGATCCTTGTCGTTTCACTTGCCAGCGCAACGGCTTCGTCGGCTTCGCTCGGCGTGATGGCGGTGGTCATGTCGGATTCCTGTAGTGACCGCCTTCATGTGAGCGGCCTGGAATGACGCGAAGGGAGTATCCCCGCAGCGCATCACGGATGAAGCTGCGAATCTTGGTTGAGAAATACTTACTGTGAAATCAGATTTGTCCCAAACTGCGCGAATGCGTGATGTGTCCGTTCGCATGGCGTGTGATGCGTTCAGACGGCGGCCGTATCCGAAGCATGGCCGATGAACGTGGGATCAGATGAGAGGGGTTCTGTAGCAGTTTTCGGACGCGTCCCATGTACTTTCCATGACGCCAATCTTAGCCTTCGCCTTCGTTTGTGAGGCTGGCATTTGTTGTGCGCGACATGACATTCCCGGGCTTCATTTCTCTACTGGTGTGGTGCTGATCGCCAACGGCTTTACGGCGTTTGGTGGTGCGGTTCAGATGTCACCAGTCACGCGGCATCGCCGTATTCGGGGTCCCTTGGTGACTGCCGATGCCCTTTCGGTCGGGCTGTTGGTTCGTTGTTGCTGGTGTAGCACACGCTGCGCAGCAAGCTGAAATTTTCGTTCCGTCAAAGACGGGGCATTCAGAGGTGAGTATGCGCAGGTCACAGTCGGGCAATCGACGTCACGAAATCGCTTCGACGCGGATGTTCCACGTCCCGCTCTCCGTGCTTGCAATCGCATGCATGGGGTTGCTCAGTTCACAAGCGTATGCCGACGACGAGCTGCTGCAGTTTGAACGTGTCTCGCCGGAGAAGGCGCGTGTCGTGCCGGCGCCGCGCAGGATCGCGGACGCTGAAGTCGAAAAGGTGGCCGCGCAGCTGATCAGCGCGCAACGTTCGTCATCCACGCAGGTGGTTCAGGCCGTGCGCCAGAGCCTTGCACCGATCCCCCGGCCGAAACCTGAAATGCCGGCGCTGGAGTTCGAGAAGGTGGCGGACGCGGCCAGTCTTTCGCAGACGGCGCGATATGAGCCCGAGCTTCCCTCCTCCAGGATGGGCATGATCGTGGCGCCACTGGTCGCGCCGGGTTTGTCTGAAGTCAAGTCGCTGGATCGCACCTTGCCTGCGTCGGTGCTAGCGCCCTCGGGCCAAACGATGCCTACCGAGCGGCAGCTGCGTGAGATTTTCCTTCGCGTGGTGGAAGCGGCAGCAGGGCGGAGCCCGTCAGTTGCACGCGCTCTGGCAGAGCGTTCCGCCTCGGAAGCGGATGTGGCCGTTGCCCGGGGTCAGCGTTATCCGCAGGTTGATATCGGAGCGCGCAGTCCTTCGATGGAGTTCGGCCGCAGCGGAAGTGGCAGTTCGGGCGATCCTTCATTGAGCCTGGATATCACCACGCCGATATTCGACTGGGGCCGGATCAGCAAGACGATCCAGAGCCGCTCCCAGCTGGCGAACGCTGCCGATTGGGCGTTCGAGGCGGAACTGGAATCCTCCGCGTTCGATGCCACGTCCAACCTGGTGGAGCTGGGCAAGCAGCGCATCATCGTCGACATCAGCCAGCAGTATGTGGATCGCATGAGCGATCTGGTGAAGATGCTGGAAGGCATTGTCGCGGTGGATGGCGGGCGCGTGAGCGAGTTGACGCAGGCCCGTGCGCGTCTGCTGCAGGCCGAGGCATCCCGCAGCACGGCCGATACGCGTGCGCGTGATATCGAGATCAGCCTGCGGCGGATGGTGGGCGATCGCCCGCTGCCATCGTTGCCGACGTCGGTGTACTGGGATATTCGTCTTCCGGAACTGAAGTGGCTGCTGGCCGAAGCCGTCAATCATCCGGTGATACGCCAGGCGCAATCGCAGGCCTCATCCGCGGACCTGCAAGCGGACGTCGTGCGATCCTCCGCGCTGCCGCAGGTCAATTGGGTCGTGGGGAAGGTGACCGGTGAGGATTCGACCGGGCGTGAGCCCGCATGGCAAACCGGATTGACTCTGTCCTGGGGTGCCTTTCGGGGCGGTTCGGTGCGCGCGTCGGAACGGGCCGCAAGGCAGCGTGCCGAAGCGGGTTGGAAGGGTGCCGAACAGCAGGCGCTGGATCTGGAGTACCGCATCCGTGCCGCCAATCAGGACGCACGGGCATTGGTGGATCGCGCCGAGCTTTACCGTGGCCTCACGGTTGAAACAAACAAGGTGCGTGAAGCGTTCTATGAGCAGTGGTACCACCTGGGGCGTCGCACCTTGCTGGACGTACTCAGTTCGGAAAGCGAGCACTACAACAACCAGGTGGGTGAGGTTTCCAGTCGCTTTGATGGCTACCAGGCGGTCATTCGTCAGTATGCGAGTGCCGGCACCTTGGTCCGTTGGCTTGCTGCAGGAAAGTCCTGACGGCTCGTGAAGCATGGAGCTGGCGCACTGCGGTGATTCGCAGTGTGCATCCGGTTTCCATGGCGACGCTGGCCAGATCGTTGCGCTGTCGCTTGATGGTGGTGACCGATATCGGGCGGCATTGTTTCGATTGAAGGATACGTCGCGAGGTCCAGTGCCGAAGGGGTTGGGACAACACGTCTGCTGAAGGTTTGCTTCAGCAGCCTTGCTTTGGATTCTGCGCAGGATGCGCGCTTCCGGATCGCATCGCCAGATAGTCAGCGGTTGCTGCCTGCCAATGCGATGAATGCGTCACTCCACCAAGGGTGGGTTAGGAAGAGAAGTGGAATCCACGCTCATCCTCTTCTGGTTGGATGTCGTGCCCGATGCGAGCCGATGCCTCGCGTTGTCGAATGCATGATGGATTGCCGCAGTCGTCGACGACGTGGCCATCAGAGGGGGCGCAACGCGATGCGCCTTCATTCCATTGCACGACGGACGGCGCTGTTCTACGCAGCATTTCGTCAGCTGGACTGTCATGTTTCGATGCCGATCTCGATGCTTGCGGAGGTCGGTCGTCGCGCGAATTTTGAACATGTAACTTCGCCCACATTTTTTTAGGCCAAGCGGTCACAAACTTTGGGATTTGTCTCACCAGAGAGCGCGGAACTTTCAGACGTTTCCTGTGTACGGGCGAAGTGCGGTTCGGAATACTCGCAGCCTAACGATGGGGTGGCTGCGCGCAGTCATATCCCTGTCTTCAAGGTTCCGGAAATGCTCCGGGAATTCGAATTTGATCAGACGGGTGTTCTAGAAATGACTGTAATTGTGTCCGTAGTCGCCGATAAATCCATCACAACCAGCAAGGAGTTGGGCGGGACCAAGGCGGGTAAGCCGGTTCGGATCAAGGCCGTCCAGAATGGCAAGTATCTGCTTGCCGAGAATGAGTCTGGCATTGCTCCCGAGAACATCACGGTCAAGCGTGTAGGCAAGAACCTGCACGTTGCGCTTGAAGGGCGCGACCCGGATCAACCCGAACTGATCATTGAAGAATTCTTCAGCAACGAAGGCCAGTTGGTTGGCCTTGCCGAGGACGGTGCCTATCACGAGTACATTGCCGTCGATGGCAATGGCGACAGCGACGCGGCGTTCCTGCTGGAAGGTGTTTCCTCGCCGTTGGCACTGGGCAGCGGTGAGCTGCTGGGCTTCGGTGACGGCTTGGTCGTTGCAGGCGGCGGCATGCTGCCGTGGCTGCTTGCCGGGCTGGGCCTGGCGGGTGCCGGCGTAGCGATTGGCAACCACAACAGCGGTGGCAAGAAGCCGGTTGTGGATACCACGCCGCCAGATAACAAGGGCATTGGCCAGGTGGTCGATGACAAGGGGCCGGTGCAGGGCAACATCGAAAAGGGCGGCATCACCGATGACGATCGCCCGACGCTGGGCGGCAAGGGCCAGGAGCCGGGTGACACCGTCACCATCATCGACAACGGCAAGGTGATTGGCGAGGTGGTCGTCGACAAGGACGGTGCCTGGACCTTCACCCCGGAGAAGGACCTGGCCGATGGCGAGCATTCCTTTGAAGTGGTCATCACCGACCCGGAGGGAAATGCCTCCGAGCCTTCGGATGATTTCACCGTCATCATCGATACGACGCCGCCGGTCAAGCCGGGCGCCAATGACGCGCAGCTGATCGATGACGCAGGCGCCATTGTCGGCCCTATCGTCAGTGGCACCGTCACCGACGACAACACCCCGACCTACAAGGGCAAGGCAGAGCCGAATGCCACCGTCGTCATCTATGACAACGACAAGGAAATCGGTCGCGCGCAGACCAACGCTGCCGGTGATTGGACCTTCACCCCGTCCAAGCCGCTGACCGATGGCGCGCACAGCCTGAACTATCAGGTGATCGACAAGGCCGGCAACGTCGGTGAGAAGTCCGACGTCATCGACTTCACCGTGGATACGGTTCCGCCGACCAAGCCGGGCGCCAACGAGGCACAGCTGATCGACGATGAAGGTGCGATTGTTGGCCCGATCGTCAGCGGCAGCACCACCGACGACACCACACCGACCTACAAGGGCAAGTCCGAGCCGAACGCCACCGTCGTCATCCATGACAACGGCAAGGAAATCGGCCGCGCGCAGACCAACGGCAATGGTGACTGGACCTTCACTCCGTCCACACCGCTGGCCGATGGTCCGCACAGCTTGAACTACCAGGTGATCGACAAGGCCGGCAATGTCGGTGAGAAGTCCGACGCCATCGACTTCACGGTCGATACGTTTGCGCCGGCCAATCCGACCATCGACTCGGTCCATGACGACCAGGGTCTGATCACCGGCAACCTGGTCAGCGGTGCCGAGACCGACGATGCCAAGCCGGAAATCAGCGGTACTGCCGAAGCCGGCAGCACCGTGATCATCCGCGACAATGGCGTGGAGATTGGTCGCGCGACCGCCAATGCCGCCGGTGAGTGGTCGTTCGAGCCGAAGCTCCCGCTCGGTCTGGGCAACCACTCGTTGACCGCGACCGCAGTGGATGCAGCGGGCAATGTCAGCAAGCCGTCGAATACGTTCGAGCTGACCCTGGTTGATCCCGGCATGCCGCCGGCACCGGCGATCACCGCGGTGGTCGATGATGTCGGCGCAACCCCGGAAAATCTCCAGAAGGACGGCATCACCAATGACGCGCGTCCGACCGTTGAAGGTACCGCGCAGGCCGGCACGACCGTGTCGGTGTACAGCAACGGTACGTTGCTGGGCACGGTGCTGGTCGGGGCTACGGGCGCTTGGAAGTTCACGCCGTCCAACGACCTGGCCGACGGCCTGCACAACATCCATGCAACGGCGACCAACTCTGTTGGCAACGTGAGCCCGGAGACGGGTCTCTACCCGATCAACGTGGATACGCAGGCGCCGGATGTGGGTACGGCTGCGCTGTTTGACGATGCAGGTCAGAGAACCGGTGAGATCGTTAGTGGCGATACGACAGACGACACCACGCCGACCTTGAAGGGAAAAGCTGAGGCGGGCGCGACCATTGTCATTTATGGCAACAATGACGAGGAGATCGGCCGCACAACGGTAGACGCGGGTGGTGATTGGATTTTCAGTCCTTCAGTACCGCTGGAAGACGGGAACTATGAGTTTTCATACGAAGTGATCGATAAGGCTGGCAATGTCAGCGAGCGCTCGCCCGATATCGCTTTCGAAGTTGAAACAGGGTCCATTGAAGCCCGTATCAGCTCGATCAATGATCAGGCGGGTAGCAGTACAGGCATTATTCCCATTGGTGGCGTGACCGATGACGCAACGCCTGAGTTGCGAGGCAGCGCTACGGCAGGCGGAACTGTGAAGATCTACGAGGGCCTTACGCTGCTCGGCGAAACAGTGGCAAATGCTCAAGGCATCTGGAGCTTCACCCCACTTTCGCCTTTGAGCGAAGGTGCACATGAGCTTCATGTGACAGTGACCACAGTCGTCATGGGTGAAAGCGAGCCCAGCGATATTTATGGCTTTACCGTGGACCTCACCGCCCCAACCCAGCCGAGCATCACGGATATCAGTGATGACGTGGGCACCATCAAGGGTGTGATCAGCCAGGGTGCATCCACCGATGACACCACGCCGACCCTGAAGGGCAAGGCCGAAGCCGGCAGCACCGTGCATATCTTCGACGGTGCAAACCTGCTCGCCAGCGTGACCGCCGATGCCAAGGGTGAGTGGAGCTATACGGTTTCACCGCCGCTGGGCAATGGTCCGCATGACTTCACCGTGACCAGTGAAGACAAGGCTGGCAATGTCAGCGAGCCGTCCGATGCCTATGGCGTGGTGATCGATACCGTTCCGCCGGCCAAGCCGATCATTGACACGGTCCATGACGACCAGGGTAACCAGACCGGCAACCTCGCTTCGGGCGATTCGACCGACGATGCCAGCCCGACCATCAGCGGCAGCGCTGAGCCGGGCAGCACCGTGGTCATTTACGACAACGGCAAGAAGATCGGCGACGCCGAGGTGGGTGCTGACGGCAAGTGGACGTTCGAGCCGGCACTGCCGCTGAGTCCGGGCGGTCACAAGTTGACGGTGGAAGCCGTGGACGCGGCTGGCAACGCCAGCGCGCCGTCTGATGCGTTCGACCTGGTCGTGGGTACTTCCGAGATGCCTGATCCGCCGGCGATCACCGGTGTGATCGATGATGTGGGCTCGGTGACGGGCAACATCCAGAAGGAGGGCATCACCGATGACCCCCGTCCGACGATCAACGGTACCGCGCAGGCGGGCATGGTTGTGTCGGTGTATATCGATGGCAAGTTGGCCGGCACTGCGCCGGTGAATACCGATGGCAGCTGGACCTTCACCCCGTCCGCCGACCTGGCCGATGGCCCGCACAAGATCAAAGCTACTTCCACCAATGCGCTGGGCAACGTGAGCCCGGAGACAGGTGACTATCCGTTCGTGGTGGACACCGTGCGGCCGAGCAAGCCGGGCAGCGGCGATGCGCAGCTGTGGGATGACGAAGGTCAGATCACGGGTGAGATCGTCAACGGTGGTCCCCCGACCGACGACAGCACGCCGACCTTCAAGGGCAATGCCGAGCCGGATTCGACCGTGGTCATCTATGACAACGGCAAGGTGATCGGCGAAGCACCGACCGACAAGAATGGTGACTGGACCTTCACCCCGACCACGCCGCTGGTTGATGGCGACCACAGCCTGAGCTACGAAGTGGTGGACAAGGCCGGCAACGTCAGCGAGAAGTCCGATCCCATCGACTTCAACGTCAATACGCGTGATGTGGTGATCAAGATCGACGGCGCCGACGACAACGTTGGCAAGCTGACCGGCGCCATCAGCAACGGTGGCATGACCGACGATGCAACGCCGACGCTGCATGGCAAGGCAACTGCCGGCGGGATCGTGAAGATCTACGAAGGCAGCGAGTTGCTGGGTCAGGCCATCGCCAATGCTGAAGGCAAGTGGAGCCTGGAGCTGCCCAACGGGCTGAGCGAAGGCGCGCATTCGCTGACGGCGACGGTGACCACCGAGGCCAATGGCGAGAGCACCCAGACCCCGGCCTTCAATCTGACCGTGGACCTGACCGCTCCGACCAAGCCGAGCATCACCGAGATCGGTGATGACGTGGGCAGTGTCCAGGGCCCGATCGGCAACGGTGCATCCACCGATGACACCACGCCGACCCTGAAGGGCCAGGCCGAAGCCAACAGCACCGTGCACATCCATGACAACGGCAAGCTGATCGGCAGCGTGCAGGCGGGCAGCAACGGTCTGTGGAGCTTCACCCCGACCACGCCGCTGATTGGCGGTACGCACGACTTCACCGTGACCAGCGAAGACAAGGCCGGTAACGTCAGCGCGCCGTCCGATGCCTATGGCGTGGTGATCGATACCGTGGCACCGGCTCAGCCGACCATTGACTCGGTCTACGACGATCAGGGTAACCAGACCGGCGAGCTGACCTCGGGCGATTCGACCGACGATGCCAGCCCGACCATCAGCGGCAGCGCTGAGCCGGGCAGCACCGTGGTCATTTACGACAACGGCAAGAAGATCGGCGACGCCGAGGTGGGTGCTGACGGCAAGTGGACGTTCGAGCCCAAACTGCCGCTGGGCCTGGGCGACCATAAGCTGACCGTGGAGGCCGTGGACGCGGCGGGCAATACCAGCGTGCCGTCCGATGCGTTCGATCTGACCCTGGGCAACGCGGACAAGCCGAACCCGCCGGCAATCACCAATGTGATCGATGACGTGGGCTCGGTGACGGGCAGCATCCAGAAGGATGGCATCACCGATGACGCGCGTCCGACCGTCAACGGCACCGCGCAGGCGGGCATGACCGTGTCGGTATACATCGACGGCAAGCTGGCCGGCACTGCGCCGGTGGATGCGGAAGGCAACTGGAGCTTCACCCCGTCTGCCGACCTGGCCGATGGCCCGCATTACATCAACGCCACCTCCACCAACTCGCTGGGCAATGTGAGCCCGGAGACCGGTGACTACCCGTTCGTGGTGGACACCGCGGCGCCGGGCAAGCCGGGCAACGGCGACGCTGAGCTGATCGATGACGAAGGCAGCATCACGGGCCCGATCACCAACGGCTCGGTTACCGACGACAGCACGCCAACCTTCAATGGCAAGGCCGAGCCGGATTCGACCGTGGTCATCTATGACAACGACAAGAACATCGGTGAAGCAATCGCCGACGAGAACGGTGACTGGACCTTCACCCCGACCACGCCGCTGGATGATGGTGACCACAGCCTGAGCTACGAAGTGGTGGACAAGGCCGGCAACGTCAGCGAAAAGTCCGACCCCATCGATTTCACCGTGGACAGCAGCATCGTGACGGTGCGTATCGATGGCGCCAACGACAACGTCGGCAAGTTGATCGGTGCCATCAGCAACGGCGGCATGACCGATGATGCGACACCGACGCTGCATGGCAAGGCCACCGCTGGCGGGATCGTGAAGATCTACGAAGGCGACGTGCTGCTGGGTCAGGCCACCGCGGACATCGAGGGCAAGTGGAGTCTGGAACTTCCCAACGCCCTGAGCGAGGGCGCACATGCCCTGACTGCGACGGTGACGACCGGCACCAGTGCCGAAAGCGTCAAGACGCCCGCCTTCAACCTGACCGTGGACCTGACCGCTCCGACCAAGCCGAGCATCACCGAGATTGGTGATGACGTGGGCAGTGTCCAGGGCCCGATCGGCAACGGTGCATCCACTGATGACACCACGCCGACCCTGAAGGGCCAGGCCGAAGCCAACAGCACCGTGCACATCCATGACAACGGCAAGCTGATCGGCAGCGTGCAGGCGGGCAGCAACGGCCTGTGGAACTTCACCCCGACCACGCCGTTGATTGGCGGCGTGCATGACTTCACCGTGACCAGCGAAGACAAGGCCGGCAACGTCAGCGCTCCGTCAGATGTCCATGGTGTGGTGGTCGACACCATTCCGCCGGCCAAGCCGATCATCGAAACGGTTGAAGACGATCAGGGTAGCCAGACCGGCAACCTGGCGTCGGGTGATTCGACCGACGACACCAAGCCGACCATCAATGGCAGCGGCGAGCCGAACAGCACCGTGGTCATTTATGACGATGGCAAGAAGATTGGCGAAGCCGAGGTGGGTGCGGATGGCAAGTGGACGTTCGAGCCGAGCGAGCCGTTGCTCGACGGCAAGCACGACCTGACCGTGGTAAACGTTGATCGTGCCGGTAATGAAAGCGCACCGTCCGACGTGTTCACCCTGATCACCGACACCGTATCGCCGGTGAAGCCGCAGATCACCGCCGTTATCGATAGCGAAGGCGCAAAGCAGGGCCAGCTGGCCATGGGTGAAGTCACCGACGACCTGCAGCCGGAGATCTCTGGTACGGCCGAGGCAAACAGCACCGTGCTCATCTGGGACAACGGCCAGAGGATCGGCCAGGCGTTGGCTGATGCAAACGGTGACTGGACATTCGTGCCAGCCAATCCGCTGCAGCTTGGCCTGCACGCGGTCCACGTGACCAGCGTGGACAAGGTCGGCAATGTGAGCGAGCCGTCGGACGCGTTTGACTTCTCGATCAACCGGGAACTGCCTTCCCAGCCTGCCATCAAGGGCATCATCGATGCCGTTGGGGAATACGTCGGCAATGTTCTGGACGGCAGCTTTACCGATGACACCAAGCCGGTCATCTATGGAAATGGCACGGCCGGAGAGACGATCCAGATCCGCGTGGATGGCGTTGTCGCTGGTACCACCGTTGTGGCTGAGAATGGCACCTGGAAGGTCAAGTCAGAAATTGCCTTGACCGACGGCCTGCACGCTTTCACTGCGGTTTCGCTCAGTGCGGCGGGTGTTCCAAGCGAGGTAAGCGCTCAGTACTCGGTCCAGGTCGACACGGTGAACCCGGATGCACCGACCGTCCTGTCGGTGTACGACGATGTCGGCGCCTGGAAGGGCAATCTGACCGACGGCCAGTACACCGATGACCGCAGGCCTTTGTTCAATGGCAAAGCCGAGTCCTTCGCCAAGATCGTTGTCTATGACAACGGCGAGGAAGTGGGCCAGGCGGGCGCGGATGCCGATGGCAACTGGTCCTGGATTCCCGAAGCCAATCTCAAGTATGGCGAGCATGTGTTTGAGTTCGAGGCAATCGACCGGGCAGGCAACATCAGCGAGACGGGAGAGTGGGTGGTGCACGTCGGCAATATCACGCGCGCCTTGCCACCGGTGGACGGCTCGGCCGAACCGCTGTCCCTCCAGGATCTTCTGATGGCCGGTGACAGCGATGTGCTTGTCGGCAGCATGGATGCACCTGTGCAGATGGCTCCGGTACAGGACCTGGATCTGCAGGTCGCTGCCAACGAGTGGGTGCAAGCTGCTGATTCGTTCAATGACGTTTCAACCAGCGGCATGTCCACGGTAGCGCCGATCATGCAGGACAGCATGCATCAGCTTGAGAACCAGCTGATCGGGTAAGAAATTGCCGGAGAGCCTCATCGAGGCTCTCCGGTGTCTGGTTGATGTTGTTCCCGTTCCGGGACGCAAAGTACACGGCTCCCGCTGTGGCGAAATCCTTGCGAATCACAACCAGGCATTCACCACCACGGGTCAAAGCCACCGCACAGGAATCTGACACAGGCGCAGCCGACATCAGGTCGGCTGCAGCTTGTAGCAGCACGTTGCCATGCGTCCCATCACTCGAACCAGGGTCGGACTGCAGACGATGGTGCGATTCGGTTTCGCCAGGTTCTGTTGGCCTCGACTGCCGTGCGGTATGGATTCCAGGAAATGCTCGCGCCCGACCGGCGCATGGCATTCCTTTCTTTTCGCTGCGTTTTTTCAATAGAGAGAGCAAAAATGAACTTTGATGTGTCGAAAGCCCAAGGCAACTCTTTGGTAACCGGCCAAGCGGTTATGAATGGCAGTGCCATTGTCCCGGTCACTGCCATCGATCCTACTCTGGTCATCAAGGAGGTGCTGGATGACAAGGGCGTCCATCAGGGCGTCATCGAGAATGGGGGGGTTACCAACGACAACCGCCCAGAGATCACAGGAGCGGCAGCGCCCGGCATTGTGGTACACCTCTACGACGGCGTGGATCTGCTGGGTCATGTTGTGGCGGGTGCGGACGGGCAGTGGTCATTCGTTCCGCGCTTTCCACTGGTGGATGGCCGGCATGAAATATCTCTGGTCTATCAGTATCCCGATGACACGTTCAGCGACATCTCCGCACCGTACGTAATCATTCTGGATAGCATTGCGCCGGATACGCCGACCATTCTGGGCTTGGAGGACGACGCAGGTCGCATCACGGGCACCATTGGCGCAGGGGACATCACCGACGACGACCGCCCGACGATTGAAGGCACCACCGAAGCGAATGCCACTGTGATTGTCTATGACAAAGACAAGGAAATCGGTCGCGCACAGGCCGATGACACAGGCAAATGGAGCTTCACGCCAGAGCCGCCGTTGGCGGATGGCACACACGTCCTGAAATATGCGGCGGTGGACAAGGCTGGCAACGAGAGTCAGGAATCCACATCGTTCGAGTTTGTGGTGGATACGCGTCCGGAGCTGGTCGATATCGACAATGCCCATGACAACGCCGGCCCCATCACTGGGACCCTTGCATCGGGCAGTTCGACCGATGATGCAACACCGACCCTGCATGGCACCGCGACCGGCGGCGGCATCGTGAAGTTCTACGAAGGTGACGTATTCCTGGGCCAGACAACGGCAGGGGTGGATGGCCGCTGGACCTTTACGCCGCAGACCCCGCTGAGCGAAGGCCCGCATGCGGTGCAGGCGACCGTAACGTTGCCGGCCAAGGGCGAGAGCCCGCGTTCGCCGAGCTTCAACCTGGTCATCGACCTGAGCGCGCCGGTTGCGCCGACCATTGATGAAGTCAGCGACAACGTCGGTGTGCATCAGGGCCCGCTGGCCAATGGCGACGTCACCGATGACAGCACGCCGACGCTGATGGGCAAGGCCGAAGCCGGCAGCACCGTGCAGATCCTCGACAACGGCATCCCGGTGACCAGCGTCGTGGCTGATGCCGGCGGCAACTGGACCTGGACGCCTTCCGCTCCGCTGGCCGAACGCGAGCACAAATTCACCGTTACCGCGACCGACAAGGTGGGCAACACCAGCCTGCCGTCGGGCGAATTCGTGCTGACCACCGACTACACCAAGCCGGATATCAGCAACCTGGCCATCACCGGTCTGGAAGACGACGTGGGTGGCATCACGGGCAACATCGTCTCGGGTGGCATCACCGACGACAGCCGTCCGCTGCTGAGCGGTACCGGCACCGCTGGCGACACCATCATCGTCATGGTCAAGGACGCTCTGGGCTCGCACGAGCTGGGCCGCGCCACCGTGGGCAGTGATGGCAAGTGGACGCTGCAGGTGACCACGCCGCTGATTCCGGGCTCCAACGCGTTCACCGCCATCGAAGTGGACCCGGCAGGCAATGCGACTGCACCGAGCGCCCCGTATACCGTCACCGTCGATACCGGTCGCCCGGAAGTACCGGTGATCGAGAATGTGCAGGATGACGTGGGTATCACGCACATGCTGCAGAAGGGCGAAGTCACCGACGACACGCGGCCGACCATCATCGGTACCGGGCAGCCGGGCAACACCATCAAGATCTACGACGGTGCGACACTGCTGGGTCAGGCCGAAGTGGACATCAACGGCAAGTGGTCGTTCACGCCGGGCAACGATCTGCTTGACGGCCCGCACAGCATCACTGCCACGGCCACCAATCCGGTAGGCCAGACCAGCGATGCAACCGGTTCCTGGGAATTCGTGGTTGACGCCACGGCGCCGGACAAGGTTGCTGACCTGGTGGTCAAGGACGATGTGGGTGCCAAGCAGGGTGCGCTCGCCAATGGCGATATCACCGACGACAACCGCCCAGAGTTCAGCGGCAAGGCCGAGCCGGGCGCCACCGTCAATGTGTATGACGGCAACACGCTTCTGGGCAGCGCCGATGTCAAGCCGGACGGCAGCTGGACGTTCACGCCGAGCATTCCGCTGGCCGACGGTACATACGGGTTTACCACCGAGGTGGTGGATCCGGCAGGCAATACCAGCGGCAAGGGTCCGGTGCTGAGCGTGACCGTGGATACCACCTTGGTGACGGTTTCGATCGAAGCCCTGGTGGACGACAAGGGTGCAATCACGGGCGCGATTGCGCTCAACGGTGTGACCGATGACACCCGCCCTGAAATCCAGGGCCTGGGCAAGGTTGGCAGCACCATCAAGGTGTATGACGGCCCGATCCTGTTGGGCGAAACCCAGGTCAAGCCCAACGGCACGTGGAGCTTCACGCCCGGCACGGATCTTGGCCAGGGCGTGCACTCCATCGTCGCCACGGCTACCGACCAGAACAACAACGTGAGCACGCCGACGACGGCGTTCAACTTCACCATTGACACCGTACCGCCGGCAGCACCGAGCATCGACCTGGCCAAGGACGACGTGGGCGCATTGCAGGCGAACCTGGGCAATGGCGATGTGACGGATGATCCGTCGCCGACGCTGGTGGGCAAGGCTGAAGCCGGCAGCATCGTCACGGTGTATGACAACGGCGCCCCCCTGGGTGCAGTGACGGCTGACGTTGATGGCAACTGGAGCCTGACCCCGACCACCCCGCTCAACGAAGGTCAGCACAAGTTCACCGCGACCGCTACCGACAAGGCCGGCAACACCGGCGTGCCGTCGGGTGAGTTCATCCTGACCACCGATTTCACCCCGCCAGACGCCAGCAAGCTGGCCATCACCGGCGTGGAAGATGACGTGGGCGGCATCACGGGCAACGTCGTCTCGGGGGCTACCACCGACGATGACCATCCGCTGCTCAGCGGTACCGGTACGGCCGGTGACACCATCTTCGTGATGGTGAAGGACGGCGCGGGCCAGCGTGAGCTGGGCCAGGCCACCGTTGACGCAAACGGCAAGTGGACGCTGCAGGTGACCACGCCGCTGGCTGCGGGCTCCAACGAGTTCACTGCCATTGAAATGGACCCGGCCGGCAACAAGACCGCACCGAGCGCACCGTACACCGTCATCGTTGACAACAGCCTCCCGCAGGTTCCAGTCATTGAAAGCGTGCAGGACGACGTGGGCACGGTGCACATGCTGCAGAAGGGTGACGTCACCAATGACGACACCCCGACCATCAGCGGCACCGCACAGGCCAACAACGTCATCAAGATCTACGACGGCGCGATCCTGTTGGGCCAGGTCACGGCAGATGGCACTGGCAAGTGGGAGTTCACCCCGGGCACGGCGCTTCTGGATGGCCCGCACAACATCACTGCAACCGCCACCAATCCGGTGGGCCAGACCAGTGCTGCGACCGACATCTGGAACTTCGTGGTTGACGTCACCGCACCGGACCAGGTCACGGGTCTGGTAGTCAAGGACAACGTGGGTGACAAGCAGGCCGATGTGGGCAACGGTGACATCACCGACGACAACACGCCTGAGTTCACCGGCAAGGCTGAGCCAGGTGCCACCGTCAACGTTTACGACGGCGACAAGCTGCTGGGTGATGCGTTGGTCGACGGCAACGGCGACTGGAGCTTCACGCCCGACGTACCGCTGGCAGACGGCAAGCACGAGTTCACCACCGAGGTCGTGGATCCGGCAGGCAACAGCAGTGGCAAGGGGCCGGTGCTGAGCGTGACGGTGGATACAGCGGTCGTGACGTTGTCGATCGACACATTGGTGGATGACCAGGGCGCGGTCACAGGCCCGATTACCGCCAGCGATATTACCGACGACACCCGCCCTGAGATCCAGGGCCACGGCAAGGCAGGCAGCACCATCAAGGTGTACGACGGTGCCATCCTGCTGGGCCAGACCGAAGTCCAGGCCAACGGCACGTGGAATTTCATTCCGCCCGCCGATCTGGCGCAGGGCCTGCACGCCATCACGGCGACGGCAACCGACACTGCCGGCAACGTGAGCGCGGCAACGCCGCCGTTCAACTTCACCGTGGACACCGTGCCGGCCACCCAGCCTTCCATCAAGGGCGTCATCGATGCCGTTGGGGGATACGTCGGCAACGTCCTGGACGGCAGCTTTACCGATGACACCAGGCCGGTCATCTATGGCGATGGCATAGCCGGAGAGACGATCCAGATCCGCGTGGATGGCGTTGTGGCCGGCACCACCGTTGTGGCTGCAAACGGCACCTGGAAGGTCAAGTCGGAAATTGCCTTGAGCGATGGCATGCATGCTTTCACTGCGGTTGCAGTCAGTGCGGCGGGTGTTCCAAGCCAGGTAAGCACCAGGTACTCGGTCCTGGTGGATACGGTGGATCCGGATGCACCGAACATCGTGTCGGTGTACGACGACGTGGGCGACTGGAAGGGCAATCTGGCCGACGGCCAGTACACCGATGATCGTAGGCCCTTGTTCAATGGCAAGGCCGAGTCCCTCGCCAAGATCGTTGTCTATGACAACGGTGAGGAAGTGGGCCAGGCGGGCGCGGATGCCGATGGCAACTGGACCTGGACTCCCGGAGCCAATCTCAAATACGGCGAACATGTGTTCGAGTTCGAGGCGGTCGACCGGGCGGGGAACATCGGTGAGACAGGACAGTGGGTTGTGCACGTCGGCACCATCACTCGCGCTGCGGAACAGGAAGTTGGCGATATGCCGGCTGCGTCCGCTGACGCCATGTTGACGCTGAACCTTTCGCAGGTAATGAACGACGGCGGCGTGAATCTGTTCCATGACGGTGATCGCACACAGATGATGGTCAAGGGTGGCGCTGGCGACAGCATCAACCTGGATGATCTGCTGGATGACGGCGTGACCGACCTGGGCGATTGGGCCGCAACCGGTAGCCAGTCTGTTGATGGTGTGGCGTACACCGTGTACCAGCACTCGGGAATGGACGCCGAGCTGCTGGTGCAGGAATCGGTGAAGGTCAACCTGATCTAAAGCGGGCAGGAGCGGCGGCTGGCAGTGATGCCAGCCGCCGTTGTTGTGTCTGCTGTTCCATGTGCGATGTGCACTGTTGTCGTGCAGTGCTCGGGCGCAGCTCCCGCAGGATGATCGGGCCAGAAGGCAGCCTCACATTCATCTGTATCGCCAGAGCTTCGTCGCTGGCTTTGCGAGGGCTGGCCGAATCGAATGGCAGCCAAGCGGGCGCGTGCATTCCGCGTGCGGCTGGCCATCGACAAAATCAAGTCCATCATCATGACCATGACGAATCAGCCGATTGCCACGTGGTCTGAAGACCATGGCCGCAATCGAGAGGGCCTCCCGTACTGAAGCCGTGACAGCAATCCGATGACGCGTCTGGTTTCGACTTGTATGGATCGATTGTCCGCCAGCGGACGGTTGCCAGATCCGTGGCGCCGTTGTGGTTCTCCGGCGTGGAATTGAACGCTGCAGTGGGCAGAGAATCGTACGAAACACCCGCGAAAATCGATCATGCATGTCTTTAGGACATACCTGTATATCTGCCGGAAGTCTTTCGGAAAATTCCTATTTGTTCCCCGATTGGCCGTGCGGATACTCCCCTTACGACGATGGGGCTGCTGCGTTCCGTACTGCCCCTGTGTTTCATGCTCCGGAAGTTGGATTCCGGATAGTTGCAACAGACCAGACGGGTAAAAAAATGAACTCAAGTGTGTCCGCACAACGCAATACACCGCGCAGCGCCATCGCCGCTTCCATCAACCCCTTGCCCGCCATCGGCGCGGTGCTGGACGACAAGGGGGCCAAGCAGGGTGCCATCGAGAATGGCGGCTACACCGATGACAGCCGGCCGCAGATTTCCGGCACGGCCGATTCTGGCGTGGTGGTACATATCTACGACGGCACGTTGTTGTTGGGTCGGGTCACGGCAGGTGCAGACGGCGAGTGGATATTCAGTCCGCGCTTTCCGCTGGTGGATGGCCGGCATGAGATCTCGGTCATCTATCAGTACCCGGACGATCGCTTCAGTGATCGCTCCGAAGCGTTTGTGATCCATGTGGACAATACCGCCCCGGACACGCCGGTAATTTTGAGCATTACCGACGATGAGGGCCGCATCACTGGTGCGGTGGCCAGTGAAGGCATCACCGACGACAGCCGTCCGACGATTGAGGGCACTTCCGAAGCCGACGCCACGGTCATTGTTTACGACAAGGGCAAGGAAATTGGCCGTGCGCAGGCCGATGGTGATGGCAAGTGGAGCTTCACGCCGGAGCCGCCACTGGCCGAGGGCACGCACATTCTGGATTACGTGGCGGTGGACCGCGCCGGCAACCAGAGCGAGAACGCTGGGTCATTCGAGTTCGTGGTGGACACGCGTCCGGTGCTGGTCGATATCCATGGCGCCGAGGACAACGCTGGCGAGGTGACCGGTGCGCTTGTGTCGGGCGGCTTGACCGACGATACAACGCCGACCCTGCGCGGTGCAGCGACAGCTGGCGGTATCGTCAAAATCTACGAAGGCGATGTGCTGCTGGGTGAGACAACCGTTGGTGTAGATGGTCGCTGGACATTCACGCCGACCAACCCGCTGAGCGAAGGCTCGCACGCTTTCCAGGCCACGGTGACGCTGCCTGCCAAGGGTGAGAGCGATCGTTCGCCGAACTTCAATCTGACGATCGATTCGAGTGCGTCGGGCGCGGCGACCATTGTCGAGGTCATCGATAACGTGGGCCTTCAGCAGGGCGCACTTGTCAATGGCAGCGCCACGGATGACGACAGGCCGACGCTGAAGGGCAAGGCTGATGCCGGCAACACCGTGACGGTGTACGACAACGGCCAGATACTGGGTACGGTAGTGGCCAACGCGCAAGGCGAGTGGACCCTGACGCCGGCCGCACCGCTAGCCGAAGGCGAGCACAAGTTGACCGTCACAGCGACCAACAAGACCGGCAACACCAGCCCGCCGTCGGACGAGTTCGTGCTGATCGCCGACTACACGCCCCCGGCTGCTTCGGATGCAACGCTGAGCGACCATGTGGGCGCGCAGCAAGGTCCGATCACCAATGGCGACCTCACCGACGACACCACGCCGACGTACGAAGGCAAGGCGGAAGCGAACGCAACCGTGGTCATCTACGACAGCGGTACGGAAATCGGTCGCGTGCAGGCAGATGCATCGGGCGACTGGACCTTCAAGCCCGGCACGTCCCTCGTCCATGGCGAGCACAGCTTCAGCAATGCCGTGATCGACGCGGCAGGCAACAAGAGCGCATTGTCGCCAGCGATCGATTTCAAAGTGGGCATCAATGGTCAGGACAACGTCAATCTGAACTCCGAAGGAGAGATCAGTGTGACCGTAGTTCTCGACGTTTCCCAATCCAGCTATCTCCTCCGGCTGCAGGTCGGTGTGGCAGCATTGATCGAGAAATACGCTTCTCTCGGAAAGCCGGTGAAGTTTCACCTGGTTACCTTTCCCGACGCATCTTCGGGGCACCAGAAAGAGTTTACTTTCAGTGGAAAGAATGACCTCGATTATAAACACCTGATCAGGACCATCCACTCGTTGGAATCCCCCAACGCCGGGTTCCTGAGCAACGCCACCCAGGTGGCATTGCTTCAGATACAGAATGAATATAAGGCGGCAGGCAAAGATCCCTACGCGTCCAAACAGGTATATGTGCTGACGTCTCAGCCTGAGTCGGACATGTACCTCCCGCCGAATTGGCACACGACGATGAGGGACCCGGACGGCGACCCATCGACACATAATCCAATCAATGTCACCGTTGTCGGCGTAGGCCCCAGGGCCGGCTACGCGGAATTGGATAAACTTGCGGTCGGCGGGCCGGTTGTCCGTGTTCCCAATGCGAAACATCTGTCAGAGATATTGCTCGACCAGATGGCCATTGGCACACGGGTGGACGGCAACCTGTTGAACAACGATACCGAAATCGGAATGGATGCCGGCACGAAGCTCAGCCAGATCACTGTGGGTGATGAAGTATTCCGCATCACCGCATTGGACACGCTGGAGACAGTGAACGCCGGCGGCAAGATTGCGGCTACCTACAACGCAGTGACCGGGTTGCTGACGCTGACGAGCGGCGCCGGTGTCTTGGCCGTCTATATGAAGAGCACCGCGTTCAACGATGCCGGCGACTATGCTTTCCGCGGCAACCAGAGCTTGAAACTGCATCTGACCGATAGCATCGAGCACATCTACCAGTACACGGCAGTGAACAGCAAAGGTGAGAGCCAGTCCTCCAGCCTGCATCTGGTCGAACAGGTCACGAAGCTCAGCGCGGATGCAGTGACCGTGACCAGCATGGGCAAGGATACGGGCGCACTGGGAAACTACATCACGGCAGATGGTAGTGCGGGGCGTCTGATCACCGGCATGCTGGAGGCCAGGCTTGAAGATGGCCTGGTCCTGCAGGTATCCACGGATGGCGGCGCCAGCTGGCACGATGCGACGATGTCCCCGTGGAGAGAGTGGGCGTTTGTCGACATGCAGTCGCATCAGGCCAGTTGGACCATCCAGACCCGGGTCATCGACGTCACGACGGGCAAGGACAGTGGCGTACTGTCCAGCCAGGACGTGATGCTGACGGCCGCTGCGACGGCGCCGACCATTGAGCGGATCATCGAAGCCGAAGGTGTTTACACGGCCGAGAAGGCGAAAGATGGTTCCATAGTGGAGTTGTCGCTGACTGGAACGGGCGCCAAGGCAGGTGATTGGGTGCATATCCAATGGGGTTCACGCACTTTTGACAAGACGCTGACTCAAGCGGATATCGCGAAGGGCATCGCCTTCATCAACGTGCCGGAACAGGTGACCCTCATGGAACAAGGGGTTGCCAAGGACTTCGCGGTGACGGCGCAGATCATTGGCCGGGAGGGTGCGGTGGGCGCGGTGTCCAATTCGTACGAAGTGGTGGGCGCCGCCGTACTGACGAACGTGGCGGATCCGCTGCAACGGGTGCCTGCAGTTGATACATATGCTGGCAACGGCTTCACCCTGAGTACGACTGGAACACTGGCTCATACGGTAGCCACCGGGACGACGTTGGCAGGCCTGACCTTGAAAGGTCAGGCAGCGACAGGTGTCAACGCGTTGTTTGACCTGAACAAGCCGGCGAACCAACTCTCGTTGCGCCTTACCGGGATCGACAACGATGCGGGCGTCGTAATCAACGTATATGACGTGAAGGGAAATCTGATTCACACAGAGCATTTCATCGGGGGTTCCGATGCG
>RCUS01000522.1_pt1 | contig 24714 bp, 32 predicted proteins | sample 2166221 | NCBI WGS metagenome assembly RCUS01 (sample SAMN09932758, study PRJNA488358) | compost metagenome | isolation source: compost soil in cyclohexanecarboxylic | place: Germany: Experimental Botanical Garden | reverse complement strand
AAAAGTATTTGGCTTGCTGGGTAATTTAGCATCTTATTAAAAGGCAGCAGCGGCAGTCGAGACAGAAGAATTAAAAAGGCGCTCAAAGTGCCTTAATCATTAGTATGATTTTATTTACTTTACCAATAATTGCATTATATATTTAAATAGAATTATTAATTCTTTTAGAAAAGAGAAATTTATCTAAAAGCCAAGAATAAGCAATTTATTTTAAGCAGGTATAAATGGATTTTAGCGATTATATTGTTTATGTAGATGAAAGTGGCGACCACACCCTTAATGGGTATAATGAAAATTATCCTGTATTTGTCTTAGCATTTTGTATTTTCCACAAACGGTATTATACAGAAACTGTTATACATAAATTAGAACAGTTGAAATTCAAGCATTTCGGGCATGACATCATTGTGATGCATGAGCGGGATATTTTAAAAGGTACTGGAGATTTCAGAAATTACTCCTCAAAAGAGCAAAAAGATAAGTTACTTAATGATTTAACTACCTTAATGCAGGAAACAAATTTCATTCTTATTTCATGTGTGGTCAGAAAAGACCTTCTAATAAAAAAATATGCCACTCCAAAAAATCCATATTTCATTGCGTTGGAATTTGGTCTTGAGAGAATCTATAAATTTTTAGTTGAGAAGAATCAGCAAAAGAAGAAAACATTTATTGTTTTTGAGCAGCGAGGTAAGCAAGAAGACAGAGATTTGGAGCTCGAATTCAGAAGAGTGTGCGATGGGAATAATTACGATAAGATTTGTTTACCATTCGAAATCAAAATGGCTTCGAAAAAGGTGAATTCATCTGGTTTGCAAATTGCAGATTTAGTTGCTCGACCAATTGGAAATCATGTTTTAAAACCCTTACAATCAAATAGAGCTTTTGATGTATTAAAGTTTAAGTTCTATAGTTCTAGAGGGAGGCCTGGAGCAGGTGTTGGATATACAGGTTACGGGCTAAAAGTATTCCCATAAAAAACAAAAGGCCCTAACTTAGTGCTAGAGCCTGATGCCGACTGGGAATCCCCGGTCCATGCGTGAAATATAGATTATTCGATCAATTTAAGCAAGCCAGATTTACATTTCAGAACATCTCTTTTGAATCGGCTTTTTTTAGAGCTTTAAATCTGATCAATAATTGTAAAAAATTATTCGACACCATTAAAATATAACCTATTGTTATTTAATATTTATTATAACCTTGCCAAGGTTGGGGTCGCGAGTTCAGGTCTCGTTTCCCGCTCCAAAATTTAAAAACCACCTAGTTCGAAAGAGTTAGGTGGTTTTCTTATCTACCAGTTAGCTATTGATCACTAACACCCTCATATATTTTTAGCTAAATCTTTTGCTAAACATTGTTCATGCCACGTGGTTTGGAAATTTTCGACAGCTTTTGATTTAATGAGAGGGTCTTCAAATAATTTTGAAGAATATGCAGATTTGATAAGCTCTTGATAAATTTGTTTTGCTTGTTCCTCTTCAAGATGATTCGCTATGTCATGCAGCTCTTGAGCAGGCACCTCATGTTGTCTAGCATCCATCACGCCACTTGCTGCTTTTTTTACAGTTTCGCAGTAATGAAGCTGCATTGCTTCTGACGCTGCATAACATGGAATAGAAATTGCGCTGATAAAGAGGAATATAAATCTCATAGTCTCACCTTAATTTGACGCGCAAGGTTAACAACTAATTTCCCAAAATTTAAGTTAAGAAAGGTTAATTTTTCTTTTCTCCGCTTTTACAATTGCAAAAGAATGGGACGGCGCGATTAATTTCATTTCACTTTTTGCACTTGAGTATCAGAAGCATTAAGCACTTTTCCATCTGCTTTGACTGGCGCCATGAATGGAATTTGCTGACCTGTATTTTTATCAATTAACAGAGAATGGCGCTCACCACTTTCAAATAAGTTGTGCTCACCCCATTGTCGTAGAGCCACAATCACTGGAAACAAACTCTCCCCTTTAGCTGTCAACACATACTCTTGATAGGCCGTACCATCCGAAGCGTCTTGCATTTCAAGAACGTCTGCATCAACCAACTTTTTCAGTCGATCAGAAAGAATATTTCGCGCAACCCCCAGACTCCGCTGGAAATCTCCAAAACGGCGCATTCCATCGAAAGCATCACGCACAATAAGCAGTGACCACCGATCTCCGATGAGATTGACACAACGCGCAACAGGACAAGGTTCTTCTTTTAAAGCTGTAGAGTTCGCCATTGAGTTTCCTTACAAATAATCAGGAATAAAATATCTAGTTGCATTTTAAAACTAGTCAATATAACATTCAACTAGTTTCATTTTAAAACTAAATTGAATGGATTTAGGACTATGAAAGCTACTCTTGTATCTTCAACTTCACCCACAGCAAACAATAGACCGCTTTCGAGCATGCCTCGTGGCGTCATATTGCTGTTTGCTATTGCAAGTGGTGCAAGCGTAGCAAATGTCTATTATGCACAGCCTTTGCTCGACATATTGGCTAGAGACTTTAGCATTAGTCATGCCGCCATCGGTGGTGTAGTGACAGCCACGCAAATTGGTTGTGCGCTGGCCCTCGTGTTTCTGGTGCCGTTGGGTGATCTTGTAAATCGGCGTCGATTAATGGCTATACAGCTACTGGCTCTGGTATCTGCATTGCTAGTTGTTGCATTTGCTCATTCTGCTGTTGTTCTTTTGGCAGGAATGCTTGCAGTGGGTTTACTCGGTACAGCCATGACACAAGGGCTTATTGCTTATGCTGCGAGTGCTGCACTCCCACATGAGCAAGGACATGTGGTTGGTACTGCACAAAGTGGTGTATTCATTGGTTTACTGCTTGCCCGAGTGTTTTCAGGAGGAATCAGTGATGTAGCGGGTTGGCGTGGCGTGTACTTTTGTGCAGCCATCATAATGCTCATGATTGCGTTACCACTCTGGAGACGACTTCCTCATTTAAAAGTTCAGCCCGTTTCAATGCGCTACCCGCAGCTTCTGGCTTCTATGTTAAAACTGCTACACCAAGAAAAAGTGCTACAAGTGCGCGGTGTCTTAGCTTTACTCATGTTCGCGGCATTCAATATTTTTTGGAGTGCACTGGTATTACCATTGAGTGAGCCACCTTATAATTTTTCACATACGATTATTGGATCTTTTGGTCTTGTTGGAGTCATTGGCGCCCTCGCCGCTGCACGTGCTGGACAGTGGGCCGACCGCGGATATGCTCAGCGTACAAGTGCAGCAGCACTCATTATATTATTAATCGCATGGGGACCACTTTCACTCATGGCGTACTCGCTCTGGGCACTGGTGATTGGCATAGTATTGCTAGACTTGGGCGGGCAAGCTTTACATGTGACCAATCAGAGTATGATTTTTCGTACTCGTCCAGAAGCTCATAGCCGGCTTGTTGGGCTCTACATGCTGTTTTATGCAATCGGTAGTGGATTAGGTGCAATCAGTACAACAGCTACTTATGCCCATGCTGGATGGCTTGGCGTGTGTGCTCTAGGTGCAGGTGTGAGTCTGTTGGCGCTATTATTTTGGTGGATCACACGTCATATTTTGTCCCCAAATACAGACGAAAAAGATAACAATATATGAATTAGTAAAATATAATGAGATGAAATCTTCTCTAACAATCTAAATGTTGATATGCAACGTTAGTCCATTACTATCAAAAATATATGGAAGCCCCTAAAGGAACAAAATTGGGTATTAATAATAAATTGATTTGCATAGTTATGTTGGTAGTTCTTACAGGATGTCAGCGGCAAGAAGCGAACGAAAATACAAGCGCTGTAAAACTCCCTGTTTATCAGTTTAATGGCGTTTCTGCATCAGCACGCTTAAAAGGAATATTGCAGCTAAAACAAGAGTGTCTTTATGTGAACGATATACTCATTATCTTTCCAGAACACACCGCTCAGTGGGATTCGGAAAAAGAAACTTTAAGTTATAAAGGCAAGCACATCGCCCTAGGCAGTGAATTAGATATTACTGGGGGTTTTGGCAATTTTGAGCAAGACAACCTACGCATTAAACATTTGAGTCCCATGTGTGATCATCAGAATATTTGGTTTGCTGGATAATCTACAGTGAAGGGTTCGAGTTCAATATAGAAAATGAAAAAGCCCCATATGGGAGCTTTTTCAAAGTAGTTTAAGACCTGTTATATAGATAAAGACTTAACTTGGATTAATCTCTGACGTTAATCTTTGCAAATCATGCCCCGAAGGCGCTTGGTAAACACGTAAACCAAATTCGGGAAGAATCGCAATTAAATGATCAAAAATGTCTGACTGGATCGCCTCATAGGAAACCCATGCAGTTGTATTGCTAAATGCATAAATTTCTAACGGCAACCCTTGGCTGGTCGGCTGTAATTGGCGAACCATAATCGTTTGATTTTGAGCAATCCCCTTGTGTTGGCGCAAGTAAAATTCAACATAGGCTCTAAATGTACCGATATTGGTTAAACGGCGTTTGTTATAACGAGATTGATTGCTTAAATGTTTATTGAATTCTTCGATTTCAGAATTCTTTGCATCAAGATATTGATCTAATAATAAAAATTCTTTGAGCTTTTGTTGCTCTTCATCAGTCATAAAATGAACACTACTTTGATCGAGAAAGAGTGAACGCTTCATACGGCGACAACCCGCATTGCTCATGCCTCGCCAGTTTTTAAAAGTATCGGTAACGAGCTTATTGGTTGGAATCGTGGTGTAGGTTTTATCAAAATTTTGAACAGTCACTGTATGTAGTGAAATATCGATCACATCACCATCCGCATTCAATGAAGGCATCTCAATCCAGTCACCAATCCGCACCATGTCATAAGATGCGATTTGTACACTGGCAACTAAAGACAAAATCGTGTTTTGGAAAACGAGCATTAATACTGCTGCCATCGCACCAAAACCTGCAAGTAAAGTGAACACATCTTTTTTAAGGAATGTTCCCAAAATCATCAGGCCACAAACAACGAATAAAATTAATTTGACTAGTTGTAGGTAACCTTTAATCGGTTTGTTTCTAGATTTTGGATTACGCTGATAAATGAGGTTAAAGATATTTAACACTTCGCTAACTGTAAGCGCGAGCGTAAGAAAAATAAATGCTTGCGCCCCCATTTCGACAAAAGAAATGAACTTTGGAGTTAGATGAGGAACTGTTGCAATACCATTCATAATCACAACAGCTGGAACAATATTTGCAAATTTCTTTATAACACTATGCTGAGCAAAAATAGATTGATTGGGTGATTTGAACTTTGTGACTAAGTGACGAACGCCCCGAACAATAATACGTTTAGCAATAAAATTTGCTATTGCTGCAAATAAAATCAAAATCGTGAGTGAAACAAACATTTCTAGCCAAGGATAGTGGCTTAATTCGACTCGAATATCACGAAAAAATTTTAAAAAATCCAAACTCATACCCCTTAAAACTTTATTTTCTAGAATTTTAGGCGTTAAGGACATTTATCATAAGGCTTGTTTACATATGTAGTCATAAATACAACAACTAAGTTATATACCCTGCCCCAATTTAATTACAAATCTCATGATTTTTTGACTCTTAACTATAAGGTCTTGCCTGCTTTAGTTTTGGATCAGTTATATAACGTAGATCGAGCCTCTCGGTTCATTTAGAATAATGCGTTAAACGAATAATTTTGGTTTTAGTGAGTGAAATTTTCTGACTTTTTGACTTTTATTGGAGTGATCTGGTTCACCTTATTCTTTATCTATATTGCTTGGACCTTTTTTCTTAAAAGTCTGGTTCATAAATTTTTAATTTATAAACGAGGAATCCTTACCTCTGCCGAAGTTGTGTATTTTCAAGATTCTCTCGTCAAAGTTCAATATCGCCCTTTATGTCACATAAAATTAAAATTCCAAACTGAGCAAGGTCAAATCATGACTGAAAATCTGAAGGTGCTTATTGCTAAGCAAAATCACGATCAATATAAAGTCGGTAGCATAATAAAAATTAAATATGATCCTAAAAATTTAAAAATATTTCGATATTAGGAGAAGTTATGTTTTGAATCATGAGAGGTTATTTAAAAAGTCACCTCCTATCAATCACATAAATATTAGCGACACAATTAAATACTACAATATCAATTAAAAACAAATACTTATAAAAATAAACCAACCATACCTAAATACTTCTGTTTAAATAAACACATTAATTGTAATAAAAAGATAATTATTATTAGATTTATATCTAATTATTTCATTGTTACTCAAATATATTTATTAAGTGAGTTTATAAACCGATCCTGTAAGGTTTATTAAAAATTTAACATTTAGCTCATTATTTAAAGTAATTTAGTTTCTACCGTTTTTCTATTTTCAAAGAAGAGGTCTAAAATGAATACTTTAAATATTACTGACATTCAAAAACACGCAGATGTTATTGCTTCTTGCGGTACTAAAGTAGGAACAGTCGACCATCTCGATGGTGAAAATCAATTAAAGCTTACTCGAGACGAAAGTGGTCAACATCATCTCATTCCTACTGCGTGGATTGGGGAAGTGAAAGAAAACCAAGTCATACTCAATAAAAATTCAGAAGAAGTTAAAGATCAATGGCAAGCGATCTAGGCTTTTAAGCACGGCGAGTTACTTACCGTAAGCTTTATAATAAAAAGTTTTAGCTTATAAAAAATGAATAGGCTTAAAGAATTTAAAGCCTAGATTATAAAAATGAAGGCTCCTTTTAATAAAGGAGCCTTTTTTATTGACCAAACCTCTCACTTAGACCTTTTTTATCTCTATAAGCCTTTTCTAAGATGTTTTTGTCCCTTAAGCACATGGTGATCGATTTTACTTAATGCTAAAAATTGTGCATTCGCATTAAATGAATAATTATGAATAGGGTGACGTATATGATCACAGGGAATCATCAGCTTAAAGCTCGAAAAGTATATTTTGATTTCGCGGAGTCATCTGTCTGCTGGATGCCGAATGATCCGTTATGCTCACATGTAGCAAATGGTATCAATATGCTTTTGCCAGCTGGCGAGTTTTGGTTCTGCCGAGTGTTTAATAAAACCCTTCCCTACATTACCGATGAAACATTAAAACAAGAAGTAGTAGGCTTTGTCCGCCAAGAAGCGGCGCATGCACGTGCCCATGAAAAAGCTCAAGACTTTTTACGAGAAAATGGCTACGACATTCAAGATCCACTCAACCGTGCGCATTTTGTTTTTAATATTTTATTGGGGGATAAACCCTTTGGTCTGCCGCTTGTAAAAGGCAAAAAACTTGAAGAATATTGGTTACTTTTCCGAGTAGGTGTGATTGCTGCAATTGAGCACTTTACGGGAACTATTGGTCAGTGGACACTTGATAGCAAGTCTTGGGATAGCGCCGACCCTGCAATGGCAGATTTATTCCGTTGGCATCTTGCCGAAGAGGTTGAACACCGCTGTGTTGCTTACGATTTATTTCAGCACCTTTTAACAAACAAGATGGGTTTTTATGTGTCTCGCCAAGTCATTATGGCCGCGATCTTCCCGCTGTTTATTTACTTCCTTGCTGATTTTGCACGTAGTCTAGGCAAGCAGGATTTAGAGCACGAAGACATTCAAAAATTGATGCGTCGTGGCTTCTTTAATTTCATTCGTGAATTTGAAAAAACGGCTACTCGCTCAGACAACCTACCGACCATTAAATATTTATGGAAAGCGACTTTAAGATGGGTTTCTCCAAAATTTAACCCAATCCATGAAGGTGACACTGAACAAGCTTTGGCTTATATGGCTCGTTCACCTGCGGTTCAATATTTTGAACAAATGGCACAGCATTCTGCAAAACCTGCAACATTAAGCTAAGTATTTATTTTATTTCAATGAAAAAGCCTCCTTAATGAGAGGCTTTTTTCTATTTAAGTTCTAGCAATTAGACAAAGTTTAAAAAGAAATAATCCAACAGTCGTGCGCTTTCATCTACCCCATTTTCACCTAAAAGCTGAACCATTGCCCCATCAATCATAAATAAAAACATGTAAGCATCTTGGATTGAAGCAGTAGATTTTAAGGTTAAAAGCAACTTATGGATTTCACCAATAAACCAGTTTCTATAATCAACCACGACTTTATAGGCAACCGGATAGAGCTTTTCAATTTCAAAAATTGCCTTAAATGGCAAATGATAAAAGCCATTTAAGTCGACATGTAGAAAATAAATCTCCTTAAGTTTATCAAGCACCATTTGTTCACGGTAAGAATTAGAAATTGAAAATACCTTGTCTTTTAGCGCGTCTTTTTGAAAAGTGAGACACATTTCGATGAGTCGTGCTTTTGAGTGAAAGTCATTATAAAAAGTAGCTTTGGGAATTTTGGCTTCCGTAATAATTCGGTCGACACCGACCTTATGAAAGCCATATAGATTAAATAAGTCTTTTGCTGCGTGAAGCACTCTGAGTGCTCTAAATGAAGATTCTAAATTTGGCATAGATATACCGCTTAAAATAATTTTTTGTTGTATATAAATGAGATAGAAATGCCGTCACTCTTAAAATGAGTGCTAAAAACAGGCATGCAAAATCAGCACAAAAATGTGCCCTAAGCTATCTCAGGTTTTATTGTTGCTATGATTTTTTAGTCGTAACGATCTAAGGTCGTAGAAAACCTAAAGTCGGTTAAACCGTTTTAAAGACCAGTTGGGCGGTATAGATAGAGAGAGTTTGGCAAAGACAAAAAAATAAGAAGAATTAGTACGCATGTGCGGACTCCTTGTGTGTAAAGGAGTTCTACCAGATCACTGTCAAATGATTATGGTGGTAGAACGAGAGAAGGTTGACAGACTGACACACAAGAATCAGCACGCACAAGGCGTCCCTCCCTCGCCCTACCGCTACGAAGGGGGACGAACGAGTTCGCCACCAAAAAGAGAACTTTTTGATGTCTTGTGTGTTATATCGATCTGTCAAAATCGACTGGCGATGTAGGCCAGAACGCAAAGCATAATCGGAGGGGTTTTAGGTGTCAATGTGATATTGGCTAGAAATAAAGCTTTAAAATAATTTTAGTAAAAGGATTTATTAATCTAATACAGAAACTCTTATTTTTGAAATTTAAAAATATGAGTAAAACTTAGAAATGTACTCGACTATATTAATTCGTTAAGACTTTGAATACCGAGTTTTACACCATAGCTTCCTTCACTATTGTCATCAAGCCAACCACCATTAATTAAAGCTGGTACTGTCTGATTTATCACTTTACCAGCTAATAATTTAGCATCATCCCTACTTAAATAACCAACTGTTAAACCATTAATTTCAATTTTTACAGCGTTCTTATCATAAGCATTAAAAGGTTCAGAAACTACTCTAGCCATTACTTCTACATATTTTGATCTTTCTTGTTTAGGTCCAGCAATCTTTCTTAAATTAGCTTGATAAGACTGTTCGCCAACAATATCAAACAAATACTCCATTGGCTTTTCTATTATAAAACTCTGTTTTTTATGTCTTTTAGTCAGTATTATCCATAAAATCAATAAACCAAATACCCCAAGTATCATTTCCATCCTTTGCCTCTTATTATTCAAAGAAGATTAGAAGATTTAAAAGAGCAAACCGCAAAACAGCTTACTCTTTTATACATTTACTTAATGACAGTGATGGTCTCCAGTTTTACTATTAGTATGACACCCTTTAGAGTTTGTACCCCCAGAATGAGCATTAACCTGTGTCACTGCCAAACCGATTAGACAAATGAATAAAAGTTTTTTCATGAGTTTATTTCCTTCAAGTTGGAATTATAATTGAGTTTTTATTGTACAAAATAAAATTATTAAGCTTTCATAAAAACAGATGAGTAACTTATGAACTTTAGTCTAGTTTCTATTTATAAAATTTCTACTCAAGCACTATTCAAAAAAGATAAACCATGAAAATTTGTATTGTAGGCCCTTCTGGGGCTGGTAAAACAACTATCGCTAAGAAGTTAGCTAAAGAATTAAAGATATCTACTCATGCATTTGATGAGATCTACAGGGATTTAAGTGGAACTGAATTTGTAAAAAATTCGGAAGAAACTATTTCACTTGGTATTGAAGAAATCACCTTACAAGATAGCTGGATTGTAGAAGGAGCTTACGATAAACGTTTACTTTCGCTACTTTTTGAGTGCTCTTTAATTTTAAATATGGAAGTACCTCTTTATTTAAGAATGATAAGGCTCCTACAACGTTATCTAAAGTCTCTAGTTACAAGTAAAAGACCCAAAGAAACTTTAAAAAATACAATCGAGCTGATTCAATTTTCACATTGTTTTTATAAACGCTTAGAAAAATTTTTGAGTAATAATACTCAACTCTCTAGAAAGGTTATTTCTGTTCGTGACTTTTCATCAGCTATAAATGTAGTTCAAACAAATTTAAAATAATTTATCTCGTCCTCTATGCCCAACGCGGTTAATTGATCCGTTTCTCGTTCGATGAATTTGTCTTTATTATCTCAACGACAGATCCGAACTAAAGATGATCATTGATAGATCCAGAATTAGATGAGTTTTTATATTAGGCGGCTTCTTAGAGTGTGTTTTCTGGTTCAACTGGTAAATTTTATACCTTGATACACCGATAAAATGAATAATTAAATCCATTTTATCGGCTTGCTAGAAGAGGTTTTTAAAACCTTATTTTATTTTTTAATATAGTTTGGAAACTCTTTTAAAACCCTACTACATAATTGACCTTTTGTATCTTCTTTCTTGCGCTCTTCAAATTGCTTCATACCAAATTTCATGACTTCTCTACCGTATTTATCGCCTAGCTCATGTTTAGTACATTTTGCTGCAGCATCCTTTAACTCTTCTGAATAATAGTGATAGTTACAATCAAGTTGAGCGCGGCTTAAAAAACCATGTAGCTCTACTGCTTTCTCGCAGTGTGTTTGCCCTAAAAGGCTTTTAGGTTCTTGATTAGCATGAATTGATGTTCCTACCAATAAAGTGAAAACCGTTACTAAAATATTACGCATTATTTCCCCGACAAAGTTATTAAAAGTATTAGTGGTAATGTTGCGCGCGTATTAAATAATAATTATTTATAAGTGTCTATTAATAAAAAGAAAATTAAATAAATCCCCTTCTCTTTTGAATACTTAATCACCTTATAAAAATTGTGTGATTAAGTTTTATCAAATAAATGATATTAGATTTGTTTTATACCCATCTTTAATATAATCCAAGCTATTCAATAAAAGAGTTCTAGTGGCATTTAATTCATTTCTTATCTACTAAACCCCTTACTTATTACACCACTTAAAACCCTAATTTCTTAAAGACAAAATAACCCACATGGCTTTCAAAGCTACCGTCATTTTGAATTTTGAAATATTTCTTAACGAGGTCAGATGAGCCTTCCTGCAAATAACGTAAAGTTTTGATTTGATCTTCAGGGGTTTTCATACGCTTTACCCAACTATCAAAGTCTAACGAAAGTGTTTGTTTATCTAAGCCCACTAAGTCAAAGCCCGCATCTTCGATAAAATAAACCCATTCTTTAACACTATAGTTTCGTACATGACTCGGGTCTCGAATAGTTTCGATCGTCTGTAAAAACGTGTCTAATATCGGCGAGCTAGAACTAATAATATCTACAAAAATAACAATACCATCAGGCTTAAGAACGCGGTTTACTTCTTTCATGGCACTCGGAACATGCTGCCAGTGATGAGCTGAATATCGGCTAATGACTACATCAAACTGATGGTCACTAAAAGGCATATCTTCAGCAATGCCCTGCTGCACAAAGATGTTTTTTAATTTGCGTTGGCTGGCAGCTTTAGACACAGTGTCTAACATTTCATGAGATAAATCGTAAGCAAAAACAAGGTCTGCATGCGGAGCAACATTATAAGAGACATGGCCACCCCCACAGCCTAAATCAAGAACTACAGCCTTTTCAAATTTCTGAATTTCATTAATAAATTTATTAAATTCAATTCCTTCAGAATGAGCTTGGCTATTCAAATAGTCGAGAGACTTATTTTGATATTGTTTTTGATTTATATCATGCTGGGTGATCATAACCTTGCTTCCTTCTATGCAATGAAATCACCATAAAGGAAAAGTTAGATAAAAAATAATGATTAGTTTTTCTTCAATTTATAAATAAAAGTTATTATTTGATCTGATTTAATGTACTAAGACGATTAATAAAAATAGATTTAAAAATTTATAAGAAATCCGCAAAGAGCACTGTTTAGTCACCCTTACTGAAACAGTGCTCTTTGCTCCATCACAACCCCTATCCAGAAAGGTTCAATGCATAGAAATAGTGTATGTACCTTTAGCTCAAAATGTTTCCTGTATTTTTTGCTTTTTTTAAATGATGGCAGCATAAAAATGAAGTATATTTAATTTTATCAGAAGATTCTTCTTTGGTTTATATTTTGAACAGAACAGAATACACACTAGATCGTATAGATCGGAAAATTTTATCTGCACTACGCGGTAATGGTCGCTTAACCGTTGCTCAATTAGCTGAAGAAGTTGGTCTTTCATCTTCTCCATGCTGGACACGACTAAAACGTCTGGAAACTTTAAAAATTATTGAAGGATATACGGTAAACGTAAACCCTAAAGCTATCGGCATTCATGAGGTATTTTTTATTGAAATTACTTTAGAACGCCATGATGATGAAATGTTAGAGAATTTCAGCGAAGCATTAGCAGATATACCTGAAGTCGTAGAAGCTCATCTGGTTACAGGTGACTATGATTATTTAGTCAAAGTAGCAGTAAAAGATGCGGAGCATTACGAACGTTTTTTACGGAAAAAACTCTATTCAATTAAAGGTATTCGACACACACGCTCAACCTTTGCCCTGCGTCCTCTTAAATCTGCCAATACAGCCGATTTAATGTTAATTGAATAAAAGATGTAGCGCCTATAGCACATCGACTTAAAATATTGATTCTAAAATCTTTATTAAGTTGATCGGCTTAGACCATAACAGATTTAGACTCTGTTATATTTTTTTTAAAAAATTCTGTATCTATGATTACAGCCTCCTCATCTCCATAATAAAATTAATCTGAATTGGAGGCATCGCCATGAACATTTTGAAGAAAAAAAATAAGGCCAGTTTTGTATTCTTTATTATTACTCTCTACTCTTTTATTGGGTTTGGCTTAGGTTTCATTATTTGGGAATACTTTTTAAAGGCCTAGTTTGCTAAAGATGAGTTAACCAATCTCAGAAATAATTTCTGAAGTAATTTCTTTGCTACGATGATATGCGGCCTTCATGGCTAAACGTATATCATCAGACACATTGCCTAAATCGAACATGCGTAAAGCAGATTCTGTAATTCCATTCGCCAAAGTAACCTTTCCACATAAATCCGCAGGTGGAACATTGGTTTTGCGAATCATTTCAACTGCACCACTCGCTGCTTGAAGTGCTAAATCTAAGGCAAACTGTTTGTCGAGCCCTAATGAAACGCCCGTCTTAATCATGCTATCTAAAATATAAAAAAAGTAAGCCGGCCCTGAACCAGATAATGCAATAATTGCATCAGTTTGTGTTTCCGAAGCTGCCCAGAAAGTCTGCCCTGTTGCAGAGTACAGCATTTCGATGACATCTTTATCGAGCTGGTCCATTTGCTCAGAAGCAATGAGCACGTGAGTACCCGTATGCGTAAGCACAGGTGGATTTGAAATTACACGAACAATTTTTTTTGAGCCAGTAATCGTTGATAATTTTGCAATATCAACACCGGCCATCATAGAAATAATAACTTTACGTGCTAAATACTTTTTAAATGGTTCAAGCGTTTCTTTTAAGTTTTTAGGTTCCAATAATAAAATAACAATATCTGCTTTTTTTAAACCATTTTCCTTTTCCTTTTGCTTTAACATATTTTCATCGTTATTTTTTTTCTCTTCAATAAGATGGATCTTTTCTTTTTTGAACCCTTTTAAAACTAAGCCTCCAATTAATGCTAACGCCAAATTACTACTACCAACAAAACAAATATGAGGTTGTACTTCATTTAACATTTAAATTTTTTCCCTTTCTTAAAGCAGACTATAAGAATAAATATTATCTATAATTTAATTATGAACGCTGAAAATAATGAATAACCGTTTTTGAATTAAGAACCCACTCAAATAAATAATATTTAAGCGGGGGTTTGTTTTATTTGTGTAATAAATAAAACAACTTTAGCTTAAGCCTAATGTATAACTATATATAGCAAATTCCACACACAAATTGTTAAAGTCTGTAACTACTACCAAACTATTGTAAATAACGATCTAACACTATAAAAAACAAAAATATTTACTTTAAAAAGCTAAAATTTTCTTATTAAAGCTATTTTCAATTAAGTTACTAATAAAATATGTCACATTAAATAATAAAATATTTAAATTAACAGACCGTAACCGTAGCAGATGTATAGTGATTTATTAGCTAAATATTTTCTTTTTTCTTCTTTAAAATTCTCTCGGCTTTGCTTATGGCTTGAGCTAAATCAACATCTTCACAAACCCAGAAAGTAAAAATTTGTCCAAACAAGTGGAAGTGCTGTTTAATATATTTGGAACTATGATCTGAATAATGCTCTTCAACCTTAAAGAAATCATTATTGTTTTCTATTTTTTGACCGTCAAAAATACCGCCGATACAAATATCCATTTTAATACCATACACCTAATTAGTTATGTTATAACATAAAATTTTAAAACCTTTTATAAGAGTATTTTTATACTTCTTTTTTTAAATATAAGTTGAATTAAAACTTATAAAAAACCCACAAAATATAAAGTGGGCTTTTTAAACTCTAATAAAACGCTTTAGACTCAAATATATTTTATTTAAATAATATATTTAAATCAATTAAATGCTCTATTTATTTATGAGTTTTGAACAATCACAATATTTGAAGCTTGTGGGCCTTTTTTACCCTGTACTACAGTAAACTCAACACGTTGACCTTCCAAGAGAACTTTAAAACCAGGTGTTTGAATATCGGTAAAATGAGCAAAAATATCTTTACCTTCATCAGTCACAATAAAACCAAAACCTTTAGTTTCATTGAACCATTTTACTGTACCAGTAGTAGTAGACATATGTTATATCCTAAATCTTAAAATATTATAACTTATTATTGGGGAAACCAATTTAACTAAAAAATAGACGTCAAAACTTAAATATCTGAAAAAACCGAAGGATTATAAATAAAACTGCGCAAATAGAAATTTATGATGACAAGAATATTTTGTTAGTTATGCTCGATAATACACGCTTCAGAAGCATTTGCAATCGATATTCAAAATAATTAAAGCAAGAAAAATTCTATACCTCTCGCCATTCATCTTTCATATTGATTTAATTAAGATTCCTTTCAATTAAAAGTCAAATTTTGTTTCATTTTAATCGAAAGAAGTGCCTTTGTTATTTCCCCATAGCCCATCAATAAAATTTCTTTTCACCTGCTGGGCGCGTCTTAAAACGTCGATGGAACCACATGTATTGTGTAGGTGCAATACGAATTTGATTCTCAATAATTTTATTTACTCTTTCAGCATCACTAACTTCACACCCACTTGGGAAATTCTCTAATTTGGGTTCTAAAAGAACATGATATTGAGGATTTCTAATATTGCCACTTCTGTAAAAGTATAAAGGCACTGCTGCTGCTTTTGAGATATCCATAAGTCTGCGGTGAGCTGTGACAGTAGCTGCCTGTACCCCGAAGAATGATGCCATTACACCTTGCTTTAAGCCAAAATCCTGATCTGGGCTATACCATATGGCATGGCCATGTTTAAGGTTTTGGATAAGTCCACGCATGTTATCTCGAGCAATCTGGTTTTTATATACTCTTGCACGGCTACGATGAATCAAAAAATCTAAAAAGGGATTGTTTTGAGGTCGGTAAACCACGTCCATATTAAAAAATAAGGTACAAGCAGCTCCGCCTGCATCTAAAAGGGTGCTATGAGTGCCTAGTAAAAGTACGCCATTTTCCTGATTGTTGGTTAAATTCTCTAATCCATCTATGTGAACACGGTTTTTAAACCAGTTTGGACTATACCAAGCATTTAAAGCCTCAAATACACCCGTTAAAGTATCAACAAAAACCTGTTTGGCTTTCACTTCAATTTGCATAGGTGTTTTTTCAGGAAAGCATGCTTCTAAATTGCGTAGTGTTGTTTTTCTTCTTGACCCTAAAGATTTCCATGCTATTTTTGATAGAAGATCAGCGAGACGCCATTGAATAGCCCAAGGCAACATCGCGAATAACATTAAAATAAAAGCTAAAACCCATAGACCCCAATATTTAAACGATAAAAAGGAAAATTGAAATTCGCCAGATTTAAACTGCCGTTCTTTTTTCGTCATACTGTACATTTCTTGAGGTATAGACTTAGTATACTAACACGCCTACTTGTCAGGGTTGTATGTTTATGTTGCAATAACTGCTATGCTTTTAAATACATTATCTATTTATATAAATGCATATTTTATTTCGAAACTTTCAAATTTTAATATTTAATTTATTTATTTTAAATATACATAACCTTCTGTATACATAAATTATTTTCTCATTTAAAGTAATCGCATAATTTTGTCTCAATTGATAAATAGGATATATCAGCGTGAGCGGTCTTTTAGTTTTTATAACAATTGCATTTCTTACCTTATTAAGCCCCGGCCCCGGTGTTTTATTTACTGTCACAAATTCAATCAATTATGGTGTTAAAACTGCTTTATTCGGTATTAGCGGCCTAATTATTGGTATGTTTGTAATTGCTGTAATTTCCGCCAGCGGTGTAGGTCTTATTATTACGAGTAACCCTACTATTTTTACGGTTTTAAAATTTATTGGTGCATTTTATTTAATGTATCTCGGATATAAAAACTTCAGTAAAAAAATTCCATCGCAAGATTTAATCACAGATCAGCAAAGCGATAAAAATGTCAGCAAATCTAAACTATTTTATCAGGGTCTACTCGCATCTTTGCTCAACCCTAAAACAATCGTATTTTTTATCGCTCTTTTCCCTCAATTTATCGATATAAAGAAAGAAATTTTAAATCAGTTTTTAATTCTATCTTTAACCTTTTGTTTGATTGGTTTTTTAATTCATCTACTCTATGCAAATTTCTCTTCAATTTTTAAAGAAAAGATGTTAGCTGGAAATAATTTTTCTATACTCAATAAAATCAGTGGGGCTATTTTCTTTCTTCTTGCAATTTTACTCATCGCACAATAAATCATTACTTTAAAAATTATGCTTTAAAAGCCTTAACTCATGTTTAGACTTTTAAAGCATTTCGATGATTCAGCATATTTTTATCTAATTACAATTTTTAAAATGATACCCTGTTTAAAATCCAACCATAAAAGAAATCTTCATAATTTGGGTTCCGCTCTGTAATCTCGATATAATACTGCCCTTGCATAATATTTAAAACGCGTACCAATACCTTTTCTCCTTCTTTATGACGCCTGTTCAAATAACTTCTAAGAGCTTGAAAAGTGAGAGGCCCATACTGGCCATCTAAAGCAAGATTTGGCCAGCTTTCTTTTCCCTGCTTATTCAGCAGATTTAAAGCACGCTGTAACAATGGTTTTGCAAAATTGACGCCACAATTTACGCCTGTATCAAATAACTCTTCTGCAATAGAAGGGCTAATCTCATTAATCTGGTCAAATTGGGGTTCAAACCAATATTGTTTCTTATAAATAGATTTGGCCACAGCTAATGGTAAATCTTGCATATTGCCTTGATAGCCTTGTGATCGAGCCACTGCTTCTGTAATGCCAAATTTAGTGGCATGTCCATGGTCTGATGGATGGTTAACATATCCACCTTCCCTGTTTATGATTGCTTCTATGTACTGGTTGATATTCATTTTATTTTACCTATATGATTAAAACTGTTTTTAGCTATTTTGCAGATCATCTTTCGCTTTTTTTAAGTCTTTCATGACTTCCACAATCGTTTTACCTTCTTGTTTATTGATGAAGTTAAATATCCATCTCACAATAGCCCAACCAGGCAAACCGCAAATGAAGAAGAATCCACAAAGTGTGATCATTCCCCAAATATCCAACACCCATTCTTGTAAATTCCATTTCATGATAATAAATGAGCCACCTGTTAAGCTTGAAACCACTGTACAGATCAGCCCAACAATCCATTCTTGCGGTGAACGAGGGAAACGCATCATTAACACGACTGCGACAACTAAGCTGACCGCTAAAGCCACCATAATTGCAATGCTATAAAAATTTAAAAATGTGGCTAATCCATTCATTGGAACTGTTTTCATAATCTTGTCCTGCTTTAAAGGGTAAAACTTGAAAATCCATCACCATGACCAGCTTGTTGTTTTTCAGGTTTTATAAATACCCTTAGTTTTCTTTATTACAGTCAATAAAAAAACACTAACGCTTTAATGCCGCGCTAAATTGCAAGACGAACTTACCTTGACTCGCTTAATTTAAGGGCCCAAGAAAGAATGTTTGTGTGCTAAAGCTGGTTAGTGTGCACTGTTTAAGGCTTGTTCAATCAACTCAATCACGGTGATTGCACCTATCGCTTTTTGCATCGAGACTTGATCGTCGAATTCGAACGCTTCATCTTCAAGCTCACTTGCAATTTGCTTCGCCTCTTCAAGTGCCCTTTTTATTTTTTGTACCTTAAATTTGTTTACATCTTTTGCAATTGTTGGGACATACCCTCCACGTTTTGCATTTTTAAGTTGTTTAGCTCTGTTCTGCATTGCTGTAGTCATTCACTATCTCCAACTCAACTTACTCGTTTAATAAGGCATCTTTATCGTTTGTTATTCTTGAAGTTTTGACGCATTCTTTGAGCAATATAGCTAAGCTATGGCTACAAATGTATGTTCGAAACGTTTCAACTGGTACAACAAACATATAGAACCAAACAATATGCGTTTAAAGCATTAATTTAAAAATAAATATTTCCTTTTCTGAAATTGTAAAAAAGTATTAAAGCTCTTAAGTTTAAGCCTTTTTCGGACTTTAATTTTTTGACCAAAAAGTTCAAATAAGGCTTTGCCGTATATCGGAAACTTTTGTTACGACTCACAATCTTTGTTAAATTCTTCATGTTCTTGATACCCTTTATCGACGAACATTAAGCCTGATCCACGGAATCGGGCTTTTTTTTATTCCAATTTTTGTTTTGATAGCTTATCTGCACATCATAATTGAGCTATCTCTCTTTTATTTTGCCTCCTATAAAAACAAAATAAATTTAGCTTTTATCTCAACACTTTGATAAACCTATAAATAGTGGTTCAAATACGATTTAAACTTTATCTATTCATCTTAAGATATAACTGATATTATAACTATAGTTATTATTAGTCAATAACTATAGTTGTTTTACTCGATATAACTTAAGTTATATATTTGTTATAAGTTTGCTGGTGTGACCATTATGGCTCTTAAAGACCGTTTAAAAGATTCTAGGCTTAAAGCGAAAAAAACTCAGGCTGAAGTAGCAGAAGCAGTCAAGATGTCTCAGCCTGCCTATCAAGCTTTAGAGTCAGGGAAAAATTTGAAATCTGCGTTTCTTCCATTAATTGCCCAATTTTTAGGTGTAGATGGTTATTGGCTAACCACTGGAAATACTGAAGATTCTTTTAGAGAAAGTGATGTATTTAGCCCTACTGTTGTGAGTGCTGAATCCACCGATCAATATGTCTGGATTGAAGTTGTAGAAGCTAGCTTTTCTTGTGGTACGGGTGAATCTATCGAGTTTCACTTCGATGCAATTAATGGAAAAATTCCTTTTCCAGCCTCATTTTTTAAAGAAAAGCGAGTTGCTCAAGAGTGCATGCGTATTATTAAAGCTAAAGGCGATAGCATGACAGACTACATTAAAGATGGAGATTTAGTCGGCATTGATATCTCTCAGACTGAAGTGATTGATGGCGAGATTTATGCGGTTTACTTTGCTGGGGAAGGAATGATTAAGCAAATTTTTAAAGAAGCAGATGGCTCTTTAATTTTGCACAGTTTAAATGAAAAGTTTAGAGACCGACGTGTGACCGAAGAAAATGGAAAGAACTTTAAAGTCATGGGCCGTCAATTCTGGCGAGCAGGTTAATTTAGTTATAAATATAATTAAAAGAATAATTCTATCGATTTTATATATTTCTCTTTTTTATAACTTTAATTATTTACAAATCGTATAGATATAAAAAAAACCTATCTCCATTAAAAGAGATAGGTTTTTAGCTTGAGAGCTAAACATTTTATTAGCAATACGTACTTAAACGATAAAGCTGGTTAAATGCAGCATAAAAGCTTTTACCATCTTGGTTCAACTCGATTTCTTCACCAGTTTGAAGTTGAATTTTCTTACCAACTTCGACCCAACGATAACCATCTTGAGAGTTTTGCTTACGCACGTGAGGAACCACTCTCACATTAATTTCATTGCCATTTACGGCTGTGGCAATTTGCCACTCATTTACTATATTCACAATCATTCACTCATCACTGAGCTCATGTGATTTAACGGTATTTAATTAGAACGCTAGATTTAAGGTATGGACAGTCAGTCTAGAATTTAATATTTAGCTTGATATAGGGTTATTTATAAGCTAATGCTTTTCATAATTTCTGCATTATGAAAAGTGGTACATCACAGAGCATAATATTTTGGTTGCGGGGGTCGGATTTGAACCAACGACCTTCGGGTTATGAGCCCGACGAGCTACCAGACTGCTCCACCCCGCAATTGGAAGTAAGCTTTATACGCTTATATATTTTATAAAGCAAACTTTATTTTTTAATCTGTTGTAATTCATCAGTTTTATCTTTTTTAATTAATTTTATATTTTGAATTAAATAGTGATGAACAACCTAAATTTAAATTTAATCTTTTGAATTGTTGTATTTATTTTAAACAGAACCCTAAATTCACAGACAGCAATTGCCTTGGTTGGATGGCTTTTATACTATCTAAGTTGGTCCTTTAATGTTTAGTTCGTATGTCTGAACCTCAGTTTTCCCTTAGTGAATATCTCGGCACAGTTCAGGAAGTCATACGTTTGGCTTTTGATGAACCAGTTTGGGTAAAAGCAGAGATTCGAAATTTAAATATTAAAGGCGGTCATTACTATTTAGAGCTTGCAGAAAAAGATGCTGATACCGATAAGGTCATTGCAAGTTGTAAGGCCACAATCTGGAAATTTTCGGCAAGTAAAATTGTTTTAAAGTTTGAACGTGAAACTGGTATTGAGATTTCAAGTGACTTAAATGTTCTCATAAAAATTCGAGCACGTTTTGATCCTCAATATGGATTTTCAGTCAATATTGAAGAGATTGACTCAAGTTTTACCTTAGGCGAAATTGCTAAACGTTATCAGCAAATTATTGAACGACTCACTCAAGAAGGTTTAATTCATAAGAACAAACTCCTCTCAACTCCTTTTGATATTCAAAATGTTTTAGTGATTGCACCTCAAAATGCTGCGGGCTTAGGTGACTTTAAAAAAGATGCCGATGCGCTAGAAAGAAATAGTGTTTGCCATTTTGTGTATCAGACCGCTACTTTTCAAGGAAATACAGCCGCAACCAGCTTAATCGAGTCTTTAGGTACAGGTTTAAGGCAATGGGCCAGCACATTTACATTTCCGCCAGACTTGATTGTGATTATTCGTGGCGGTGGATCGGTGAATGATTTAGCCTATTTGAATGATTATGAACTTGCCGCTCTGCTCTGCAAACGCTCTGTACCGATTTGGGTCGGCATTGGTCATGAAAAAGACCGTACCATTCTTGATGAAATTGCCCATCGTTCATTCGACACGCCAAGTAAAGTGATTGCTGGTATTCGTAACCATATTATTGAACGCGTACAAGAAGCAGTAGATAGCCTACAAACCATTAAACTTCTATCACAGCATCAAATCACGACCTATCAAAGTAAGAATGACCAACTGCTTCACCACATTAAATCTTCAGCACAAAGTCAACTTAACTCGGGGCATCACCTGCTTGACCAGATGAAAGAACGCATTCAGTTTAGTTCACAGCAACAAGTTAAATTTTCATTAGCCCAAATCGAATCGTTAATGAAAGAAATCCTTTTGCAAAACCCGAAACAGGTTCAAGCCAAAGGTTATGCAATTGTTAGATCAGAAGGAAAAGCAATTCGCTCTATACATCAAATTTCAAGCCCAGCCATTGCCATTGAAATGCAAGATGGTGTGATTGAAGCCAACATTACACAGGTAATTCCAAATGAAGAATAAAGAGTTAACGTTTAAGGATGGCCATGACATTTTGAAGAAAAATGCCGAATTACTTGAATCTCAAGAAAGCCCAGATATTGATAATTTAATGAAAATTGTTGAAGAATCGATTACTGCCTATAAAGCTTGTAAATCACGCATTGAAGCAGTTCAACAAGCTTTAGATGAAACATTTAAAGAATAAAAAAAGCCCATTCCTACTTCTCATTGAAGGAATGGGCTTAGTGAAAACCACTTAGTCCTGAAATGCAAAAGTGTGGATTAGGTCACACTTTTACAAAAAGCATGGTCCCACAACTCTTTGGGATCTTCAATATTTTAATTGTGTCTATTACGTTAGTTTGACTTTATTTTCAGCACTTCTTAACCAAAAACCCTTCGATTAAGATTATCCTACACACATTCTAATTTTGGTCATTTTCAAACATGCTTTAAAGGCTATTCCTCGTTGAATGGCCCAATCAATTGATAAATTTTTCCGTCTTTAGGATTTTCATAGAGTAAATCCATATTGGGTAAAATAATATCATCGTCAATTTCAATATGTTCAACGCTTTTATGAAGCTCAAGGGCGTGGTCGTTCATAGGTCTAACTTTTGCAAAAGCAATGATTTCTTGGTTAAACTGGTCCTTAATAATTACTTTTAATCTTTTCATAAAAATCTCCTAAAAATTAAAATTTTTAATACTAATAATGGGTTAAATCTAAAATGAGCTAATCGCTGAATAGCCGATTGGCATAGCAAAAAAAGTTAAAATAAATGCAGCCGTACGTTGTAAATTACGTTGGTTTAACCAAGTTACTTTGTTTGAAATTAATACGGTTCCAAAAGCAATCCATAAAAATGCAATGGGTGTAATTAATGATAAAAAAATAGCAATATGAATAAAATATACGTGAAGCACTTCCCATGCTGCATGTGGAAAAATAGCAGAAGCAAAGAGTAAAGCTTTAGGATTTAAAAGTGTTGCGACAAATAAAGCCTTAGGCGTAATGAGTGGGTTGTCTAATTTGATGTCATTTGTTGATGTTACCCAAAGTTTAAATGCAAGGTAGAGAATGAAAGTTGCACTTATTAACTTTAATAAGGCAGGAAGCCAAGGGATTAAATGTGAAACTGACTCAAGCAAAACACCCCATGAAGTAATTGCAATGAGATAACCCATCACTTCAGCAGGAATAAGTTTAAGAGACTGCTTCACCCCTGCCTGTATTCCAGCCGAGGCTAACAATGTGTTTGTGGGGCCTGGAGTCAACAAAATGGTGACCACTAGTCCAATAAACAGAAATGACACCATAGGCAACGAACTCTTTAATTATGCTAGGCGAAATATGTCAAAAATGAGCATCTATTGTCGACAAAATGGTTGTAACAAGAAATATTAAAATTAAATTAATTAATGTTAAAACAAATAATTAACTCAAACCGACTGTAAATTCACTTACGATTTAAATAATTTTAAATGTGCAAAATCGATCACATAAATAGAGAATAATGAGCTATTATTACAAACCTCTACGACATTAACTTGAGAATTTTTTACTCAAAAAATCTGCTGTTTTTTTAATATTTTGAACTTATATAACTGAGTAAATAGCAGCTTTTTGCCTCACTTGAAATTTTAAAATTGAACAATATATAAACAATTAGAAATCGTGATTTTACTGAATATGATGTCTAATTCCCCATCAATTCATTGATTGTCGCTTTCATCAAATAAATCAAATGATGGAGGATGCATGATGAATGCTTATGTTCGACCTCATCCCGATGGTTTCAAATCTTACTTAGGTAAAAATCAGAAAACTGGCCTCTATGCTGTGCGGCTGGGTTGGACGGTTTATGAAACGAATGGCAATGGTTCTGTGCTGTACATTGTCAAGAATGAAGATAAGATTCCATTGGATGTAGACAAGTTTAAAACTGATCGTCCCAAAATCTATGCTGCGCTTTTAAGTGAAGTGCAGTTTCAACGTAAAAAACAGTTAGCTATAGATCTGCAACAATCCAATATTCCTTCTTATGACCGCCAAACCTACAAAAAGCGTCGTGGTTTTGTAGGGTCGTCATAAACTCTTTCATTCAACCCGATGTTAGATTCAAATATAGAAAAAGCACCCTCGGGTGCTTTTTCTTTTAACGACCAGTTGTAATTAATACGAACATACTCAGTATTAATGTGCTTAATGATCGTTTGCAATGGATGTGGACTTCATGCTCAGCTCCGTGAGCGTATTGATTAACGTTTTCCATTTCGTGTCCTTCAAAGTTCACATTCCTAATTTGCCTAATATTCACACAATAAGAAATTAGCCAAAAGTATTATATGCAATTAAATTTAACACAATCCTTAAATTTTATTGACACTTTTTATCATCAAGAAATAAGCGCTTTTAAGCTAAAAACTGGATGTAACATTCTACTACGAGGTTAATTATGTA
>RCUS01000517.1_pt1 | contig 24832 bp, 29 predicted proteins | sample 2166221 | NCBI WGS metagenome assembly RCUS01 (sample SAMN09932758, study PRJNA488358) | compost metagenome | isolation source: compost soil in cyclohexanecarboxylic | place: Germany: Experimental Botanical Garden | reverse complement strand
AACACGAAGCCGAGACCGGCCTGCTGACGCGTCAGCTGGAAAGTAAATTGCCTCACCTGCACCCGTCGATCCAGTTACCGGAAGCGGATGCCAATGGCGTGTTGACGCGTTTTGTCGCCGCCTATATCGAAGAAGTACCTGATCTGCTGGATGCAGCCAATGAAGTTGCCAGGGAAGCGGGCATCGAGTCACAGATCAAACCGGTGCTGAAAATCGCCGAACAGTACTTCCTCCAGCCGCCCGCCATCATGGCCGGGCACGTCGGGCTCGACAGCCTGCTGGACGAAGCCTATCTGGCGCACCGTTTTGTCGAAGAGGTCAACGACCTGTACATCAAGCATTTCGGCCAGCCACTGATCCCCTTGGACATGACTGTCGCCAACCTGATCGCCCACCAGTTGATCGGTGAGGAATTTGCCAACCAACTCGATGAGGTCGTGCATCACGCCTTCGATGAAATGTTGAGCGAGGAGAGTTTCGCGCTGGAGTCGGTGGAAGCCTACCGCGAGAAACTCAGCAGCCCGGACACCGGCGCCGCGTGGAAACGCTGGCCGTGCATGTCGCGCCGTTTGGGCGTGGGTCTGGAGCTGGAACAGCCGGTGGTGTGACGCCACAACATCTGCTTTCTGTAGGAGCAAGGCTTGCCCGCGATGGCGGTATGTCTTCAACATTATGTCGACTGACACACCGCCATCGCGGGCAAGCCTCGCTCCAACAGGTTAGCCTGCCGCGCCTATACCGATATTAGTCCGCACTCGCCCCTCCAACCTGCGCTTCAACCCCCGCGACTCGATCAACAGCTTCGAGCCTTTGGCCGCATTCGCCCGACCCCATTCCTCCAGCAATTCCAGACACGAATGATCGATGTAGCTCAGGTTATTGAGCGGCACATGCACCGTCGTGCCCGGTGCAATGCTGCCCAGTACTTTGGTCAACGCCGGCACTTTGAGAAACGTCGCCGCACCCACCAGACGCAACTCCATCTCGCCGTCCTGGGGTAGATCGATCAGGCTGATTTTCAACCGTGAAGCCTTCAGCGCCAGTTTCACCAGGGTCAGGCCGAAACCGATCAGTACGCCGGTCAACAAGTCAGTGAAGATGATCGCCAAGGCCGTCGCGGCGTAGGTGAACATCGGCATCCGGCCATAGCGACCCAGACCGCGGAAGGCCTTGAGGTCGACCAGTTTGAAACCCGTGTAAACCAGTACACCGGCCAGGCTCGCCACCGGAATGCTTTGCAGCACACTCGACAGCAACAACACGAACGCCAGCAGCCAGAGGCCATGGAAAATCGTCGAGTAGCGGGTGGTGGCACCGGCCTGGACGTTGGCCGAACTGCGCACGATCACCCCGGTCATCGGCAACGCGCCGAGCAAGCCGCAGAGCATGTTGCCCACGCCTTGGGCTGACAGTTCGCGATCAAAGTCAGAACGTTGGCCGCTGTGCATGCGGTCCACGGCCGCGGCGGACAGCAAGGTTTCGGCGCTGGCGATGAACGCCACCGCGAATGCAGCGATCAGCAGGCTCGGGTCGGCGAGGTTGAGCAGGTCCGCCGGGCGCAGCCAGTCAATCGCCTCCGCCAGGTTCGCCGGGACCTCAACACGTTTGACCGGCAATGCCAGCACCAGACTGGCGATTGTCGCCAGACCCACCCCAAGCAACGCTCCGGGGACGAAGCGCAATGAATGCGGGCGGAATTTTTCCCACAGCCACATCACGGCAATGGTCGATAGACCGAGCAAACCGGCCTGCCAACCGAACGATGGCAATGCCTGGGCCACCGCACCGGGAAACGCCGTGAGGTTATCCAGGCCGGACGGTTTCGGCGCTGCGTCGAGCATCACATGCACCTGCGAAAGTACGATCAGCACGCCAATTCCGGCGAGCATGCCGTACACCACCGCTGGCGCCGTGACCCGAAACCAGCAACCGAGCTTCAAGCGCCCGGCCACCAGTTGCAGAAAACCCGCCAGCAACAGGATCGGCCCGAGCATGGCCACGCCGTGCTGGCGCACCAGTTCGAACACCAGAACCGCCAAACCCGCCGCGGGCCCGCTGACTTGCAGCGGAGAACCCGCCAACCAGCCCACGACCAAACCCCCGACGATCCCGGTGATCAGGCCTTTGGCTGGCGGTAGTCCTGAGGCGATGGCAATGCCCATGCACAAGGGCAGGGCGACCAGAAACACCACCACCGAAGCCAACAGCTCCCGTGGCAGAACAGCTTTGAGTTGCGCAGCACGCATGATGATTCTCCCGAAGTTTTCTTCAGGCATGGCAAAGCCGGACTGCCTGTTCGGCAGCCACGGCTTATCCACACAAATGTTTAGGAGTTTTTAGAAGCGCGCTTTGGGCGTCGCCACCGGAATGGGCAGGCTGCCATTGAGTGGCAGGAAACAACCCTGGTCGGCGTCGTAGGCTTTTATTTCGCTGGTCTCGATGTCGTAGACCCAGCCATGGATGAACAGATGACCGTTCGCCATGCGCGAGGCTACCGAGGGATGGGTGCGCAAGTGCTGCAATTGAGCGATGACATTCTCCTCAGTGAGGATATGCATGGTCTCGTTTTCATCGGCGCAATTGCAGTTGTCGTGCACCATGGTTTTAGCGACTTCCGCATGCCGTAGCCAGGCTTTGACCGTGGGCATTTTTTCCAGGCTGTCGGGGTTGAGCACCGCCCGCATCGCGCCGCAATCGGAATGACCGCAGATGATGATGTGCTGCACACCCAGCGCTAGCACCGCATACTCGATGGCGGTGGAAACGCCACCATTCATCTGCCCGTAAGGCGGTACGACGTTGCCGACATTGCGGGTCACGAACAGGTCGCCAGGCGAGCTGTGGGTGATCAGTTCAGGCACGATGCGCGAATCGGCGCAGGTAATGAACATCGCCCTTGGCTGTTGCGCCGTGGCGAGTTTTTTGAAGAGTTCTTCCTGCTGCGGAAAGATCTCATGATGAAAATGCAAGAAGCCGTCAACGATATGCTTCAACGCTGCATCGGCGGTTTCCGCCTCGGGTTGGGCAGAAGCCGACGCAGCCAACGGCTGTTTATCCTTGTCACTCATGATTCATCCTCTTTGGCGGGCTCAGGGTGTTATCCCGTATGTCCGGTGTGAAGCCAGTGGCTGGTTAAAAAACATCCAGGCCGGAAAGCTCGACCCGTCAGTCACTCGATGAACAAGGTAGCGGCCGAATCTTAACTCAAACTGAATAAAACGCTCTAGGACGTGTGTTCCAGGTCACAAAAAACGTGACCAGCTTAATTCTTGAGCGCTTCCTTCAGTACTCAACCATAGGCCAATTGTCCTCAAATCAACGACATTTGGCGACCCGGCGGACAGAAGGCTTCGCAGTCCAGGTTAAAACCTTCCCGACGATTGAGCCCCAGCCGCTTGATGGTCTTGGCAAAGCGCTGCGCCAGCAGGTCGGCAAACGGTCCTTCGCCGCGCATCCGTGCGCCAAAGCGGCTGTCGTAAAGCTCGCCGCCCCGGCTCTGGCGAATCAGGCTCAGGACATGCGCCGCCCGTTGCGGATAGTGGGCGGCCAGCCATTCTTCAAACAGAGGCGCCACTTCCAATGGCAAGCGCAACATCATGTAGGCAGCGCTTTTCGCCCCGGCCGCCTGGGCTTCGGTCAGCAGGCTTTCGAGTTCGCTGTCGTTGATCATGGGAATCATCGGCGAGCACAGCACCCCCACCGGAATGCCCGCCTCGCGCATGACCCTGATCGCCCGCAGCCGGGCTTTGGGCGCGGCGGCGCGGGGTTCGAGGATGCGTTTGAGCTCGTCGTCCAGAGTGGTCAGGCTGATCATCACCGCCACCAGCCTTTGTTCGGCGAGCTCCGCCAACAGGTCGAGATCACGAAGGATCAGCGACCCTTTGGTGACGATGGTCACCGGATGTCTGTAGCGCAACAGCACTTCGAGGGTTTGCCGCGTGATCTTGTATTCGCGCTCGATCGGCTGATACGGGTCGGTGTTGGAGCCGAGGTTGATCGGCGCACATTGGTAGCCGCGTTTGGACAGCTGCTGCTCCAGCACATCCACAGCGTTGGTTTTGGCGATCAGCTTGGTCTCGAAATCCAGCCCCGGCGACATGTCCCAGTAAGCGTGGCTTGGTCGCGCGTAGCAATAAATACATCCGTGTTCGCAACCGCGATAGGGATTGATCGAGCGATCGAAGGGCAGGTCCGGCGAGTTGTTTTTGGTGATGATGGTTTTCGCCGTCTCGATGCGCACTTCAGTGCCTTGAGTCACCGGCGCTTCCTGGTACCAGCCGTCGTCCTCGGCCACCGAGCGGCTCGGAGCAAAGCGATTGTGCGGGTTGGCGGCAGTGCCGCGACCGCGGGGAGGCAGAGGAGTGGCCATCGATGGAGTCCTTGATCTGTATATCCATACAGTATCCGAGACTGCACGTGTCGACCAGTACCGTTCAGCCTTTGATTGGCTGGCGGACCCTCCACGCCAAACTTCCATGTTAACTAGTAAAGTGACGAAACATATAGGTCATGGCTGGATTAAAAGTTAGCTCGTATATTCGGATCTCCAATTAACACCCACTACAGCAAACAAATAAAAGGATTTATTTATGTCGTTCTTTAATTCGCGCGGTATTTTTCTTCAACTTATGCAGCCGGGCCCATCGGAACCTAATACCGTTGTTTCGCTGCAACTTGCTCGCAAGGAGCAAAGCTGGGATGCGCAGAATGAGCAACAAGTCGAAGCTCTGGTTGATTCGGTTTTTTTCACGGCTACCTCCACAGACCTTGGCAACTCTTTCAGTATCCGCACCGTTGACAAGGATGTAGACGGGGACCGGGTCATTGGTGCCGATGACAAAGCCAAGTTACAGGCACTGGCCAAGGCGTACGCCAGTATCGTAAATCCCTGATCCCTACCTTTCAGATTACTGGAAAGCGCTATTGCCGAATGCATGCGGATTCCGCGTGCATTCAACTCAGCCACGAGGATAAAAATGTCTATTCCCATAAAAACCGGTGTTTATCTACAACAAATAGAGACGACCGAAGATGTGCAGGTAGTTGTCAAGCTGATAAGGGCTGGCGAATATCCGGACAAAACAATGGATCAGTTCGCGGATATTCTTGCAATTGTGCCCTCCGTGACACTTCATATAGACGAATATGGCAATACTACAAAGCTCGATTTTGACCCATGGTCAGATATCAATGTCACTCCAGACAATAGCATCGACGAAAAGGACGTTGCCGCCCTCACACAACTTGCGCTCGCCTTTTATGACCAACTAGTAATTGCTTCAGACGGAATAGTGTACCTCTATCATCTTCCCACTGAACCACCCGAGCTTCGAGTGGCTGTTGAGGAGTTCGACATTGATGAGGATGATCACCAACTGTATAGCCAGCGCGTGTACGAGACCAAAGCTGCGGATTCCGGCTCGCCATTTGAAGTTAGGGGGCGCAACCCTGTAACTGGAAATTTGTTTGACTATGGGACCGCACTGAACGGGTTGCTTCAAGCCTTCATCAAACTGAAACTGTAATCCGGGCTACGGCTTCACGATTCTTTGACAGACAACTCACAGGCCTTTGACCGCTCTAGGGGGATGCTCGCAGGTAACTTCCCGTCCCTTCCTGAACGGTCAACCCAGCATGTCCCTACCGCGTTTTATCCCAGCGATGTGCCTGTCGCTGGTCGCACTGTTCAACCTTATGCCTGCACGGGCTGACGACGGCACTTCGCCGCGCCCGGCAGAGTGGGCTCAATCGGTCGAGGTGCAATACAACCTCTACCAAATGTCCCCGACGCTCTATCGAAGCGCCATGCCGGACCAGGGAGCGGTGCCTTTACTGAAACGACTCAAGGTGGGGACCGTTATCACGTTCCTGCCCGAATCGGATTCACGCTGGCTGAGTACGCCTGATATCACCCAAGTACAACTGCCCTATCGCACCAATCATGTGGATGACGCAGACATACTCAAGGCCCTGCGCACCATTCAAACCGCCGAAGCCAACGGCCCGGTGCTGATGCACTGCAAGCACGGCTCTGACCGCACCGGCCTGATCGCGGCCATGTACAGGGTGGTGGTGCAAGGTTGGAGCAAGGAGGACGCGCTGAGCGAAATGACTCAGGGTGGCTTTGGTGACAGCACCCATTTCAAGGACGGGGTTCGTTACATGATGCAGGCGGATGTCGACAAGTTGCGCGAGGCGTTGGTCAACGGCGATTGCAGTACGACCCCGTTCGCGGCGTGTTCAATGAAAAACTGGTTCCAGTCGGCTCATCTTCAGTAGCAACGCCTTCCCCTGCATTGCGCAGAGGAAGGCGTTTTTCTGATCAATGCTGTTCGTCAGTTTTCTTTTTCAGCTTCGGGTTCGGGAAAAACTGCACAGCCTGAACCTTGGTGTCCGGTGCTTTCAGGGCGGACGTGTTGACCCGGGTGCCCAACTCCTTGGGCACCGACAGACCTTGTTCATTCAGCGTATCGGAATAGCCGCAGGCCACACACTCGCGATGTGGCACGCTGTCTTCATTCCACATCATCAACTTGTCCGGCTCACTGCAAGCCGGGCAGACCGCGCCGGCGATAAAGCGTCGTTTGGTAATCACAGGACCCTCACTCATGCTGCCGCGTCCTCACTCAGGCCGCTGTGGCGCAAGAGTGCGTCAATCGATGGCTCACGGCCACGGAAGTCGACGAACAGCACCATCGGCTCCTGGGAACCCCCGCGGGCGAGAATCGCTTCCCGGAACGCACGACCGGTGGCGGCATTGAGCACGCCTTCTTCTTCAAACTTCGAGAACGCGTCGGCGGACAGCACTTCAGCCCATTTGTAGCTGTAGTAACCCGCGGCATAACCGCCAGCGAAGATGTGGGCGAAGCTGTTAGGGAAGCGGTTGTAGGCCGGCGGACGCATGACCGAAACTTCGTCGCGCACGCCTTCGAGCACTTGCAGCACACTGCGGCCGTCGCCATGGGTGGCGTGCAGTTCGAAGTCGAACAACGAGAACTCCAACTGGCGGACCATCATCAGGCCGGACTGGAAATTTTTCGCCGCGAGCATTTTCTGCAGCAGGTCCTGCGGCAGTGGCTCACCGCTTTCATAGTGACCGGAAATCAGCGCCAGGCCTTCCGGTTCCCAGCACCAGTTTTCCATGAACTGGCTCGGCAACTCGACCGCATCCCAGGCCACGCCGTTGATACCGGAGACACCGGCATGCTCGACGCGGGTCAGCAAGTGATGCAGGCCGTGACCGAACTCGTGGAACAGGGTGGTCACTTCATCGTGGGTCAGCAGCGCAGGCTTGCCGCTGTCGGCCGGGGTGAAGTTGCACACCAGGTTGGCCACCGGGCTTTGCAGCACACCGCCAGCGGTGCGGCGGCGGTCGCGGGCTCCGTCCATCCACGCGCCGCCACGCTTGTTGGCGCGGGCGTAGAGGTCGAAGAAGAAGCGGCCGACGTGCTGACCGTTTTCCTTGATTTCGAACAGGCGAACATCCGGGTGCCAGGTGTCGAAGCCTTTCTGTTCGGCGATTTCGATGCCGTACAGACGTTGCACGATGGCGAACAGGCCGCCCAGCACTTTATCGATCGGGAAATAGGCGCGCAGGGCTTCCTGGGCAACGCTGTAACGCTGCTCGCGGAGTTTTTCACCGTAGAAACCGCTGTCCCAGCTTTGCAGGTCCGGGCAACCTTGTTCGGCGGCGTAAGCCTTGAGCTGTTGCAGATCCTGCGCGGCGAACGGTTTGCTGCGTTGGGCCAGATCGCGCAGGAAGCTCAACACTTGATCGCTGGACTCGGCCATTTTGGTGGCCAGGCTCAACTCCGAGAAACTGGCGAAGCCCAGAAGTTTTGCCAGTTCCTGACGCAGGTCGAGAATTTCTTCCATGACCGGGCCGTTATCGTTCTGCCCGGCATTCGGGCCTTGATCCGACGCACGCGTGCAGTAGGCGGCGTAGACTTCTTCGCGCAGGCCACGGTCGTGGGCGTAGGTCATCACCGCGTAGTAGCTCGGGAATTCCAGGGTGATCAGCCAGCCGTCCAGGCCTTTGGCTTGCGCGGCGGCCGCCATTTGCGCCTTGGCCGAATCGGTCAGGCCGGCGAGGGCGGCTTCATCGGTGACGTGCTTGGTCCACACCTGAGTGGCATCGAGCAACTGGTTGGAGAAACGGCTGCCCAGTTCCGACAGCTTGCTCTGCACTTCGGCGTAACGTTTCTGTTCGGCTTCCGGCAGGTCGATACCCGACAGACGGAAGTCACGCAGGGCGTGTTCCAGGATAGTTTTCTGCGCCACGTCGAAACCGGCGGCTTCCGGGCTGTTGGCCAGGGCTTCATAGGCCTGGAACAGTTCACGGTTCTGGCCCATTTCGGTGGAGTAGGCGCTCAAGGCTGGCAGGCACGACTCGTAGGCTTCACGCAGTTCGGCGCTGTTGCACACGGCATTCAAATGGCTGACCGGGCTCCAGGCGGCGCCCAGGCGATCGTTGAGTTCGTCCATCGCCAGCACCAGGCCGGCCCAGGTCGGTTGTTTGCCCTGGGTCTTGAGGATCTCGACGATGGCGGCGCGGTTGTCAGCCAGGATCTGTTCAATGGCCGGTTGTACGTGTTCGGCGCGGATGGCGGAGAACGGCGGCAGGTCATAGGACTGCAAAAGAGGGTTGTTCACGCTCACGGTTGATACCTTGGCTGGAGAAACATGCAGCCATCTTAATTACAATCGACGTTCACCGCAGCTATCAGCAACAGAGAGAAACCCTATCGTGAATCTTCGCAAGTATCAGAACCACACGCCGCTGCTGGGCAAAGGCGCTTTTGTCGACCGTTCGGCGGTGGTGATCGGCGACGTCGAGATCGGCGAAGACAGCTCGGTGTGGCCATTGACGGTGATCCGCGGCGACATGCACCGCATCCGCATCGGTGCGCGCACCAGCGTGCAGGATGGCTGCGTGCTGCACATTACCCATGCCGGGCCGTTCAACCCTGACGGTTTCCCGTTGCTGATCGGTGATGACGTGACCATCGCCCACAAAGTCATGCTCCATGGCTGCACCGTCGGCAGTCGGGTTTTGATCGGCATGGGCAGCATCGTCATGGACGGCGCAGTGGTTGCCGACGATGTGATCATTGGCGCCGGCAGCCTGGTGCCACCGGGCAAGCGCCTGGAAAGCGGATTCCTGTATGTCGGTAGCCCGGTGAAACAGATCCGGCCACTGACTGACAAGGAACAAGCCTTTTTCACCTACAGCGCGGCGAACTACGTGAAGCTCAAGGATCTGCATCTGGCCGAAGGCTACGATCAGGTCTGAAACGTCTCGCTATTGCCCAGGAATTTTCATGCATTACCAAACCGTTCTGTTCGACCTTGATGGCACCCTCACCGACCCGCGTGAAGGCATCACCCGTTCGATTCAGTTTGCCTTGAGCAAGCTCGGCATCGATGAGCCCGACCTGACCAAACTCGAACACTTCATCGGCCCGCCGTTGTTGCAGGCGTTCATGCAGTTTTATGACTTCGATGAGCCGAAAGCCTGGGAAGCGGTGAATTTCTATCGCGAGCGTTTCAAGGTCACCGGCCTGTACGAAAACCGCGTGTTCGATGGCGTCACGCCGCTGCTCGAAACCCTTGGCGGACAAGGGCGACAGCTGTACATCGCCACCTCCAAGCCATGGGTTTTCGCCCGGGAAATCGCCCGGCATTTCGACTTCGCCAAACACTTCAAAGTGATCTACGGCAGCGAACTGGACGGCACCCGGACCAACAAGGTCGAATTGATCGCGCACCTGATTGCGGAAGAAGGCCTGGACCCGGCCAATACCCTGATGATCGGCGACCGCAAGCACGACTTGATCGGTGCGCGCAGCAATGGGTTGGATGCGGCGGCGGTGGGGTATGGGTTTGGCAGTCGGGAAGAGCTGAGTGCCGAAGCCCCGGCCTTCCATTTTGAAACGCTGGACGAGATGCATCAGGCGTTTTTGCGGCATTAATTAAATCGCCATCGCGGGCAAGCCTTGCTCCTACGGATTAATGTCGTTCACAACATTGTGGTTCGACAATACCTCCTGTAGGAGCAAGGCTTGCCCGCGATGACGTCAGCCCAGCCACATCAACTGTCAGAACCTGCCAAAGTCTTCAATGCAGCTTTACGCTGATCAACTGGCAGCGCGCCAAGTTTCTCGACTTCGGCATAAAACCTCACCCAATCCCCATCCACCTGCTCAAACAGCGCACTAAACGCCGGCACCCACTGGTCATACAAACCAAACGGCAGTAACCGGGCATTGTTCATCGGCGCATTGATCCACGCGTCGTAACGTTTGTCCCCGGCCCATTGGCTGTCACGCATCTGTCGGTATTCGCTGCGCAATTGCTCGAACGCTTCAGCTTTGCGTCGACGCATTTGCTCGGGCGGCAGCGGCAGGGTGTACAGTTTTTCCAGTCGGGTGCGGGTGTCCAGCACCAGCTGAATGAATTGATCCCGTTGTTGCGCCTGTGTCCCGCTTTCAGGCGGCAGGCTGCGGTAAGCGCGCCATTGGCGGGTGCCTTCCTGCTCGACGAAGGTGGCGAATGACTCGTTGAACTCCGTGTCGTCCTTCACATAAACGCGCTGGTGCGCCAGTTCGTGAAAAATCAGCGTGGCCAGGCGCTCATCGCCCCAGCCCATCATCGAGTTCATGATCGGGTCGTTAAACCAGCCCAGGGTCGAATACGCCTCGACACCTCCGATTGACACGTCCATGCCCTGTAGGCGTTGTAACGCCGCCTCACCGCGAGCCGCACTCTGGCTGTAGTACCCGCGATAGGCCACGCAACCGGCAATCGGGAAGCAATGGTTCTGTGGCTTCAGGGAAAATTCCGGCGTGACGAACACGTTCCAGACCACATAGGGCCGGCCGATGTCGGCATACAGGCGATAGCTCTGATTGTCCGGCAGGTGCAGCTGTCGGCTGGCGAAGGTCCGGGCTTTTTGTGATTGGGCCAGGTGCGCACGCAGTTTCTCATCGCGCTGTGGGTCGGCAATCACACTGGAAACCGGCTCTCGTGCCCGCAGCAGTTGCAGCTGACCGCTGGCCAATTGGCTGTAGTAGCTGACGCTGGAACAACCGTTGAGCAACAAAAACAACACACCCGGAAACAAAACGCGCAAAACGCGATCAAGTAACCCAAGGCTTGGATGCGGCCTGATCAAAATAAAAATCTCTGGAGAGTCTGCTCGCAAGACTATCCCGCTTGACTGGAGCTCCGCTATGCGCAAATTGATGCTGACGGGAGGCCTGCTGACGCTGGCCGGTTGTGCTGGATTCGGATTGCCTCACCATGATCCGACGCAAGCATGGATCGATCTGGAGTCGCATCAGGAAGACACGGCCCTGCTGGCGGTGGAGGTGGATAATAAAGCGGCCACCGATAAACGCTATTTTGAGGTGCAGCCCGGCAGCCATGAGCTGACGGTCCGTTATCAATTCCCGGTCCAGCCCACCAACATCGGGCCCGACGCCGAGCCACTCTGGCGTGATTGCCAGATGAATGTGAAATTCAACGACTTCAACGCGGGCGAGCGCTATCAATTGCAAGCGGGGAATATCGGTTTCAGGCCGTGGGCCAAGCTCTACGATCAGCAGCGAAAAGTAATTGGCCAAGGCACACCTGCAGGCTGCCAACGCACCTGATCGGCGCTATTCTGAAGATCCCGACATTGGGACATTCATCATGCGCAGGTTGATGCTGTTACTGGCCGCGAGTGCGATGGCCGGCTGTTCGACTCCGATGCCGGCGGCCAATCCGAATATGGCGTGGGTCGACTTCTCTACGCCATTTCCCAACGATAAATTGCTGATGGCCGAGCGACTGGACAATCAGCGTTTACGCGAGGGGCGTTTTTTCCAGGTGACTCCCGGTAGCCACGAACTGACTGTGCGTTTCGACTTCGAAGTGCCGAGCGGCGGTTCGGACTTGTTTGGCGGTGGTTCGGAGCGGCTGTGCTACATGATCATCAAGTACGATCACTTCGAGGCCGGTCAGCGTTATCTGCTGCAAGCTCGCTCCATGGCGTTCACCCCCGAAGCACGGCTGTATAACGCCAAACATGAAATTGTCGCAGAAGAGCGCCAGATCAACTGTGTGCCGTGAGGCCGATCAGCGGTCATTCTTCTGATAGATGATTTTCTTGGTGCCGTTTTCGCACGAACCTACGACCATGTTCTGATCGTGTACTTCGTCGTTGCGAACGATCTCCAGGGTGTAGGACATCACCCCGCGGGCCTGGATCTTGGCTTCGATTTCGGCCTTGAGTTCTTCACAGGGTTTCGGTGCCGCCAAAGCCGAAGTGGCCATTGCGCAACAGATAACCGCCAAGGCAAAACGTTTCATGGTTGAAGCTCCTTTGAGGCAGCGCGCATGGACATGCGTTTTTGCTGCTGTCATTTATTCGACCATAGTTTTGCGACTGTTGTTTTGTTTCAACGCAAAAAGATCGCAGCCTTCGGCAGCTCCTACAGATTCACTCTGCCTTTGTAGGAGCTGCCGCAGGCTGCGATCTTTGAGCTGGTTTAATTCACCAAAGTCGCGTCAAGACTGATCTTGGCATTCAGCACCTTGGAAACCGGGCAACCTTCCTTGGCCTTGTTGCTCAGTTCTTCGAATTGCGCCTGGCTGGCGCCGGGAATTTTCGCCTTGAGAATCAGTTTCACCGCCGTGATCGCAAAACCGCCGTCTACCTGGTCCAGAGTGACTTCGGCATTGGTATCGATACTGTCGGCCTTGAGTCCTGCGTCACCGAGAATCATGGAGAAGGCCATGGAGAAACAACCCGCATGCGCGGCGCCGATCAGCTCTTCCGGGTTGGTACCCTTGCCGCCTTCGAAGCGCGCCTTGAAGCCATAAGGCGCTTCCCTGAGTACGCCGGTTTCCGTGGAAATCGAGCCGATGCCGGTTTTCAGATCACCTTCCCAGTGGGCCGATGCTTTCTTGATGATAGCCATGCCTTGTCTCCTCAAGATCCGGCGCGAAGCGTCGCGCCTTCGTGGTTTTGGTCGCTAGGGTTCTGAGGATAGACGGTGACGCAAAGTTCACTTCATCCGATCGGTCCGCTTTTTTGGTAGGAATTTTTCCCGTGCTATTGAAACTCGGGTATATGCCCACATTGCATGAAACACGCTTATAGAATCGGCAGGTTTTCGTTCGCAAGAAAAAACCTGCGCCCTCAATTGGAGAAGCAGGTTCATGAAACGACTGTCCGATATCAAGTTCTCGACTCTCGATCTGGTCCCCGTGCGGGAAAACGGCAGCGCGGGCCAGTCGCTGCGCAACTCGCTGGACCTGGCGCAGCACGTCGAGAAATTCGGCTACCACCGCTTCTGGGTCGCCGAACACCACAACATGGACGGCATCGCCAGTTCCGCGACCTCGGTGCTGCTGGGTTATCTCGCGGGCGGCACGTCGACCATTCGCGTGGGTTCCGGCGGCGTAATGTTGCCTAACCACGCACCGCTGGTGATTGCCGAACAGTTCGGCACCCTGGAAAGTCTGTATCCGGACCGCATTGACCTGGGTCTCGGTCGTGCTCCCGGTTCCGATCAGATGACCGCCCGTGCGCTGCGCCGCGAGCGTTCCGGCAGCGCCGACGACTTCCCTGAAGATGTCGCTGAACTGGTGCGTTATCTCGGCCCACGCACTCCGGACCAACGCGTCATCGCAATGCCCGGTACCGGAACCAATGTGCCGATCTGGCTGTTGGGCTCCAGCCTGTTCAGCGCACAACTGGCAGGTGAACGCGGTTTGCCCTACGCCTTCGCCTCCCATTTCGCACCGCGCTTCATGCACGAAGCCATTCGCGTCTATCGCAATCACTTCAAGCCTTCAGCCGTGCTGGACAAGCCCTACGTAATGCTCGGCGTGCCATTGGTGGCTGCCGACACCGATGAGCAGGCCGATTACCTGGCGACTTCAGTGTTCCAGCGCATTCTCGCGTTGATGCGTGGCCAGAGCCTGGTGCAGCGTCCGCCGGTGCAAACCATGGATGGTCTATGGCTGCCCCATGAGAAAGCCGCGGTGCAGGACTTCCTGGGGCTGGCCATGATTGGCAGCCCGCAGAAGATCCGGGCGAAACTGGACGTGTTGATCGAGCAGACCCAGCCCGACGAGCTGATTTTTACCTGCGACCTGTATGAACACGCCGATCGTCTGCATTCCTACGAGCTATTGGCGCAAGTCATGAAGGGCTGAGATTTCGTTCAGCACATAAAAAAGCCGACGTTATGCGTCGGCTTTTTCATACACAGCGGTTCACCCTAGCGTTTGTAGACAATTTCCTTCGTACCCTTTTCACAGGTGCCGACGACTTTTCCGTCAGCCGCACTGCCTTTGTCGACGATCTCCAGCGAATAATTGGAAACGCCCTTGGCATCAAGCTTTGCGGCGATCTCGGCTTTCAGCTCTTCGCAGGATTTGCCGTCAGCGAAGGCAGTACCCGCCAGGCTCAACAAACCTACCGCCAAAATAAACTTCTTCATCGGTCGCATTCTCTGGTCGGATCAAAAAGGGGCATCCAGGCACTGGCCGGACACGCTCATTCAGCGCTTTGCCATTCCTTGTGGCATTCGGCCAGCGCGCAAGTTCAGAAGACTAGACCAAAGTCAGCTGCTGGCAATCCGGAATCCGACCTTGAGGGTGACCTGGAAGTGCGCTGCCTTGCCATCCTTGATATGCCCACGGGTTTCGGTGACTTCAAACCATTCCATGTACTTGAGACTTTTACTGGCCTCGGCCAGTGCGTTGTTGATCGCGTCTTCGATACTGCTGGTGGACGAGCCGACCAGTTCGACTTTCTTGTAGGTGTGATGGTCAGTCATGGCGTTCTCCTTAGGGTGTGAAATACAGCCTAGCAGTGAATTTCCGTCTTACTTCTGTCGGTTCGTCCGACATGGGAGTTCACATTTACTGCACTTTCTCGAGCCCCTGAAGTCCCAACCAACACACGCCACTCATCAACAATGCAGGAGAGCCACCATGGCCAACAGCTCGTTACGTAAAGCCTCATTGCAAAGCATGGAAGCGGAGATCGAGAGTCTGCTCAAATCCTTGGAAAACCTGAAGGACGACGCCTCGGACGAGTCGCGTAAAACCCTCAAGGTGCTTAAAGGCAACGCCGAGAACGCGCTGAGACACTCGCGCCATCTGCTCGCCGATGCCTATGAAGAGGTCAAGGTGAAAACCCGGGAAACCGGAATCGCGACCCGGGACTACGCCCAGGAACACCCTTGGACTACAGCCGGTGTTGCCGTTGGTGCGCTGGGCCTGCTGGCGGCTTACCTGTTGTTCAAACGCGGTGACTGATCTGCCTGGCGCAGCTCGTTTTTGAGCCAATGCGCCAGTTGCCGGGCGCGCCCGTCCGCGGCGCGCTTGGGTAACCACAACGCCAAATGCGCCGGGGTTTCGCTGAAACCCCACGGTGCGACCAGGCGACCCGCCTTCAAGTCTTCGGCCACCAGCGGTTCAGGGGCAATCGCCACGCCCAGCCCGGCCACGGCCGCCTCCAGCAAGTAATACAAATGCTCGAAACCCTGTCCGTACTTCAACGCTTTGGCGTCGAGGCCACTTTGTTGCGCCCAGCTGGGCCAGGCTTGCGGGCGCGAGGTGGTGTGCAGCACTGATTCGCTCAGCAGCGCTGTGGCGGGAGCCGACTTGAGCCGTTCATATCCGGCAAACCGTGGACTCATCACCGGGCCGATCCGTTCGCTGGCGAGCTCGAACACCTGCATGTCCGCTGGCCAGGGTGGCTCGGCAAACACCAGCAAGGCGTCCAGGCCTGGACGGCGGGGGTCGAGATCACCTTCGCCAGCCGACAGGTGCAGACGCAAGTCCGGCAAATCAGCGTTCAACCGCCCCAGACGCGGAATGAACCATCGGGCCAGCAAGCTTCCCGAACAGCCGAGTACAAAAGGCGCATCGGCGGTGCTCTGGGTGATTTCAGCGCACACGGTACGCAGGCGCTCGAACGCTTCAGCGCTGGCGTCGCGCAAACGCAGGCCGGCATCTGTGAGTTTAAGGCCGCGACCATCCTTGATGAAAAGACTTACGCCGAGGTGTTCTTCCAGCACTTTCAGCTGACGACTGACTGCGCCGTGAGTGACGTGCAGCTGCTCGGCGGCCTGACTGACACTGTTCAGGCGAGCCGTTGCTTCGAAGGCGCGCAGGGCGTTCAGCGGTGGGAGATCGTGGCTCATGAGATCTGTGAGTTTTCCTGACAGGTTGCGGCGATCTTATCGGTTTTCAGTCTGGTACGTCAGGGGTAGAGTGGACCTCATTGTCACTTCACGCATTCAACTGGAGCGCCCCATGACCCAGACTAATCTGCGCAACGGCCCTGACGCCAACGGCCTGTTTGGCGCGTTCGGCGGCCGTTACGTCGCCGAAACCCTGATGCCGTTGATCCTCGACCTGGCCCGCGAATATGAGTTGGCCAAGGAAGATCCTGCATTCAAGGAAGAACTGGCCTACTTCCAGCGCGACTACGTCGGACGTCCAAGCCCGTTGTACTTCGCCGAGCGTCTGACCGAGTTCTGTGGCGGCGCAAAGATCTATCTCAAGCGCGAAGAGCTGAACCACACCGGCGCGCACAAGATCAACAACTGCATCGGCCAGATCCTGCTGGCGCGGCGCATGGGCAAGAAGCGCATCATCGCCGAGACTGGCGCCGGCATGCACGGTGTGGCCACGGCCACTGTTGCTGCGCGTTTCGGTCTGGATTGCGTGATCTACATGGGCACCACTGACATCGAGCGTCAGCAGGCCAACGTGTTCCGCATGAAGCTGCTGGGTGCCGAAGTGATCCCGGTGGTAGCCGGTACCGGCACGCTGAAAGACGCGATGAACGAAGCCCTGCGTGACTGGGTGACCAACGTCGACAGCACCTTCTACCTGATCGGCACCGTGGCCGGTCCGCACCCTTACCCGGCGATGGTTCGCGACTTCCAGGCCGTGATCGGCAAGGAAACCCGCGAGCAGCTGCAAGCCCAGGAAGGTCGCCTGCCGGACAGCCTGGTGGCGTGTATCGGCGGTGGTTCCAACGCCATGGGCCTGTTCCACCCGTTCCTCGACGACAAGAGTGTCGAGATCATCGGCGTTGAAGCCGCCGGCTATGGCATCGAGACCGGCAAGCATGCGGCCAGCCTCAATGGCGGCGTTCCAGGCGTCCTGCACGGCAATCGTACTTTCCTGCTGCAGGACGACGATGGCCAGATCATCGATGCCCACTCGATCTCCGCCGGCCTGGACTACCCGGGCATCGGCCCGGAACACGCCTGGTTGCATGACATCGGCCGCGTTCAATACACCTCGGTGACTGACGACGAAGCGCTGGATGCGTTCCACAAATGCTGCCGCCTGGAAGGGATCATTCCTGCCCTGGAAAGCGCCCACGCTTTGGCTGAAGTGTTCAAACGCGCACCGAAGCTGCCGAAAGATCACCTGATGGTGGTCAACCTGTCTGGCCGTGGCGACAAAGACATGCAGACCGTGATGCACCACATGGAACAATCGCAGCAGGAGAAACACTGATGAGCCGCCTGCAAACACGTTTTGCCGAACTCAAGGAACAGAACCGCGCCGCCCTGGTGACCTTCGTCACCGCTGGCGACCCGAGCTACGACACCTCGTTGGCGATCCTCAAAGGCTTGCCGGCGGCTGGCGCCGATGTGATCGAGTTGGGCATGCCCTTCACCGATCCAATGGCCGATGGTCCGGCGATCCAACTCGCCAACATCCGCGCGTTGGCTGCCAAGCAGAACCTGGCGAAAACCCTGCAAATGGTTCGCGAGTTCCGCGAAGGCAATACCGAGACGCCACTGGTGCTGATGGGTTACTTCAACCCGATCCACATGTACGGCGTGCCGCGTTTCATTGTTGAAGCCAAAGAGGCCGGTGTTGACGGTCTGATCGTGGTTGACCTGCCACCGGAGCATAACGGTGAGCTGTGCGACCCGGCGCAGGCGGCAGGTTTGGACTTTATCCGCCTGACCACACCGACCACCGATGACGTGCGTTTGCCGACTGTTCTCAATGGCAGCTCCGGGTTCGTGTACTACGTTTCGGTGGCCGGTGTGACCGGTGCTGGCGCAGCGACGCTGGAGCACGTCGAAGAGGCGGTCGCTCGTCTGCGTCGCCATACCGATCTGCCGATCAGCATCGGTTTCGGCATTCGCACACCAGAGCAAGCGGCGAACATCGCGCGTCTGGCCGATGGTGTTGTGGTGGGTTCGGCGTTGATCGATCACATCGCCAATGCGACGACGCCGGAGCAGGCAGTGGACGGCGTACTGAGCCTTTGCTCGGCGTTGTCCGAGGGCGTGCGTAAGGCTCGCGTCAGCTGAAGGTAAAGTTCCTGATACAGAGGAATTAGAGCCTTCCGGCACAGACTAATCAGCAAGACCGAGGGCTTCAGGACTATGTTCTGAAGCCCTTTTTGCTGTTTGTGTTGTGAGGAAATACCTGATGAAAATGCCGAAACGTCTGATTGCCAGCCTGGGTGTGCTGATGCTCAGTGCGACTCCGTTGCTGCACGCCAGCGCCGATCAACGCGACGATCATGACCACGGCGGCCCGCAGCAGGGGCATTACGACAACCACGATAACGATCATCGTGGCGGGCAAGACAACCATCGCGGGGGACCGCCGCCACGGGACTTTGGCCCGGTGCGCCAGACGATTCACGACCACCATGACTATTTCGTCCGTGGCGCGCCGCCGCCTCCAGGCATTCATCTGGAGCGCGGCCGGCCACTGCCTCGCGGCTATTACGGCGAACGCCTGGACAACCGCGCACTGAGTCGGCTTCCGTACTACCCCGGCTACGAATGGCGCCGGGCGGGTGGTGATGTTGTGCTGATCGCCGTAGGAAGCGGGGTGGTTTATGAAATTCTCGAAGGGGTGCTTTGATTAGCGTCTAGGAAAAAGGGTCTCGCGGCGGTTTGCCGCGAGACCCTTTTTTACGGCAGCTCCAGGCCGCCCGCTGCTTTGTGCAGCTTGCGCAGATGTTCGCCGATCTGTTTCACGTTGGCTTCGTTGGCCGCCATCTCGGCTGCGCGCTTCGGCTCAAGCAGTGCTCGAACTTCCTTGTCCAGATCCCCGGTCAGTGCCTGAAGCTGTTTCTGGCGCAGGCTGCTTTCCGATTCCAGGCGTTGCCATTCATTCGGCTGGGGCAAGCCATACCCGCCGCTGCCGAGTAGCTCCGCTGGACGACTGAGGAAGCCGCTGTTATCGAGAATTTGCCTGAGTGTCGCGTTAGCCTTGTCCATTCCACCGTTTTTCAGTTCACGGGCGCCCAGATAACGCTGTTTGACTTCGTCCTGAGCCAGCAATAACTGGCGCCTGAAACTCGCCTGTTCCAGCAGCAGCAGTGCGGCGCTAGTGCGCAAGTCAGCCTGTTCGAACCATTTGCGGCGGTCTTCGGCCTTCAAATCCAGCCAGTCTTCGACGGTTTCCTGTTTGACCGGCAAGTGCTTTTTCAGCACTTCGAACATTGCTTGATAGCGATCGCGGAAGGAGTCGAACCGATAGCCCAGGCGCAGTGCTTCCCGGGGATCGTCCAGCACGCTGGTATCTGCCAGCTCGCGCCCTTTCAGCACTTCAAGGAGGCCGTTGGGCATGATGTTGTCCAGAGCGACCAGTTTTGAATTGTTGGTGCCGCTGCGCAGTAACTTCAGCTCCTCCACCGCGCAGTTGTTGGACAGGAAGAAGTAGTTGCCGTCGTAGCTCCAGTGCATCTCGGCGGCACGCTCCACCACGCCTTCAATCTCGCTGCGCGACAGATTAAGTGGCACCGAAGCGAGGCTGCGCAATTCAGTCTTGGTGTATTCGTCGATCACTTGGGCCAACGGCAACACAAACAGGCGCGACGGGTATTTGCCCACCAATCCATCCCAGCTCGATAGCTGCACATCGCCGACGAAGGCGCGGTAGGACAGCACCAGGTGCTGATCCAGGTCCAGGCGACAGTCCGGACCGCGTGGTCTACCCGGCTTGCAGATCACCAGCCGCAACATGCTGTGGCCCCAACGGCTGACCCAGTTCTGGTTGGCCTCGGCCAGCAGGTAATCGACGGCATACACCCGCTCTGGATCGACCTGGCCCAATGGTGTCTTGGCGAAGTCGTTGCCAGCATTGAGGAAGGCGAAGGTTTTGCCGCAGGCGTCTTTGGCGGCGGGTGCCCAGCCGAAGTGTTCTTTGTAGTAGCGGTATAGGGCAGGACGACGGCAGGCGTAACTCGGGTCGAGGAGGAAATACTCCATGTTGACCGCGACAAACTCCTTCGGGCTGCTGGTTTCGTAGATGTCCGGGCTGCGCGCGATCTGACGGTTGTGCTGCTCGCGTTCGCCGCGACGGCCAACGTATTGCTGCCAACCGGCGAGGTCGAGCAGGCGCGGGTCATCGCTTAGGGTGAAACGGCGGCCGGACTGGCCGCGACACTGATCGGGTATGCCAACCAGACCCGAGCTGCTGTCCTGACGGCTGCAACGCTGGATCAGTGTGCGCTCCGCCTGCGTCCACAGGCGCGAGCGGTCGTAGATGTGGGTCAGTTCGTGCAACACCGTCGCGAGCATTTCCCGGCGCACGGTGCCATGGGGACGGTAGGTTTTCTTGGTTGCGGCGCTACCGTCGGTGAGGCTGGCCAGCAGCTTGCGATTCAAATCGAGCTCGGACACCAGCGACGCCTGACCGTAGGCGTTAGCGGGCATGTCATCGGTCCAGCCGACGTCGATGCGTCGGTCCAGTTGCTCGATGAAACGCGGTGGCAGCGCCTGCATGGCTTCATCGAGCAAGGCCTGGCTGGCTTGCTGCTGTGCAGGACTCAGACCGTCAGTCTTGAGGCGTAATTCCAGGCCGGCGTTGGCGCTGGTGCCGAACAGCAACAGCGCCCCGGCCAACAGCCAGGCTGTTGGCCGCCTCACAGTGCGAGGATGGCTTCAGCTAGATCCTGGTCACTGGCATCGCGAGCTTCTGGCACTCGGGTGCGCAACAAATCGAACGCGGATTCCAGATGTGCACCACGAATATCGCCGTTGCTGGCGACGAAACTGGCGGCATCGTCCTGGGCTTCGCGAACGATTTTCGAGTCGCGAATCGACGTCGTGGTATCAGACGTGAAATCGAGTGTGCGCTGGGTCGCGCGGATAAGAATGTTGCTGGTGGCAACCAGGGTTTGGGCCTGGGCCACGTCAGCCAACAACAACAGGCCTAGGGTGGCGACAATCAGCGGGTTACGCATGGAACGACTCCGGGGAAACAGGGAATAACTATTGGACGAGAATTGCCTGTGCCAGTTCAAGGTCGCTGACATGAAGTTTTGGCTCGGTCTGACGCAGATAACGCAGGGCCGACTCCAGTTGTGCGCCTCTCAGTTGGCCGTCAGTGGCGATGAATGCTGCGGCATCATCCCGGGCGGCGAGCAGCAGTTTATGATCGAAGGGCGCAGAGGTCACCATGCTCGTGGCGTAACCGCTGGCCACGGTGCCCTGGGTCGACAGGTTGAAGGCGTCAAAGGCATGCGCCGAACCCGAATAGCTGGCCGCAAGAAAGATTGAAGTGGCGAACAGATTTGAAAGAAAACGCATGAGACTCGACAGTTGAACGTGAGTCCCAAGGCTAGCGCAACGCCCGGTCTAGAGCCAGCGCTGAAACATTGGGACACGCTGGGCGTGTCCCACGTCAGTACGTCGCTTAGATCGTCAGGATCGCTTGAGCCAGTTGTGCATCGGTTGCGTTCAGCTGTGGCGACTGATGACGAATGTGGTCGAGCGCGCTTTCCAGTTTTACGCCACGAATGGCGCCTTCGCTGGCGACGAAACTGGCGGCGTCGTCACGGGCGGCGAGCACGATCTTGTCATCTTTAAACGAAGACGTGACGTCGGAGGTCGCATCGGAGGTGGCTTTGAGTGCACCGACGACGGCATCGGTGGTCACGATGAAGCTGGTGGCGTGGGCATTGGCAGCCACGGCAAGCAGGGCAGCAGCGCTGAGCAGACGAAGACGGGACATGGTGTAACTCCTTTGGGTAAGCCGATTGAAAAGTGGCGCAGTGTCTGATGAGTCAGACGTCAGGGGGTGTTTGTTCGCCACATTCTGAATTGATAGTAGGCCTCTGGGAGACGCCGCGACAATCTGATCGTGTTGATCTGGCCCAGTGCCCAGGTCAGATAAAGTCTATCGGTTTAACTGTGCAGGTGTAATTCAGTTTTATTGAAACTGTACTGCTTTTGATTTTTCACTCGCTAAAACGACAAAACCCGCCGTGGTTTCCCACGACGGGTTTTGCTTGTTCAATTCGGGTTGCTGGCGGTGGACCCTATAGGTCAGAGCCAGCGACGCTAACTTAGCGCCAGAACGGCTTGCTCAGCTCTTCGTAGCGTTGTGCTTCGCTAATCCCGGCATCAGCCAGCAGACGCGAATCCAGGCGAGCCAGTTGGTGGCGGCTGGAGATGCGGCGCTGCCACAGCATCAGGTTGGCGATAACGCGCAGAGGCATGGAAGCCTGGGTTTTTGCAGCAGTGTCTTGAAAGAACAGATCGGAACTGAGTGTACGTTCCATGGTGGGTCATCCTTCCGCTTGTGGCGGGATTAGGTAGTGGTTTAACTGGTGCCCATGATCCTCTCGTTTGCCTAGTCTCTGTAGATACAGTTCATCTGTATTGTGAGAGCTCAGTTAACTGTTTATAGGCGGTGTACTGGTCGAAATTGAGGCAACTGTACCTGTCTGCTCGCTTATGGTGCGTTTTTAATGATTTGAAGGGTGGTCGTAGGGAAAAGCCGTAGGAAATGACCAGTACAGCAGTACAGTTTTTGGAATGAAATGGCTTGGCAACGGCAAGCTGACGAAAATGTGTTTGCGTCAGCTGCCATCTGTACCAATCACACGGCAAGCATTCGCCCGGTTGCTTCCAGGTTCATGTGCCAACTGAGGGCATCACGCAGGATGTGAGGCGTGTGTCCGCCGAGTGCGCAAGCGGCAGTGAAGTAGTCGTTGAGGGCTTGGCGATAATCCGGGTGCACACAGTTATCGATGATGACGCGTGCGCGTTCCCGAGGCGCCAGGCCGCGCAGGTCGGCCAGACCGACTTCAGTGACGAGGATGTCGACGTCATGCTCGGTGTGGTCAACATGGCTGACCATCGGCACTACGCTGGAAATCGCGCCACCCTTGGCGATCGACTTGGTTACGAATACCGCCAGATGTGCGTTGCGCGCGAAGTCACCGGAACCGCCAATGCCGTTCATCATCCGCGTGCCACACACGTGGGTGGAGTTGACGTTGCCATAAATGTCGAACTCGAGCGCCGTGTTGATGCCGATGATGCCGAGGCGACGTACCACTTCAGGGTGGTTGGAAATCTCCTGCGGGCGCAGGACCAGCTTGTCCTTGTAGCGTTCCAGGTTGCCGAACACGTCGGCGTTACGGCGGCTCGACAGCGTGATCGAGCTGCCCGAGGCAAAGCTCAATTTACCGGCGTCGATCAGATCGAAGGTCGAGTCCTGAAGTACTTCGGAATACATCGTCAGGTCTTCGAACGGCGAATCGATCAGGCCGCACATCACCGAGTTGGCGATCGTACCGATCCCGGCCTGCAGCGGACCGAGCTTGTTGGTCATGCGCCCGGCATCCACTTCCTGTTTGAAGAAGCCGATCAGGTGGTCGGCAATGGCCTGAGTATCAACGTCCGGGGGCAGCACGGTGGATGGCGAGTCGGATTGATTGGTGATCACGATCGCGACGATTTTTTCCGGTGGAATCGGGATGGCCGTGCTGCCAATGCGATCGTCGACCTTGACCAGTGGAATCGGCGTGCGGGTCGGGCGATAGGTCGGAATATAGATGTCGTGCAGGCCTTCGAGATTCGGGTTGTGCGCGAGGTTGATCTCAACGATCACCTGTTTGGCAAAAATCGCGAAGCTGGCCGAGTTGCCCACGGAAGTGGTCGGCACGATATGGCCTTGTTCGGTGATGGCTACCGCTTCGATCACCGCAATGTCCGGCAGCTTCAGTTGTTGGTTGCGCAGCTGCTCGACGGTTTCCGAGAGGTGCTGGTCGATGAACATCACTTCACCGGCGTTGATCGCCTTGCGCAAAGTGCTATCCACCTGGAATGGCATGCGTCGTGACAGGACACCCGCTTCGGTGAGCTGCTTGTCGAGGTCGTTGCCCAGGCTGGCACCGGTCATCAGGCTGATTTTCAGCGGAGTGACCTTGGCCCGTTCGGCCAGTGCGTGGGGTACGGCCTTGGCTTCGCCGGCGCGGGTGAAGCCGCTCATGCCGACGGTCATGCCGTCCTCAATCAGAGCGGCAGCCTCGGTGGCGCTCATCACTTTATCCAACAACGAAGGCAGGCGAATACGGTCACGGTACATGGATTGTTATCTCGAGCAACGGGTAGCAGGATGCGCAGTCTAGTGAATTTCACTGGCCTGTGTCCCGCTACCAAGGTCGCAAACGAGGCGTCTATTCCGCGGCTTTCAAGCAAAACACCGTTACCGGATCGGTAATAAAGGCGCTGATTACCTGACGTTTCGCGCAAACAAAAACGCCCCGACGAGTCGGGGCGTTCCAGTGTTGCGAAGATCTTTACTCGACGGCTTTGACCATGTCTTCGATGACTTTCTTGGCGTCACCGAACACCATCATGGTTTTGTCCAGGTAGAACAGTTCGTTGTCCAGACCGGCATAGCCGCTGGCCATCGAGCGCTTGTTGACGATGATGGTCTTGGCCTTGAACGCTTCGAGGATCGGCATGCCGGCAATCGGCGATTTCGGATCGTTCTTCGCGGCCGGGTTGACCACGTCGTTGGCGCCCAACACCAG
>RCUS01000505.1_pt1 | contig 25389 bp, 20 predicted proteins | sample 2166221 | NCBI WGS metagenome assembly RCUS01 (sample SAMN09932758, study PRJNA488358) | compost metagenome | isolation source: compost soil in cyclohexanecarboxylic | place: Germany: Experimental Botanical Garden | reverse complement strand
CCGAGAACCGCATCCGCCGCACCCAGGAAAACCTGGCGCGCCTGACCGACCTGCGCGAAGAGCTCGAGCGCCAGCTGGAGCGTCTGCATCGCCAGGCCCAGGCCGCCGAGAAGTACCGTGAGTACAAGGCTCAGGAGCGCCAGATGAAAGCGCGCCTGTCTGCCTTGCGCTGGCGAGGCCTGGACGAACAAGTCCGCCAGCGCGAGTCGGTGATCGGCGACCAGGGCGTTTCTCATGAGGCACTGGTGGCCGAGCAGCGCAATGCCGATGCCAGTATCGAACGCCTGCGCGACGGTCATCACGAACTGTCCGAACGCTTCAACCAGGTGCAGGGCCGTTTCTACTCGGTTGCCGGTGACATCGCCCGGGTCGAGCAGAGCATTCAGCACGGCCAGCAGCGCCTGCGCCAGTTGCAGGACGACTTCAAGGAAGCCGAGCGCACGCGCCTGGAAACCGAATCGCACCTGGGGCACGACCGTACTTTGCTGGCAACCCTGGGCGAAGAGCTGGTCATGCTCGAACCCGAGCAGGAAATGACCCTGGCGGCTGCCGAGGAAGCCGCTGCCGCGCTTGAAGAGGCCGAGCTGGGCATGCACGGCTGGCAGGAGCAGTGGGACAGCTTCAACAGCCGCTCCGCCGAACCGCGCCGCCAGGCCGAAGTGCAGCAGGCGCGCCTGCAGCAGTTGGAAACCAGCCTTGAGCGCCAGGCCGAGCGCCAGCGCAAGTTGGTCGAGGAGCGCGAGCAACTGGGCAGCGACCCGCAGGATGCCGCCATGCTCGAACTGGCCGAGCAACTGGCCAGCAGCGAAATGCTGCTGGAGGAACTGCAGCTCTGCGAAGAGCAGGTGATCGAGCGCCTGGAAAGCGCGCGCGAGCAACTGCAGCAGGCCACCCAGGCGCAACAGCAGGCACAGGGCGACCTGCAGCGCCTGGGCGGGCGCCTGGCCTCGCTTGAGGCCTTGCAGCAGGCCGCCCTGGAGCCGGGCGCAGGTGCTGCGCAATGGCTGCACGGCCAAGGGCTGGAGCAACAGCCGCGGCTGGCCGAAGGCTTGCGGGTGGAGCCGGGTTGGGAGCTGGCGGTAGAGACGGTGCTTGGCGCCGATCTGCAGGCTGTGCTGGTGGACGATTTCAACGACCTCGATTTTGCCGGCCTGGAACAGGGTGAGCTGCGCTTGCTGCTGGCCGTCGGCGCGGGGGCGACGTTGCCCGGCAGCTTGCTGGAGAAGGTCGAGGGCCGTATCGACCTGGCGCCCTGGCTGGGCCAGGTCAGGCCTGTGGAAGACCTGGCTCAGGCACTGGAGCAGCGCGGATCGCTCGGCGAAGGGCAGAGCCTGGTCAGTCGCGATGGCTACTGGGTCGGCCGGCACTTCCTGCGGGTACGCCGGGGTGGCGAGGCCGAAGGCGGCGTGTTGGCGCGCGGCCAGGAAATCGAACGCCTGGGCCAGGAACAACTGGAACAGGAAGCGGCGCTGGAACAGCTCGATCAACAGTTGCAGGCCCTGCGCGAGCAGCAACTGGACCTGGAGGAGCAGCGCGAACAGTTGCGCCGCCGCACCCAGGATGAAAACCGCCTGCACGGCGAGCTGAAGGCCAGTCTTTCGGCCAGCCGCGCGCGCGCCGAGCAGGTCGAGCTGCGCCGCCGCCGCCTGCACGAAGAGCTGGGCGAGCTGGAAGAGCAGCGCGCCCTGGAACACGAGCAACTGGGCGAAGCACGCCTGCTGCTGCAAGAGGCTCTGGAGCTCATGGCCCAGGACACCGAGCAGCGCGAACAGTTGATGGCCCGCCGCGACACCCTGCGCGAAAGCCTTGACCGGGTGCGTCAGGAGGCCCGCCAGCACAAGGACCACGCTCACCAGCTGGCGGTGCGCCTGGGGTCGTTGCGTGCCCAGCACGACTCCACCCGCCAGGCGCTGGAGCGTCTGGAGCAGCAAGCTGCGCGCCTGACCGAGCGCCAGGAACAACTGAGCCTGAACCTGGAGGAGGGTGAAGCCCCGCAGGAAGAACTGCGCCTGAAGCTGGAGGAGCTGCTGGAGCGGCGCATGAGCGTCGACGAGGAAATGCGCCTGGCTCGCCTGCACATGGACGAAGCTGACCGCGAACTGCGCGATGCCGAAAAACGCCGCACCCAGGCCGAGCAGCAGGCCCAGCTGCTGCGTGGTCAACTGGAGCAGTTGCGCCTGGAGTGCCAGGGCCTGGATGTGCGGCGCAAGACCCTGCAAGAGCAGTTGCTGGCCGACGGCTATGACCTGCAAGGCGTGCTCGCCACCCTGGAAACCGAGGCCAGCGAGCAGGGCACCGAGCAGGAGCTGGAACAGCTTGAAGCGCGCATCCAGCGCCTGGGGGCGATCAACCTGGCGGCCATCGAAGAATACGAGCAGCAATCCGAGCGCAAACGATACCTGGACGCTCAGGACGCCGACCTGGTCGAAGCGCTGGAGACCCTCGAAAACGTCATCCGCAAAATCGACAAGGAAACCCGCAACCGCTTCAAGGATACCTTTGATCAGATAAATGCCGGATTACAGGCACTTTTCCCAAAAGTTTTCGGTGGCGGCAGCGCTTACTTGGAACTGACGGGCGAAGATTTACTCGATACAGGGGTAACGATCATGGCGCGGCCACCGGGCAAGAAGAACAGCACCATCCATCTGCTGTCCGGCGGCGAGAAGGCACTGACCGCATTGGCGCTGGTGTTTGCCATCTTCAAGTTGAACCCCGCACCGTTCTGCATGCTCGACGAGGTCGATGCACCGCTGGACGATGCCAACGTCGGGCGCTACGCGCGTCTGGTCAAGGAAATGAGTGAAAGCGTGCAGTTCATCTACATCACCCATAACAAGATTGCCATGGAGATGGCGGATCAATTGATGGGGGTGACCATGCACGAACCGGGCTGTTCGCGTCTTGTTGCAGTGGATGTGGAGGCGGCCATGGCCATGGTCGACGCTTGATGCGCGACGATGGGGGCACATTATGTAGCGAAATGCCCCCGCCATGTGCGACAGACGGTGTAAAGTTGTCTTTGGTCGTGCTAGCTTAATGTCACTCGTTTTTTGCGTGGGTAAAACGCCTGTCAGAACATAGAGTTGGCGCCACGTGTTAAAGGGCTTTGAACCCTTTGTTTTCAAGCATATTTTTATAGAGGCACGGGATTACATGGAAATCGGTCTGCGCGAGTGGCTGATCGTCATCGGCATCATTGTCATTGCCGGGATTCTTTTCGACGGCTGGCGCCGCATGCGCGGCGGGAAAGGCAAGTTGAAATTCCGTCTGGATCGCAGTTATTCCAACCTGCCAGACGAAGAGGGTGGCAGTGCCGAGGTGCTCGGCCCGTCGCGCGTGCTCGATACCCACAAGGAGCCTGAGCTGGACGAAAGCGACCTGCCGTCGCTCAGCGCGTCTGCGCGTGATCGCGAGCGTGAGCCCAAGCCGGTCAAGGCCAGCAAGCGCGGCAAGCGTGCCAGTGCGGCTGCCGATGTGCAGCAGGGTGACCTGAACCTGAGCGCCGAGCCGCGCGAGCCCGACCTGTTTGCCGACAGCGATGACGACTTTGCCGCCGACAACAACCGTAGCAGCGGCGCAGCGCCTGCCAGCAGCAGCGTCAAGGATTTGCCACCCGCCGAAGAGGTGCTGGTCATCAGCGTGATCTCCCGCGACGAGGGTGGCTTCAAGGGCCCGGCGCTGCTGCAGAACATCCTGGAAAGCGGCCTGCGCTTCGGCGAAATGGACATCTTCCACCGCCACGAGAGCATGGCCGGTCACGGCGAGGTGCTGTTCTCGATGGCCAACGCAGTCAAGCCTGGCGTGTTCGACCTGGACGACATCGATCACTTCAGCACTCGCGCTGTGAGCTTCTTCCTCGGCTTGCCGGGCCCGCGTCATCCGAAGCAGGCTTTCGACGTGATGGTTGCCGCGGCACGCAAGCTGGCCCATGAACTGAACGGTGAGCTCAAGGATGACCAGCGCAGCGTGCTGACTGCCCAGACCATCGAGCACTACCGCCAGCGTATCGTCGAGTTCGAGCGCCGTGCGCTGACCCAGAAACGCTGACAGATCCAGACGAAAGAGCAGCCTGAGGGCGTGCTGGCCGGTTCGGGTATCGTCGTTGCCTGTGCCGGCCTCTTCGCGGGTAAACCCGCTCCTACAGGTACATCACCGCCCTAGGGCATGTGACGCCCTTGTAGGAGCGGGTTTACCCGCGAAGAGGCCGGCACAGTCAATAGACACCTGATACCCCACGCACCACCCCCAAGCTGCTCTTTTGCTTTGCAAGAGAAGACAAATCCCATGACCGCCGAAACCCGTATCCACGAACTGCGTGCCGAGCTCGACCAGCACAACTACCGCTACTACGTGCTCGACGAGCCCAGCGTGCCCGACGCCGAATACGACCGCCTGTTCAACGAGCTCAAGGCGCTTGAAGCCGAACACCCGCACCTGGTAACCCCCGACTCGCCTACCCAGCGCGTTGGCGGCGAAGCCTTGTCCGCGTTCAGCCAGGTGCGCCACGAAGTGCCCATGCTCAGCCTGGGCAACGCCTTCGAAGAAGCCGACCTGCGTGAGTTCGGCCGCCGCGTGGTAGACGGCCTCGACCAGCCCGGTGCGGTCGACTACAGCTGCGAACCCAAGCTCGATGGCCTGGCCGTGAGCCTGCTGTACCGCGACGGCCAGCTGGTGCAGGGTGCCACCCGTGGCGACGGCACCACTGGCGAAGACATCAGTGCCAACGTACGCACCGTGCGCAACATCCCGCTCAAGTTGCAGGGTAAGGGCTGGCCGGCAGTGCTGGAGGTGCGCGGCGAGGTGTACATGAGCAAGGCCGGTTTCGACCGGCTCAATGCCGCCCAGGCCGAGGCCGGTGGCAAGACCTTCGCCAACCCGCGCAATGCCGCCGCTGGCAGCTTGCGCCAGCTGGACTCGAAAATCACCGCCAGCCGCCCGCTGGAGTTCTGCTGCTATGGCGTCGGCCAGTTGTCCGAAAGCATCGGCGACAGCCACATCGGCATCCTCGAGCAACTCAAGGCCTGGGGCCTGCCGATCAGCCGCGAGCTCAAGCATGCGGCGGGCATCGAAGAATGCTTGGCCTACTACCGCGACATTGGCGAGCGGCGTAACAGCCTGCCGTATGAGATCGACGGTGTAGTGTTCAAGGTCAACAGCCTGGCCGCCCAGCGCGAGCTGGGCTTCCGCGCCCGTGAGCCGCGCTGGGCGATTGCCCACAAGTTCCCGGCCATGGAAGAGCTGACCGAGGTGCTGGACGTTGAGTTCCAGGTTGGCCGTACGGGTGCCGTAACGCCTGTGGCGCGGCTGAAGCCGGTCAAGGTGGCCGGTGTGACCGTGTCCAACGCCACCTTGCACAACATGGACGAAATCGCCCGCCTGGGCCTGCGCATCGGCGACACGGTGATCATTCGCAGGGCCGGCGACGTGATCCCGCAGGTGATGCAGGTGGTGCTGGAGCGTCGTCCGCAAGACGCCCGCCCGGTAGAAGTGCCAAGCGAGTGCCCGGTGTGTGGTTCGCAGGTCGAGCGCACCCAGCTGGTCAAGCGCAGCAAAGGCAAGGAAACCACCAGCGAAGGTGCGGTGTACCGCTGCGTCGGCCGCCTGGCCTGTGGCGCGCAGCTCAAGCAGGCGATCATTCATTATGTGTCGCGCCGTGCCATGGACATCGACGGCCTGGGTGAGAAGAGTGTCGAGCAGTTGGTGGATGAAGGCCTGATCGGCTCGCCGGCTGACCTGTACAAGCTGCAGTTCGAGCAGGTCGTCGGCCTTGAAGGCTTTGCCGAGGTGTCGACCCAGAAGCTGCTGGATGCCATCGAAGCCAGCAAGCGCCCGAGCCTGGCGCGCTTCATCTACGCGCTGGGCATCCCGGATGTCGGCGAGGAGACTGCCAAGGTGCTGGCCCGCTCGCTGGGCAGCCTGGCGCGCGTGCAGCAGGCATTGCCGCAGGTGCTGACCTATTTGCCGGACATCGGTCTCGAAGTGGCCTACGAGATCCACAATTTCTTTGAAGACGAGCACAACCAGAAGGTTATCCAGCAGCTGCTTGACAGCGGTATGCAGTTGCAGGACGAAGGTGAGCTGGCTGCCGAATTTGCCGCCAGCACCACCTTGGCCGGGATGATCGCCAAGCTCGACATTGCCTCCGTCGGCCCGACCGGTGCCGAGAAGTTGGTGGCCAAGCTCGACAGCCTGGACAAGATCATCGCCGCCGACGGCATCGACCTGCGCCAGGCCCTGGCGGCCAAGCAGGCCGACGCAGTGCGTGAGTTCTTCAAGGATGAAGCGAACCAGAAACTGGCCCGGGACATCGAAGCGCAGCTGCTGGCGTTCGGCATGCACTGGAGCAGCGAGAAGAAGGTAGCCGAAGGCTTGCCGCTGGCCGGCCAGACCTGGGTGCTGACCGGTACGCTGGAGCGCATGAGCCGGGACATTGCCAAGGACAAGCTGGAAAGCCTGGGGGCCAAGGTTGCCGGTTCCGTTTCCGGCAAGACCCACTGCGTGGTGGCAGGGCCTGGGGCAGGTTCCAAGCTGGCCAAGGCTGCTGAGCTGGGTGTGAAGGTACTGGACGAAGATGCCTTCGTCACATTCCTGGCCGAACACGGCATAGCGGTCTAGGCATCCGTGCCCCCCTGTGGGGGGCAACTGTCTTGCTCAAAACTTGAAAAGCCTGCGCGGTCGCCCGTAGGAGCGGGTTTACCCGCGAAGAGGCCCGTCCAGGCCGTCTCGACCCTGTCAAGTCATTGAGAAATGATGACTTTTTCTGCCGCGGTGGTTGTATCTGCTCCAAAGACCGGTACAATGGCGCCACTCGCTGCTCAGCGAGGCATGTAGTGGTGGCCCCATCGGTCCCCCCGCATTGATTACCCGTTAACCTGGTCAGGCCCGGAAGGGAGCAGCCATAGCGGGAACATCGAGTGCCGGGGTGTGGCTGGTGGGGCCGCCTCCATTCTGTAGGTCCTTAATTCTAAAGGACTGTTCTCGCTCAAAATTTCGAAGTGGACCAGTGCCGTAGTACACCTAAGTGGTGCACTGTGCTGAGCAGCTTCGTCATCTCGCCTCTCCAATAGCCTCTCTGGTTACGCCAATCTCGGCGCTACCTTGTCATTCGCTCATGTGGCGTTTTCCCCTTGTCTCTCGCAGTGATTTGCAATTGCCAGTATGGTGGCTGTGCTACTAGGATGTGGCATCTGAGCGAGGAGTGAGAGATGGAATTCTTAGAGCGACTGAACGCATTATCAGCCAAGATCCGCCAGCAGGGCCCTGCTATCCAGACAGAGGAGGCGACCAAGATTGCCTTTGTCATGCCCTTCATCAACTCCGTCCTAGGCTACGACGTCTTCGATCCCTCAGAGGTTACGCCAGAGTACGTCTGCGACGTTGGGACGAAGAAGGGCGAGAAGATCGACTACGCCATCATGAAGAACGGCGAGATTCAGATCCTTATCGAGTGCAAGAAGATCGGCGAACCGCTGCATATCAACCATGCGAGCCAGCTGTTCCGGTACTTCCACGTCACCACCGCCCGTATCTCGATCCTTACCAATGGCCAGATTTACCGGTTCTTTACCGACCTCGATGCCCCTAACAAGATGGATGAGAAGCCATTCTTGGAGCTAGACCTTCTCGATCTGGACGAGCACGCCCTTCCGGAGCTTCAGAAGCTAACCAAGTCTGCGTTCGATGTTGACTCGATCATCAGTGCTGCAGGAGAACTGAAGTATGTTGGCCAGATCAAGAAAGAGATGGCTTCGCAGTTCAGTCAGCCTAGTGACGAGTTCGTGAAGTTCTTCGCTACTCGCGTCTACGACGGGATCATTACCCAGAAAGTTAGAGAGCAATTCACCACCTTGACTAGGAAGGCGGCAATCCAGTTCCTAGGAGATCAGATTAACGACAGGCTGAAGTCGGCTATGAGCGGTGCGGTCGAGCCGTCTTATGCGATGATGGCCGTTCAAGCAGCTCCGGCGCCTGAGTCTGCTGAGGGAAGCGGCGACGACGATCGTGTCCAGACTACTCTTGAAGAGCTTGAGGGCTTCCATATCGTCAAGGCAATTGTGCGGGCGGTTGTGGATGCAAAGCGGATCGTTCACCGTGATACCCAAAGTTACTTCGGGATTCTGCTGGACGATAATAATCGTAAACCGATTTGCCGGTTGCACTTCAATCGCAGCCAGAAGTACATAGGGATCTTCGACGCTGAAAAGAACGAAACGCGCCACCCAATTGCATCTGTGGATGATCTCTACGGATTTGCGGAGCAGTTGAAGGGTACCATTTCGCTGTACCAGTAAGTTTTTGTTTCTGGCGGGAGCCGATCTAATTAGTTGTCGAGCGGTGCTCTCGCCATTATTTCCGAAAAGTTGCTGTGAGAGGGAGTTCGCCTAATTGCCTGCTCGCTTGCTCCGCCAACAATGGTTCGAGAAACAGAGCAGCTTGACGTCATGCAATAGGAGGGATATGCGACGGGTATAGCGGTTGGGGAACAGACGCTTCGGGAGTCGAAGATTTACGTAGCAAACGGATTTGCGTCGGACGATGTAAGCCAAGTATGTCACCGGAGTGGACCAGAAAAGTGGAGCAATTGAGTGGAACAATTCTGATCACACCCCGAGCTTTGAGCACCTATGATGGATATCCGCACGGTTGAATGGCCGGCCTCCTCATCAGTCTGAAATCCTTGCCTCATAAGGCCTGCATTCAGGAGGCGCGCCTTATTGCGTCAAAGAGACTTGCTTGGCCTCAGGGTTGAGCGCCTTGAGACGCTTCATAAGTGTGCTGATATTGGTGCGAGCCGAACCCTCATTGGCCAGGCGAAGACGCTTGATCCCGATTAGTGAGTCGCCCATCCCGGCAGTATATGGCGTCCGGATGATCTCTCGGAAGATCACGGCGTTTGAACTTGACTCGGTCAGTGTGTATTCAGCCTCGCAGGTGACTTCGAAATCCGCGCCAAAAATGGGCTGATCGACGCGTAGCAGGTTGGCGCGCAGTGTGTAGGCAGTGGGGCCTTCGCCTAGCAAGCCGGCGCTAGCAAGTGATTGCTTGAGGGCTGCGCCAAAGTCGGGGCCGTCAATTTCCGAAGTCCAGAGAGGATTGGTGCTGTCTCCGCCATTAACCTCGGTTACCTGGATGTTGCGATGCAGGCGTTGGTCATAGAATTGCGCATCGGTTTGATCCGATATTACGGCCATTCCGGAGATCTGGGCAGGTGAAGCACACCCTGTGCAAAGCGCAATAAATGCCGAGGCTATAAACAAACGGAAGTAGTTCACTCGAATAATCCTTGAATGTTATGTCAGTCACATTAGACAGAAGCCATACGTCGTGTATGGCCTCAGGGGTTTCTACGTCCGCGCTGAGCATCGTCGGAACGTGTATTCCTCATGCCGAGCGTTGCGCTGATCGGCAGCCCTTACAGGTTGTATTTGTCATCGATCCTGCGTTTGTCCAGCGTGTACCGCTTGAGGTCGATTGCGTCGGACTCCAGCTTGGCATCTAGCTCGTCCATGTCATGCTTCTTAAGCGTCGCAACGTGAGCTTTGGTGGCCTGGTAGTTGATGAACTCTGCAGCATCATGCCCGCTCACTGGGTCCCAGAGAATTGAGAGAGGCCAAAACAGCAAGTTCACGACGCCAAAACCGTAGGCGCGACCATAGAACGAGCCTCCTCCCGGAAGCAGGCCGAGGCCGGCAGCCAGCCCAGGGTTTTTTTCTTCAACCGCGAGGTTTTTGGCGCGGTAGCTAGCAAGTTCCGACTCTTGGGCCGAATTGAGGCCGGTAGCGCAACCAGTGGTTAACGTTATCAGGGCGGCAGCGGTCAGATTTCTAATTGTGGACATGCAACATTTCCTAAGCGTAAGTGTTGTTCTCGTGCACGGCTGGGCGTCGAGGCGCGTAACTTTACACTGAGTAGTGGCGCATTAGAATCATTATGCCATCATCTTGTGAGGGCGATTCGGCCCCTGTTTTTCCCGAGCCCCGCCGCCGACAGCTTCATCAGCCGCTGGAATTTCGGGCATGCCAGATGATCTTTCTCAGGGCATTGCGCGGCATGCCGCAACCCCTTGCTCATCGCCTGCAACCGCTTGATCCGCGCATCCAGCTCGTCCGCCTTGGCCATCAGCATCTGCCGGTCGACCTGCAGGTCCACCAGCATCGCCCCCACTTCATCCAGCGAAAACCCCGCAGCCTGCCCCAGGGCGATCAGCGCTAGCCTGTCCGCCACGTCGGCTGCAAACTGTCGTCGCTGGCCGCGCCCGGCCAAGGACTTGAGCAAGCCTTTCTTCTCGTAGTAACGCAGTGTCGATGCGGGTACGCCTGTGCGTTTGGCGACGTCGGCAATGTCCATTTCGGGCCCTTGACTTGAAGTTGACTTTAACTTCTATGCTGCGCGGCATGGTAATGACCGTCAACCTTCGAGGGCTTGTTCAAATGACGTTTACTGCGATGTTTCTAGCTGCATTGCCGATTGGCATTGGTGCCACTGTAGTGATGGACCTGTGGGGGTTGCTGCTGAGGCGGTTAGGTATCGCAACGCTGAATTTCGCCATGGTCGGACGTTGGGCGGGGCACCTGCTAGGCGGGCGTGTTTCGCACCAAGCGATTGCCAAAGCGGAACCGGTGCGAAATGAGTTGGCGTGGGGATGGGTGATTCACTACGCCACCGGCGTGCTTTTCGCGATGCTGCTGGTTGTGATCGTAGGGGAGGGCTGGTTGCGGTCGCCTACTCTTTTACCAGCAGTAGTTGTGGGTGTGGGTACAGTTGTGGCGCCGTTTTGCCTCATGCAGCCAGCGATGGGGGCAGGGTTCTTTGCGTCCAGGACGCCGACGCCTGCGCGCAACTGCCTGAAGAGCCTGGCCACGCATTTTGTGTTTGGTGTGGGGTTGTTCTTGAGTGCGTATTTACGGGCTTTGGTGTGAAGACAGGGAGCCCGATAACAGTAAGCACATGATCAGAGTGCCCACTTTAAGATAGGTCTGATAACAGTCTAGGAAAGCCCCTACACGTCAGGCAGGCATAGCGAATTATCCTACGTGTTCCGTCGACTCCCGTCTGATTGTCCCGGTCAACCTCGCCCACTAGGCTTTCGCGGTCGCTGTCAGTTCAGCGATCGGGTGTGGAAGCCTGGGTGGTTTGGCGGCTGTCGATATGACAGTTGTGCGTGGGAGGCCTTCGGGCCTGCCGGGTTTGCCATACCCCTGGTCTTCCACCCCGCGTACAACTGTCACCCTAAGTGTGGAAGCAAAAGGGTGCTCTCAGCCCGGTATGGTGAGCTCATGAAAAAATTGGTCCCCGATCCGCCCCACGTCTTTGATCTTCCCCAAGGCAAATCCCTTTCCCGCGCGATCAGCGAAGGCATCGTCCCGATGGAGTTCGCGTTGATGAATGTTTCCCACTACCTGATGTTCGCCTACAGCGATATCCGGCGGGCGCTTGAGCGTATTCAGGACGAAGAAACCAGGCAGTTGTTGGAGCATGGGTTGCGGGCCATGCAGATTGCCTGGGGGCAGGCGGATGCTGTCAGCTTGGCGTTTGAACGTAAAGACCGGTGACATTGAGTTTGTGATAGAGATTGTGAGTGTGCCGCACAACGCTGTGGGAGCGGGCATGCCCGCGAAGAATATAACGTGGTGGATGGCACCGGCTATGCCGGTGTTCGCGGGCAAGCCCGCTCCCACAGTGTTTGCGCAAGCGTTCGCGAAATGAGCAGGGCGTTAGTTGCGCTGGCTGTGTGCCGGCATTTTGCTGGGTATTTCGGGCCGGGCCACAGACATACTGTCCGGGTCGCCCGTCCCTCCATACCGCTGCAAAATCCGCTCGATCTCCCCCGACTGCTTCATCCTTACCAACGCCCGCAACAGCCCTTGTGTCGGTATCGCCGGATCGTTGCGCACCATGCACCCCAAATCCTGTTCGTCCAGCACCGCCAGCGCTTGCAATTGCTGCTCCGCTGGCAACCCTTGGTTGAACCACTGCAACGACAACTGGTTGCTCACCGCATGGCGATACCGGCCTGCCTGCAGCTTTTGCAGCACCAGCAACTGGCTGCGGCTGTCCTCACGGTGCAGCTGGCCGTGGTCCAGCAGCGGTTGCAGGGTTGAATAGGTGTAGCCAAGCACCGTGCCGATCGCCTGGGGTGGCAGTTGCTCAGGGGGGATCGGTGTGCTGTCGCCGGCGCGGCCGACCAGTACGTCACGCTGATGAATCAGCGGGATACTCCACACAAAATCCCTTGGGCGGTCGTTGAGCCATTGGGTACTGACGTAGCAACGGACATCAATGTCGCCGCTGCTCATGGCCTCCTCCAGGCGCAGGCGGGCCATGACGTGGAACTCGGGGCGAGCGCCCACTTGCCTGGCAACGGTTTGCATCAGGTCGTAAAGCAATCCCTCCACTGGCTGATCGCCTTCGATGCGTACCAGCGGCATGCTCCAGCTCTCGGCGACGGAAAAGCGCAGCACCGGCTGGTCAGCCAGGCTGTTTGTAGACCACAGCAGTAACAGGGCCAGCAGTCTTCGCAAAGGCAATCCTCCCTGGACAATGCGCCATTCCAAGCTTAGACGAGTTGCGCAGGGTGCAATTTTGCCCCCGCTCCGCTAGCATTAGCGATCTTCCGCTCGATCAGGCTACGATGGTTTTTCGATGAGTTATCAGGTTCTTGCACGAAAATGGCGTCCGCGCTCGTTCCGCGAAATGGTCGGCCAGACCCATGTGCTCAAGGCCTTGATCAATGCCTTGGACAACCAGCGCCTGCACCATGCCTACCTGTTCACCGGTACCCGCGGCGTGGGCAAGACGACCATCGCCCGTATTATCGCCAAGTGCCTGAACTGTGAAACCGGCATCACCTCCACGCCGTGCGGCACCTGTTCGGTGTGCCGGGAAATCGACGAAGGCCGCTTCGTCGACCTGATCGAGATCGACGCCGCCAGCCGCACCAAGGTGGAAGACACCCGCGAGCTGCTCGATAACGTGCAGTACGCCCCCAGCCGTGGGCGCTTCAAGGTCTACCTGATCGACGAAGTGCACATGCTCTCGACCCACTCGTTCAACGCCTTGCTCAAGACGCTGGAAGAGCCGCCGCCCTACGTCAAGTTCATCCTCGCCACCACCGACCCGCAGAAGCTGCCGGCCACCATCCTGTCGCGCTGCCTGCAGTTCTCGTTGAAGAACATGAGCCCGGAGCGGGTGGTGGAGCACCTCAGCCACGTACTGGCCGCCGAAAATGTGCCGTTCGAGGAAGATGCCCTGTGGCTGCTGGGCCGTGCGGCCGATGGTTCCATGCGTGATGCCATGAGCCTGACCGACCAGGCCATCGCCTTCGGTGAAGGCAAGGTACTGGCCGCCGATGTACGTGCCATGTTGGGTAGCCTCGACCATGGCCAGGTGTATGGGGTCTTGCAGGCACTGCTCGAAGGCGATGCCAGGGCTTTGCTGGAGGCCGTGCGTAACCTGGCCGAGCAAGGGCCGGACTGGTCGGGCGTTCTGGCCGAAATGCTCAATGTGCTGCACCGTGTAGCCATTGCCCAGGCGCTGCCCGAAGCGGTAGACAACGGCCAGGGTGATCGCGAGCGGGTATTGGCGCTGGCTTCGGCGCTGCCGGCCGAGGATGTGCAGTTCTATTATCAGATGGGCCTGATAGGCCGCCGTGACCTGCCCCTTGCGCCGGACCCGCGCGGTGGCTTCGAGATGGTGCTGTTGCGCATGCTGGCGTTCCGCCCGGCAGACACGGACGACGCACCGAAGCCGGTGCTAAAGCCAGCGGGGATCAGCCAGGCCACAGCTGATCCTGCAGGGAAGGTGGCAGCCGCGGCGCCGGTCGAGCCTTCATCACCTGTCGCGGCTGTGCCGGCGGAGCCTGTAGCGCAAGCCCCGCAACTGGAGGTGCCTGCACCCGCGACGGCTGATCATGAGCCGGAGGCCGAGGCAGATGTTGAGCTGAAGGCCGAAGCCGAGGCCATCTCCGTACCTGAGCCTGTTGCCGAAGTGGTCGACTTGCCGTGGGAAGAGCCTGCCGTTGCGCCCGCGCCGTTAGCGGCTGAACTCGCGCCCGAACCGGCACCTGCGCCCGAGCCCGAGTCTGTTGCCCCGGTGGCGCCCCCACAGGCCGCCCCGGCACACGACGAGCCGCCTTTCGACCCGTCTGCCTACGCTGCCGTGGGGATGGAGCGCGACGATGAGCCGCCGCTTGACGAAGACTACTACGGTGGCGAAAGCGACCCGGCAGGCTTCAGCTACCTGGACGAGCTGGCCGAGCATGTTCAGGAAGATGTGTCCAAACCGGCGGCCGAACCGTTGCCGGCAGCCAAACCAGCCACCGGTCTGGCCCTGCAATGGCTGGAATTATTCCCACAGTTGCCTGTGTCCGGGATGACAGGCAACATCGCGGCAAACTGTACGTTGATTGCCGCCGATGGCGACGACTGGCTGCTGCACCTGGACCCTGGCCAGGGTGCGCTGTTCAACGCCACCCAGCAGCGGCGCCTTAACGAAGCGCTCAACCAGCACCTGGGGCGCACGCTGAACCTGCGCATCGAGCTGATCCTGCCCGAGCAGGAAACCCCGGCCCAGGCAGCGGCGCGCAAACGCGCCGAGCGCCAGCAGGACGCAGTCACCTCGATCGAGCAGGATCCGTTGATCCAGCAGATGATCAAGTTGTTCGGCGCCAAGGTGCGGCAGGATACTATTGAGCCTGTAGAAGCCCTGGTTAATCAGGGCCAGTAACGGATAACCATGCGGCCGGCCCGGTGCCGGGCCGCATCACATGACCCAATCGAGGTATACCCCCATGATGAAAGGTGGCATGGCCGGCCTGATGAAGCAGGCCCAGCAGATGCAGGAAAAAATGCAGAAGATGCAGGAAGAACTGGCCAACGCCGAAGTCACCGGTCAGTCCGGTGGCGGTCTGGTGAGCGTGGTGATGACCGGTCGTCACGACGTCAAGCGCGTCAGCATCGACCAGAGCCTGATGTCGACTGATGAAGACGACAAGGAAGTTCTGGAGGACCTCATTGCCGCTGCGCTGAACGACGCCGTGCGCAAGGTTGAGCAAAGCAGCCAGGAAAAGATGGGCGGCATGACCGCCGGCATGCAGCTGCCGCCAGGATTCAAGATGCCGTTCTAAGGCATTGAGGTACTCAAAAACGCCGCTGATATCAGCGGCGTTTTTTTTTGCGTAGATTTCACCCGGCTGCGGTCTGCTATTTATGTGGGGGCGGCCTTGTGTCGCGAAAGGGGCGCGAAGCGGCCCCCGGATTCCAGCTTTGCAGCATAGAATGCCGGGGCTGCTTCGCAGCCCTTTCGCGACACAAGGCCGTTCCCACAAAAAAGCAGACCTTGCAGGCTTTGGGCGAGGTGATTTGACGCCATCGCCCCCGCTGGGTATAAACCGCCTCTTATTGAATTGTCAGGCCTTTCCCATGAGCTTCAGCCCTCTCATCCGCCAACTGATCGACGGCCTGCGCATCTTGCCAGGCGTTGGCCAGAAAACCGCCCAGCGCATGGCCCTGCAACTGCTCGAGCGCGACCGCAGTGGCGGGCTGCGCCTGGCTCAGGCCTTGACCCAGGCCATGGAAGGGGTAGGGCATTGCCGCCAGTGTCGCACCCTCACCGAGCAGGAACTGTGCCCGCAGTGCGCCGACCCGCGCCGTGACGACACCCAGCTGTGCGTGGTCGAGGGGCCGACCGATGTGTATGCGGTGGAGCAGACGGGCTACCGTGGGCGTTACTTCGTGCTCAAGGGGCACCTGTCGCCGCTGGATGGCCTGGGGCCTGAGGCGATCGGTATTCCGCAGCTGATGGCGCGGATCGAAGAGCAGGGCACCTTTACCGAGGTGATCCTGGCGACCAACCCGACGGTGGAGGGGGAGGCGACGGCGCATTACATTGCCCAGTTGCTGAGCGAGAAAGGCTTGGTGGCGTCTCGCATTGCCCATGGTGTGCCGCTGGGCGGTGAGCTGGAGATGGTGGACGGTGGTACCTTGGCCCATGCCTTTGCAGGGCGCCGGCCCATTTCGCTCTGATTCATTGGGGCCGCTTGGCGGCCCATTCGCGGGTAAACCCGAGCCTACAAAAAATGCGTGGCCTTTGTAGGCGCGGGTTTACCCGCTGATGGGCTGCAAAGCAGCCCCAAAAGCCCACTCAGTACTCGCTGAGGGAAAACTCGGTCAGGCAGAAGGTAGGCACCCCGGCCGCCTGCAACCGGCGCGACCCGTCCAGTTCCGGCAGGTCGATGATCGCTGCCGCCTCGAACACCTGCGCCCCAGTACGACGCACCAGGTTGGCCGCCGCCAGCAGCGTACCGCCAGTAGCAATCAGGTCATCGAAGATCAGCACCGAGTCGCCTTCACACAGGCTGTCGGCATGCACTTCCAGGAAGGCCTCGCCGTACTCGGTCTGGTAACCCTCGCTCAACACGTCGGCCGGCAGCTTGCCCTGCTTGCGGAACAGGATCAGCGGCTTGTTCAGCTGGTGGGCGATGATCGAGCCGATCAGGAAACCCCGCGCGTCCATGGCGCCGATGTGGCTGAATTCAGCCTCGACATAGCGCTCGATGAACTGGTCGGCCACATAGCGCAGCCCGCGCGGCGACTGGAACAGCGGGGTGATGTCGCGGAAGATCACGCCCGGTTTGGGGAAGTCCACTACCGGGCGGATCAGGGCTTTGAGGTCGAAGGCTTCGCTGTGCATTGTTGCGGGTATCCTGGGAAAACGAATGCCCAAGTATACCCGCTAAAAACCGGCCTCAGGCCTCGATTGCACCACCGGCCAGCGCGCACAGCTGGATCGGGTCGAGGATGTGCACTTCCTTGCCCTCGGCGCGCAGCAGGCCGTTCTGCTGGAAGCGGGTGAACACCCGCGACACGGTTTCCACCGCCAGGCCCAGGTAGTTGCCGATTTCGTTGCGCGACATGCTCAGGCGGAACTGGTTGGCCGAATAGCCACGGGCACGGAAGCGCGCCGACAGGTTGACCAGGAAAGTGGCAATGCGCTCGTCCGCGGTTTTTTTCGACAGCAGCAGCATCATTTGCTGGTCGTCGCGGATTTCACGGCTCATTACCCGCATCAGCTGGCGGCGTAGCTGTGGCAGTTGTACCGACAGCTCGTCCAGCCGCTCGAAGGGGATTTCACACACCGAAGTGGTTTCCTGGGCCTGGGCCGATACCGGGTAGGCCTCGGTATCCATGCCTGACAGGCCGACCAATTCGCTGGGCAGGTGGAAGCCTGTGATCTGCTCTTCGCCGCTGTCGCTGAGGCTGAAGGTTTTCAGGGCCCCGGACCGTACTGCGTAGACCGAGCCAAAACTGTCACCCTGGCGGAACAGAAACTCGCCTTTCTTGAGCGGCCGCCCGCGTTTGACGATTTCATCCAGCGCGTCCATGTCTTCCAGGTTCAGCGAAAGAGGCAGGCACAGAGGGGCCAGGCTGCAATCCTTGCAATGGGCCTGGTTGTGTGGGCGCAGTTTGACTGGCTCGGACATTTGAATCGATCCTTGTGGGAAAGCACACATAAGTCGTAAGGGTAACTCACGACACAGGGTGTAGGCCAGTGTGCGCGGTGATGGTGCGCGCTGGCGAAACCCCGGCAGGTGGCCTGCCGGGAGTCCTTGTGTGCTCATAGTGTGCCTGACAAGGAAGCTTGTCCATGCGGTTGAACGCCTTGTTTTTCAGATCACTCGCGAGAAGCGCTGGCGGTTGTGCATCGCCAGATAGGCGTCGAACACCATGCATACCGAGCGCGCCAGCAGCCGGCCGGCGGGCAGGATGCGAATGCCCTTGTCGTCCAGGCTGATCAGGCCGTCGCGCTGCAAGGTCAGCAGCTCGGGCCAGAGGTCGTTGAAGTAACCGCGAAAATCGATGGTGAAGGCCTGTTCGATCGGTTCGAAGTCCAGCTCGAAGTGGCAGATCAGCTGCTGGATCACCGCCCGCCGTAGGCGGTCGTCGTGGTTGCACAGCAGGCCGCGCTGGGTGGCCAGCTGGGCGTTGGACAGGCTGTCCTGGTAGGTGTTGAGGTCACTGCTGTTCTGGCAGTACAGGTCGCCGATCTGGCTGATCGCCGACACGCCCAGGCCAATCAGGTCGCAGTGCCCGTGGGTGGTGTAGCCCTGGAAGTTGCGCTGCAAGGTGCCTTCTTCCTGGGCAATGGCCAGTTCGTCGTCGGGCAGGGCGAAGTGGTCCATGCCGATGTAGCGGTAACCGGCGGCGGTCAGTTGGTCGATGGTGGCGTGCAGCATCTCCAGCTTGGCGGCCGCGCTGGGCAGATCGTTGCTGTCAATGCGCCGTTGCGGCATGAAGCGTTCGGGAAGGTGAGCGTAGTTGAACACCGACAGGCGGTCGGGCTGCAGGCGGATCACCTCTTCGACGGTGCGGGCAAAGCCTTCCGGGGTTTGCTTGGGCAGGCCGTAGATCAGGTCGAGGTTGACCGAGCGAAACTGCAGCGTGCGCGCAGCCTCGATCAGGGTGCGGGTCTGTTCCAGGCTCTGCAGGCGGTTGATCGCGCGCTGCACGGCCGGGTCGAGGTCCTGTACACCCAGGCTGACGCGGTTGAAGCCCAGTTCGCGAAGCAGGCCCATGGTCGACCAGTCGGCTTCGCGAGGGTCGATCTCGATGCCGTAGTCGCCGGAATCGTCGTCCAGCAGGTGGAAGTGCTGGCGCAGGGTGGCCATCAGCTGGCGCAGTTCCACATGGCTGAGGAAGGTCGGTGTGCCGCCGCCAAAATGCAGCTGTTCAACACGTTGTTTAGGGTCCAGGTGGCAGGCGACCAGCTGGATTTCCTGCTCCAGGCGCTGCAGGTAGGGCGCAGCGCGGGCGCGGTCTTTGGTGATGACCTTGTTGCAGGCGCAGTAGTAGCAGATGTTGGCGCAGAACGGCACATGCACGTACAGCGACAGCGGGCGCGCGGCCCGACGGCTTTCGCGCAGGGCGTGGAGCAGGTCGAACGAGCCCACTTCGCTGTGCAGTTGCACGGCGGTCGGGTAGGAGGTGTAGCGTGGCCCGGCGAGATCGTAGCGGCGGATCAGGTCGGTATCCCAACGGAGGTCGTCGAGCATGAGGGTAGTCCCCGGAAAGAGCAGCAGTGCACCGGAGTCTATGGCCGTCTGTAGGAAACTGTGTTGATTTGTATCAAGGGCATTGGGGCTGCTTTGCAGTCCCCGTCAATGCCCCATCAGCCAGTGCTGGTGTGGGCCCGGCAGGGTCCAGACACCGAATAGCATCACCAGCACACCGCCCGCCACGCGCACGCTGCGTCGCCGCAACAGGGCGTTTACCCTTTCGGCAGCCAGCCCGGTTGCCAGCAACACCGGCCAGGTGCCCACCCCGAACGCCAGCATCAACCCGGCGCTGTAGCCGGCATTGCCCTGGCTGGCCGCCCACAGCAGGGTGCTGTACACCAGCCCGCACGGCAGCCAGCCCCAAAGGGCGCCCAGCAGCAATGCCCGAGGGAGGCTGGACACTGGCAGCAATCGCGACGCCACTGGCTGGATATGCCGCCACAACCCGCGGCCCAGCGCCTCGATACGGGTCAGCCCGCTCCACCAGCCGGCCAGGTACAGGCCCATGGCAATCAGCAGCAGTGCTGCAGCCACCCGCAATGCCAGCGCTGCCGGGCTGCTGGCCACGGCCCAGCCGGCCAGGCCCAGCAACAGGCCGGCGCAGGCATAGCTGAAAATGCGCCCCAGGTTGTACGCCAGCAACAGGCGCAGGCGCTTGCCGCGTTGTTCGGGGGGGATGGCCAAGGTTAGTGCGCCCATCAGGCCACCGCACATGCCCAGGCAGTGACCGCCCCCTAGCAGGCCAAGGACCAGTGCCGAGCCCAGCAGCGGAAGCAGGTCAGGCACGGGGTGGTGGTTCCTTGTCGGTGTCGGCTGCGGCATCGTCAGGCTTTACTGCCGCCTGGTGGCGCGGGTCCTGATCGTCGAACAGGATGCTGTGGGCGGGGCCTTCAAGGTCGTCGTACTGACCGCTGTCTACCGCCCAGAAGAAGATGTACACAGCCACGCCGACCAGCAGCAGGGCTGCCGGGATCATGACATAGAGGGCGGGCATGGCGACTTCCTCCCGGGTAAAGGGGCTTCGTGGGGCAGCGGGCCCGAGGCCAGGGGCATACGGGTCAGGCGCAAGGCATTGAGCACCACGATCAGCGAGCTGACCGACATGCCGATGGCGGCCCACACCGGCGTGATCCAGCCGAGCGCGGCGAACGGCAACATCAGGCCATTATACAGGGTCGCCCACAGCAGGTTCTCGAGGATGTTGCGGCGGGTGCGGCGGGCCAGCTCGAACGCCTGCACCAGCGCTTGCAGGCGGTTGGACAGCAAGACGGCGTCGGCACTGGTCTTGGCCAGGTCGGTGGCGCTGCCCATGGCGATGCTGATATCGGCGGCGGCCAGTACCGGTACATCGTTGACCCCGTCGCCGAGCATCAGCACCTTGCGCCCGTCAGCCTGCAGGGCTTTCAGGCGGTCCAGTTTGTCATCCGGGCGCAGGCCGCCAATGGCCTGCTCGATACCCAGCTGCGCGGCCACTTCGGCAACCATCGGCGAGCTGTCGCCCGACAGCAGCAGCGTGCGCCAGCCACGGGCTTTGCAGGCAGCAAGCAGGGCAGGGGCATCGTCGCGCAGGCGGTCGTCCAGGCCGAACCAGGCCAGTGGCCCCTGGCGGTCGCCCAGCAGCAGCCACTGGCCGCGAGGCTCGGGCACAGCGGGGATTTCCGCACCACTCAAGGCGCAGACGAAGGTAGCCTGACCAATGCGCAGGCGCTGGCCGTCGACCAGCCCCTCCAGGCCCAGGCCGGGTACGCTCTGTACGTCATCGGCAGGCGTGGCGGTACGACCAAAGGCGCGAGCGATGGGGTGTTCGGAGCGGTTTTCCAGCGCCGCGGCCAGGGCCAGGCAGCGGTCGGCGGCCTGGCTGCCGAGCGGGCGGATGCTGCGCAAGGTCAGGCGGCCCTCGGTCAGTGTGCCGGTCTTGTCGAAGATCACCGTGTCGATCTGATTCAGGCCCTCCAGCACATGGCCGCGGGTCACCAGCAGGCCAAGCTTGTGCAGGGTTCCGGTGGCGGCGGTCAGTGCGGTTGGCGTAGCCAAAGACAGGGCACAAGGGCAGGTGGCCACGAGCATGGCCAGCACGATCCAGAACGCCCGTGTCGGGTCCAGGTACCACCACCACAGGCCGATGGCAACGGCGGCCAGCAGCGAGAACAGCAGGAACCACTGCGAGGCGCGGTCGGCAATTTCCGCCAGGCGCGGTTTTTCAGTCTGGGCGCGCTCCAGCAGGCGGACGATGGCCGACAAGCGTGAGTCATGGCCGAGGGCTTCCACTTCCACATTCAGCGCGCTTTCAACGTTCAGCGTACCGCCAGTGACCCGCTCACCCACCCGGCGTGGTTGCGGCAGATACTCGCCGGTCAGCAGCGATTCGTCGACGCTGGAGCGGCCCTCGACGATGCGCCCGTCGGCAGGGATGACCGCGCCGGGCAGCACCTGCACGGTGTCGCCGCACTGTAACTCGCTGAGCAGGATGCGTTCGCTGCGCCCGATGGCGTCCAGGCGCAGGCATGAGGCTGGCAGCAGGTTGACCAGCTGCGCAGTGGCCGCCGCTGTGCGCTCGCGAGCGCGGCGCTCCAGGTAGCGGCCGGTCAGCAGGAACAGGGCGAACATGCCCACCGTGTCGAAATAAAGCTCGCCGCTGCCAGTGATGGCTGTCCAGATGCCGGCGCCGAACGCCAGGCCAATGGCCAGCGACACCGAAACGTCCATGGTCAGGTGGCGCGTTCGCAAGTCGCGCGCCGCGCCCTTGAAGAAGGGCGCGCAGCTGTAGAACACGATGGGAATGGTCAGGAACAGCGCCACCCAGCGCAGGATGGTGTGCAGCTCGGGTGTCAGGTCGATGTTGAATTCCGGCCAAGTGGCCATGGTCGCCATCATCGCCTGGAACCACAGCAGCCCGGCCACGCCCAGGCGGCGTAGGGCGCTGCGGTTTTCCCGGGCCAATTGCTCGGCGGCCTGGTCAGGCTGGTAGGGGTGGGCGGCGTAGCCGATCTGGCGAAGTTCGGCGAGCAAGCGCGACAGCGGCAGCTGCTTGTCGTCCCAGTTCAGCGCCAGGCGGTGGTTGGACAGGTTCAACCGGGCTTCGGCGACACCGGGCAGGTTGCGCAGGTGCTTTTCGATCAGCCAGCCGCAGGCGGCGCAGCTGATGCCCTCGACAAGCAAGGTGGTTTCGGCCAGCTCGCCCTGGTGGCGGACGAAGGTTTGCTGCACGTCGCTGCGGTCGTACAGGGCCAGTTCGTCCTGCAGTTGCTTGGGCAGGGCTTCGGGGTTGGCGCTGTTGTCGCTGCGGTGCTGGTAGTAATGTTCCAGGCCACCCGCGACGATCGACTCAGCCACCGCCTGGCAACCGGGGCAGCAGAACTGCCGCGGCTGGCCGAGGACCACGGCGGTGAAGCGGCTGCCGGCCGGGACGGGCAGGGCGCAGTGGTAGCAGGGGGTGGGCTGGGTCATTTTGGAACAGTCTTATGTCGTGAGATCGCCGGGGCCGCTTCGCAGCCCTTTCGCGACGCAAGGCCGCTCCCACAGAAGCATGCGTTCTCCTGTGGGAGCGGCCTTGCGTCGCGAAAGGGGCGCAAAGCGCCCCCATTCATACCAGGAATCATTACTGGTGTTCGGCGCCTTGCAGGGCTTCGTCACCCAACTGCAAGGTCACACCATGCGCCACTTTTTCCTCTTCGAACAGGCGCCACACCTGGCCCCCTTCGTTGCCCAGCAGTTCCACAAAGCGCCGCCCGTCGACCTTGTCCTCCAGTTGTCCCACATAGCGCCCTGCTTCGACACGGCTCAGCAGAACCTTGCGGTCCTTCTCTGGCTGGGTTGGCGAAATCAGGTTCAGCTCCAGGTTTTGCGGGCCACTGCTACCGGTCAGGCGCAGGTCCACTTCGCCGGTCAGTTCGTCCAGATGCACGCTGGCTTTCAGGCCCAGCTGCTGCGCCAGCAGCTCGCGGTCCAGCGAGCGGTTGATGCCCTTGCCGGCCTCGTAGTAGTTGTCATTCACCAGGTTGTCCGGGTTGTGCACAGCGATGCTGACCATGGTCAGGCTCAGGCACACCGAGGTGGTGAGGATGCCGATGATGATCCAGGGCCAGAGGTGCTTGTACCAGGGGCTGGCGGCGGTGGCGGCAGGCATTGTCGATAGTCTCTCTCAGCGGATCTGTGGGCCGATGAAGCGGCTCTTGGCTTCAACCTGGGCGTCGCTGTCGTCGGCGCTCTTGAGGATGAAGGTGATTTCGTTGGTGGTCGATGGCAGCTTCTCGGGGGCAACCGACAGCTGCACGGGAAGGCTGACGATGTCACCGGCGGCCACGCGGATCTCGCGCTGGCCTTCGAGCTTGAGGTCTGGCAGGCCGGCGGCGTCCAGCACGTAGACGTGATCGCGCTGATCCTTGTTCATTACCTTCAGGCTGTAGACGTTCTCGATCCGGCCCTGGGCGTTTTCGCGGTACAGCACGCGGTCTTTGCTGACGTCGAAACCGACCAGCGAACGGGTGGCGAAGGCCGTCGCCAGCCCGATCATCATCACCAGCAGTACCACGGCATAGCCGATCAGACGCGGGCGCAGCAGGTGGGTCTTCTGCCCGGACAGGTTGTGCTCGGTGGTGTAGCTGATCAGCCCTTTGGGGTAGTTCATCTTGTCCATGATGCTGTCGCAGGCATCGATACAGGCGGCGCAGCCGATGCACTCGATCTGCAGGCCGTCACGGATGTCGATGCCGGTCGGGCAGACCTGCACGCACATGGTGCAGTCGATGCAGTCACCCAGGCCCTGGGCTTTGTAGTCGGTATCTTTCTTGCGCGGGCCGCGGGTTTCGCCACGGCGCGGGTCGTAGGACACGATCAGCGTGTCCTTGTCGAACATCACGCTCTGGAAGCGTGCATAGGGGCACATGTACACGCACACCTGCTCGCGCAGCCAGCCGGCGTTGCCGTAGGTGGCGAGGGTGAAGAAGCCGACCCAGAAGTAGGCCCAGCCGTCGGCCTGGCCGGTAAAGAATTCGGTGGCCAGTTCACGGATCGGCGAGAAATAGCCGACGAAGGTCATGCCGGTGACGAAGCCGATCAGCAGCCACAGGCTGTGCTTGGCGAACTTGCGCAGGAACTTGTTGCCGCTCATGGGGGCTTTGTCGAGCTTCATGCGCTGGTTGCGGTCGCCCTCGGTGACCTTTTCGCACCACATGAAAATCCAGGTCCACACGCTTTGCGGGCAGGTGTAGCCGCACCACACCCGGCCGGCGAACACAGTGATGAAGAACAGGCCGAAGGCGGCGACGATGAGAATGCCCGAGAGCAGGATGAAGTCTTGCGGCCAGATGGTGGCGCCGAAGATGTAGAACTTGCGCTCGGGCAGGTTCCACCACACGGCCTGGTGCCCTCCCCAGTTCAGCCACACGGTGCCGAAGTACAGCAGGAACAGTGCGGCACCCCCGACCATGCGCAGGCGACGGAACAGGCCGGTGAAGGCGCGGGTGTAGATCTTTTCCCGGGAAGCGTAGAGGTCGACGGAATCCTTCCCTTTGCTGGCAGGCGGGGTGACATCATGTACCGGAATTTGCTTGCTCATCATCAAGTCCCACGGCAGTGGAGAAACGCCGCGGCCTGTGCGTGCGGGCCGCAGTCTCGCGCAATCTGCTAGCGCTCTGCGGTCCATGATACGCCGCTGAGGGCAGCATGGGATCGCACTGCGACCTTTAGTCGCGTTGGGTTCGTGGTATGAAACGTGTTATGGCGGGTGTCAATTGATCCAGGTCATCAGCCTGCGAGAAATGCTGTGCCAGTACCGGCCTCTTCGCGGGTAAACCCGCTCCTACAAGGATCCTGTGTAGGAGCGGGTTTACCCGCGAACAGGCCAGGCCTGCCTTACTCAGCCTTGGCCGGCTCAGCCTGGTGCGACAGGCTGTACACATAAGCCGCCAGCAAGTGCACCTTGTCGTTGCCCTGCAGCTGTTCCTGGGCCGGCATCTGCCCCTGGCGACCATAACGGATAGTCTGCTGCAACTGGGCAAAGCTCGAGCCGTAGATGAACGCCTGCGGGTGTGTCAGGTTCGGTGCGCCCATGGCGGGCGTACCTTTGCCTTCCGGCCCGTGGCAGGCCACGCAGTTGGCTGCGAAGATCTTCTGCCCGTTCTCCACATCGGCCTTCGCCCCCTCAGGCAGTGTGCGGCCATCGAGTTTGCTGACCACGAATGCAGCCACGTCGGCCACGCCCTGGTCACCGATCACTTCGGCCCAGGCCGGCATCACGCCATGGCGACCGCCCATGATGGTGGTCTTGATGGTGTCCGGTTCGCCGCCCCAGCGCCAGTCGTTGTCGGTCAGGTTGGGGAAGCCGAAGGCGCCCT
>RCUS01000502.1_pt1 | contig 25526 bp, 20 predicted proteins | sample 2166221 | NCBI WGS metagenome assembly RCUS01 (sample SAMN09932758, study PRJNA488358) | compost metagenome | isolation source: compost soil in cyclohexanecarboxylic | place: Germany: Experimental Botanical Garden | reverse complement strand
CTGGTTCTGTTGCAGCAGCAGCTCCACGGCGTCTTCGATGCGCACGTCACGCACGAAGATCGTGGCTTTCATGTCCGGGCGCAGGTCCTTGTCGAAGATGAAGTTCAAACCGGCAACCTGGGAAAGCACTTCGAAAATGGTTTTCAGGTTGGCGTCGCGAAATTCCAGGGTCACCGGTTTGTCGAGGCGGGTGCGCAGTTGCGGATAAGGAATCACGTTGCGGCTCTGCACCAGGCGAATGTTGCCTTGCAGTTCCAGCGCGCCTTCGTTGTTCGGGTCCAGTTCGAGGATCTGCCGCACTTGGCGTTCGGACCCGTAGATGTCGCCCCGGCGCAGGTCGCCACGGGCCAGTTCGAGTTTTTCATCGAGGCTGCGCATGTGTTCCAGTTGACGCATGGCGTCCTGGGCGCGGCGGTTGTTCGGCTCGATGGTCAGCACCCGTCCGTAACCCATGCGCGCCGAAGCGAAATCGCGCTGGGCGCGGTCCATCTCGGCCTGGGTCAGCAGCGCGGTGATAGCGCGGGCACGGGCGGTGTTGAGGGCAATGTGCAGCTCGGTGTCGCGAGGGTTTTCGCGCAACCCTTCCTCGATCCGGGTCAGGCCGGCTTCATACTGACCTTGTTCGATCAGGTCAGAGGCTTCTTCCTTGGCGACCTGCGCCGAGCTGCATGCGGCCAGCCCTGCACAAAGGCACAGGCTCATCAGCAAACGGGACTTGTTCATTGCGCGCTCCCCACAGACAAAGTCTGGGACAAATGCAGAGGCAAATAGACCAGGCTCAGTTCCAGATCGGAAATCCCCTCGATCTTCCATGTTTCGTCGATCACATCCCCTTTGCGCACGACGTAGATCTTTTCGCCGCTCTGCAAGAACACTTGCAGATCGGTGCGGTCATCCATGCGGCCAATGAACTGGAAAGGCATCGGCGGTGCAGTGGGGGCCTGCACGACTGGAGCAACGTTGACGGGTTGTTCGGTGACGCTGGCAAGCGTTGGCGCAGCCTTCCAGCTGCGGGCGGCGAACAGGTCGCCGGCCGGGCTCAGGTCCTTGATCGGCGCTGACGCTGCGGCGGCTTTGGCGGCCGACGACGTCTTGCCTTTGGCAGGCGTGGCGACGGCGGCGACGTCCACGTCACTGTCATCGGCCTGCTTGAAGTAATCGGGCAACCAGGTCAGCGCCGCCGCTACACCGAAGAACGCCACCCAACCCACTACGCGTTTGCTGTTCATCATGACCTCGACAGGTAAAGGGTCATGCGGATCCGGCCGGTGAGGTCGGTGTCGGCGATCTTTTTGCGCTGGAACTCCACGTCCTCCACCACCACCGCCGGCAACTGGCCGAGCAAGGCGTGCAGGAAGCGCCGCAGTTGCGGATAGCTGCCACGCACCGGCAGCAGAATCTGATAACGGGCCAGGTGCGTTTTCGGATCGATGCCCAGCGAGTACTCGCCTCGCGCCAGGGTGATGCGCTCCTGAGCGGCCAGCGCGTAGATCTTGTCGATGGCCACGGTGGCTTGCGGCTGGGACGGCAACTTGCTGCGGAAATCATCGAGCTGGCGTTGCGGTACCACTGGCGCGGCCACGGTGCCGTCTTCGACCTTGGCCAGGTACTCGCTGGCTTCGCGGGTCTGCTGGCTCAGGTGCTGCAACGATTGCCAGTCCGGCAGCAAACCGGCCAGGCCGTAAGTCAGTGCCACAACCAGCACCGCCAACCCTGCCAGGCCCGGAAGGCCAAGGCTTTGCAGGTATTCGTGGACGATCAATCTAGGGATTTGCATCGCCAATCTCCCAGGTAGCCGACAAGTTGAATTGCACCGGGTGTTCCGGCACGTTGGCGACGATTTCGTGGCTGAGCAGCGACACATCGGACAGCTCGTCGCTGGCTTCGAGGCGGCGGTGGAAGTCGAGCATGGCGTCCAGGTCCCGCGCCTCGGCACTGATCCGCACCTGGCCTTTGCGGGCATCCGGGGTCAGGGTCAGCAAGGCGATGTTGTCGCGTTGCATGGATTCGAGCGTGGCGAACAGACGTTCCCAAGGGCGGCGCAATTGCTGCGAGACCTTGCGCATCTCGGCCAGGTTCTGTGCCTGCTCGCGGGTTTCCGCAGGCGTCAGGCTGACCTTGCTGCCGGTGTCGCCGGTGAGCACCCGTTGCGCGGTTTGCAGGTGACCTTGCTGTTGTTCGGCCTCCCCGCTGAGGTGTTGCTGAATCACCATGCAGGTCAGCGCCAGCATCACGCCTGCGGCCAGCAGGCTCCAGCCCAGAGGCGTCGAGCGGCGGCGTGGCTGAAAGTCGAGCATCAGGGCGCGCATGTCAGGCCACCGCCCGGGACATGACGTACAGGCAATCGTGTACGGCTGTCCGGTCCTCTTCGAGGGTCCGCAGGTGCACACCGGGAACGTCCGGGTGCGAGTCGATGCGCGCCGGGGCGTGCAGATAAACATTCAGTGGCCGTTCGCTGGTGGACGCCTGCAATTGGCTTTCGCGGCCGATCAGCGCGGTCAGCGCGGCATCGCTGTCGCTGCTGCCAACCGAACGCACCGCCGCCCAGCGACCTTCGCGCGCCACCAGCATCACACTGCGCACCGGCTCGGCGACCACGAAGAGGAAGTCTCCGGCGTCGAAGCTTTTGTCGAAGTGGTTGAAGGCCGCCATCAGGTACGGCTGCACCGAACGCAGGCGCAAGCCACGACCCGTGACCAGGGTCCGCAGGCGTTCCAGCAAGTCTTGCGGCAGCGCCGTGGCGACCCGGTCGTAACCGGCAGGTTCGGCCGAGAGCACCAGGTTCCAGGGTTGGCTTGGCGCACCGTAGAGGTCTTCGAAGCACAGCTGGGCAAACCCGCGCAGTTCTTCGGGGCTGCTGATCTGCTCGCTCCAGGGCACCAGGCAAAAGCGGCTGAAGTGTCCGGAGATGACCACGGTCAATTCCGCACCGGCGCGGGCATGTTCGCCCAGCAGGCGGTCGAGGGTTTCCAGGGCCACGGTCCAGGCCTGAAAGCCTTCGTCGATGTAGCCGACGCTGCCCAGCCACAGGGTTTGACTGCCCTTGCGCTGGCCGAGGCCGACACCACTGGCGCCGAGGACGGCGACAAATTGCTCACGAGATAAAAGTGACACGATTGATCTCCTCGAGAGTGGTCCGGCCTTGTTGCACCAGTTCCAGCGCGGATTCGCGCAGCAGGCGCAAGCCACGTTTGCAGGCGTGGGCCTTGATTTTCGAAATGGGTTGGCGCTCAACGATCATTTGCCGCAGCTCATCATCCAGGTGCAGCAGCTCGGCAATCGCGCTGCGCCCGCGGTAACCGGTGCCACGGCAATGGCCGCAGCCCTTGCCATGCACGAACTGGTAGTGCGCGACGTTTTGCGGATCGAGGCCGGAGGCTTCCAGCTCTTCTTCGTTCGGCGTGTAAGGGGCGCTGCAGCTGACGCAGACCAGGCGAATCAAGCGCTGGGCGAGTACCGCGTTGAGCGCGGAGACCAGGCTGTAGGGGTCGATTTCCATCTGGGTGAAACGGCCGATCACGTCGAACACGTTGTTGGCGTGAATGGTGGTGAACACCAGGTGCCCGGTGAGTGCCGATTGCACGGCGATCTGTGCGGTGTCCGGGTCACGGATTTCACCGACCATGATTTTGTCCGGGTCGTGGCGCAGGATCGAGCGCAGGCCACGGGCGAAGGTCAGGCCTTTCTTTTCGTTGACCGGGATTTGCAGCACGCCCGGCAGTTGGTATTCGACCGGGTCTTCGATGGTGATGATCTTGTCCACGCCGTGGTTGATCTCGGTGATCATCGCGTACAGCGTGGTGGTCTTGCCGCTGCCGGTCGGGCCGGTGACCAGCACCATGCCGTAGGGTTCGGCGGCCAGGCGGCGCAGTTGGCGCAGGGTTTCTTCTTCGAAGCCCAGGGCCTGCAATTGCACACCGCAGACCTTGTCGGCGAGGTCCTGTTTGTCGAGCACCCGCAGCACGGCGTCTTCACCGAAAATGCTCGGCATGATCGACACCCGGAAGTCGATCTGCCGGCCGCTGATGCCGATCTTGAAGCGGCCATCCTGGGGCACGCGCTTTTCGCCGATGTCCAGTTCGGCCATGACCTTGACCCGGGAAATCACTTGCTCGGCGAACTCGCTGCCCTGGATCTTGCTGATGTTGTTGAGCACACCGTCGATGCGGTACTTGATCACCAGACCGCTGCCGGTGGTGCCGAGATGGATGTCGCTGGCGTGCATTTTCAGCGCGTCGTACAGGGTCGAGTTGACCAGTTTGACCACGACGCTGGAGTCTTCGCTGATGCTGGTCAGGGACAGGCTTTGCAGGTTATCGGTTTCGGCGCCGGCGTCGCTCTGGGCGTTGAGCGACTCCACCGCATGGAAGCTTTCTTCGTGACGCGCCAGATAGGCCTTCAGGTCATCGGCATGCACCAGGTACAGCGGCGCGCCTTGCAGGCACTCATCGATCCAGGCCAGGCGTGCACTGTCGAAGGGGTCGGCGAACACACCGATGACCGCATCGTTGTGACGCAACAGGGTGAATTCGCGCTTGAGGCATTGGGCCAGGGTCACCCGGTCGAACACCGGCGTGGAATTGAACAGGCTGTCGGTGTCGAGCACCGGGTAGTGCAGGGTTACGCCGAGGCATTGAATGAAAGGCATGGGAGCCAGTTCGCACAGTCCCCCCAGGGCGTCCAGCATCCGCTCGCCGGAACTGGTGGCCAGGGCTCGGGCCTGGGCCAGTTGTTCACTGCTGAAACGAGTCGGTGCACATTCCGGTTGCGCCGGTTCTACGGCAAGGGATAGACGGTCCATGGCTTGCTCTCCAACGCCCGGGGCTTTGGGCCCTGTCGGCGCGGCGAGCCATTTCGGCGGGGGCCGGAACGTCTTGTCGCGCCACTACTCCCCGGTGAGCAATTGTTCGTCGTCTGGCGCCTTGGAGGCCGATGTACTTTTTCGGCGATCTGCCAGCACCCAGCTACCGTCGTACAACTGCAGCGGGAAACTCTCGGTCCTGCTCTGGCGTCGTTCGACAAAGCCTTCGGAAGTGCTCACCCCCACTTTGGGTTCGCGTTGCCTGCCCAGAAGATCAAGCACGGCACGGGCCAATTCCGCCAATGGAAACGGTTTGAACAGGATATGGCTGACGCCCAGTTGCCGGGCCCGCTCGCAAACCTCTGCGGTTGGATGCCCTGTGATCAGCACGAAATGACACTTCCTGTTCTGGCGGACGGCATCGAGCACCTGAAAGCCTTCCATATCGGGCAAGCGGTAATCGAACACCATCACATCGGGTGCGAAATCGTTAGCTTCAACGATTCCTTGCGCACCGTCGTGAGCAATCCGGACGTCCAACTCTTGCGCCTGCAGGTAACCCTGGAGGTTTTCTGCAAGAAGTTGTTCGTCGTCAACAACCAGTACTTTGTTTAACAAGGTGGACTCCTTGAAACCGCAGGTCCGAATACCGAACCTGGCGGAGTGCGCGCCTTACAAGGTCTAACGCACACTTCATGCCAGGCTGAGCGCCGGTAATTTTATGTATTCATGTCCTTGAATTTAAAAGCAATGCCTTTTCGTCCACATACCCCACCCCCCAAAAGCGGGGAAAACCGATCGGATGTGGATTGATGCTTTTCCCCACTTTTGGGGGAATGCTCAATCGTCGTCAATCCGTTCGATCCGATTGCTGGAACGCAGCTGCGCCAGAACCTGTAGACGAGTCTGAACCTGTTTCTGTCGGGCAAGGTAAGCCCGAACCATGTCAAGTCCTTGCTCCTCTGTGACATCGGCTGCCTCCATTCGGTTCTGTAAATAAATCAAATGCCATCCCACCGCCGTGCGCACCGGTTCACTGACCGCGCCGGGCGCCAGGGCAAAGGCTGCCGCGTCGAACTCCGGCAGCATGCGACCCCGTGGAAAATAGCCCAAATCACCGCCCTGGCTGGCCGAAGCGTCCTCGGAACCGCTCCGGGCGACGCTGGCAAAGTCCTCGCCCTGAGCGATACGCGTACGCATTGCCTCCAAGCGTAGTCTCGCCGATGAAACAGTGGAAGCCTCCGCACCCTGAGGCACTTTGATCAGGATATGCCTGACCTGGATCTCCTCGGGCCTCTTCATCTCGGCTCGATGCTCTTCGAAAAACGCCTGCACCTGTTTTTCGTCCGGCTCGGTGACCTTGGTCAGTTCGGCAAACATCTGCTGGGCCGTCAGGTCACGGCGGGTGTATTCGATGTAGGCCGCCTCATCGAAACCGGCGTCTTCCAGGCGTCGGGCGAACACTTGCGCGCCGCCCATCGCCTGACGGGTCTGGTCGACCTGGCTTTGCACCGTGGCATCGCTGATCACCACGCCACGCTTGACCGCTTCCTGCCAGAGCAGCTCCTTGTCGATCAGGGCGTCCAGTGCCGCTTTGCGCAACTGTTTGTACGCGCTGGGGCTGCGGATGCTGGCGACCGCCCGGCCCTGGTCTTCCAGGTACTCGGCGAAATATCGCTCGAGGCGCATCTGCGAAATTTCCTCGCCATTGACCCGCGCCGCCACCTGCCCATTGCTGCAAAACGCCGCGGGCACCCATAACGTCAACAGAATCAGCACAGTGTTGAGTTTCATGTTCGGCCTCCGGTCAGGGCATGGCGGCAATGGGTTTATAAGGGGCAACCAGATAGAAACGCTGGTCGGGCAGGTCCACCGTGACCACATGGGCACCGCTCAGGCCCTGGCGGCGACCCGGTCCGAAGCTGATCAGCGGGGTCAGGCCGGTATCGAAGTCATGCAGGCCTTCCAGCGCGTTGACCAGTTTCTCGCGGCTGGCATCGCGACCGGACTGCTTCATGCCTTCGCTGAGCAGCATCATCGAACTGAACGCGCCGACTTGCAGGACCGCGTGTTCGCCACCGAGTTGCTGGCGTTCGCGCAATTGGGTCAGGGCCAGGCGTCCGGCGATCGTCCAGTCACTGGGCACGAACGGATACGCGAGGAATACCCGTCGGGAAAAACCACTGGGTACTTGCAGCAAATCACCCGCCACCTGATTCGATGCGGCAAACAGGTAAGGCACCTGCCCTGCTGTGTTCAACCGCTCGGCCAGGTGACTGAAGCCGCCGCTGCTGCCCAGGTAAAACACCGAGCGCGAACCCAACGGCAATTCGTCCTGCGCCGATTGATAGATTTGCAGACGGACTTTCTGCCAGGCGTTGTCTTGCAGGTACTTGGCGAGATTCTCTGCTGCCAGCCGCTGGCCGGGCTCGTCGGGGTAGGCGATCAGCGTCGGCCCCTGTAACACTCGCAGGCTCGCGGCTGCATAGTTGGCCAGGGCAATCATCTGCTCGCGCAGCCCCGGCAACGGTTCGAAAATCTGCCGGCTGATCGGGTTCGTGCCTTGCAATGACAAAGGTCCGATCAAAGGCACACCGGCCTGCTCCAGGCGCGGCGCCAACTCCGAGTCGAGCACCGGCACCAGCGGAGCGATCAGGGCGAACACCTGTTCCTGTTCGATCAGTTGGCTCAGTGCCTGCTCAGCACTGGCACGATCCGGACCGGGATCGAGGATGGTCAGGCGCAACTGCCGGCCATGAATCCCGCCCGCCTCATTGATACGCGCGATACAACCCCTGAGCACCGCCGCCACCGTCACGCCCTCCTCGCTCAACGCCCCGGTGCTCGGCAGCAACGTGCCCAGATGCAGGCTGTCAGGGCTCAGGCCCGGATCACGGTCATCGGCCAGGCGCTTGAGGTACGCCGTGAGGTTGCGCTGATCGTTCATCGACAGCACGAACTTCGGCATGGCCGGGTCGAGTCGGTTGTTGCCGGGGTCGCGCCCCTCCTGCACCGCCCTGGCCAAGGTGCCGTCGGTATACGCCGGGTAAGTGCGCCCGTTGATCTGCTGCTGGCCATAGGTGCTGGTCAGCCGCGACCAGGTCAGGTCCGGCGGTCTCACCCCGCCCTCGGGACGCCCGAGCCCATCGGCGCCGTGGCAGTTGGCACACGGCAGGCTGGTGGCTGGCAGCACAGTGCCCGCCGCCCCGATCCGCGCCATGATCGGCTCACCACTGGCCGACACGCCCTCGCGGTACAGGCGTTTGCCGGCGCTTTCGCTGGGGCTCAGCGGCAACGCCTGGGCAGTCAGGCTGAGCGAGAGCAGGCCGAGGATCAGGGCGATTTTCATGGCGCGGACTCAGCGGCCAGCCACAGGCATTGTCAGCAACTGCAAGCGCTGGGCAATGGCGGCGGCCGGGGCATCGGGACGGATTTTGCTCCAGCGTTTGTTGGCCACATCGCCGACGATCAACTGCGTGGAGTGCTGCTCGGGGGACGGAATGATCTGGCCGATGCGGGCCAGGACCACGTCCATTTGCGCTTTGTCGCCGGTAAGAAAAAGCCAGTGGGGCCCATCGACGCCCTGCTTCAAGGTGTAAGCCTTGAGTACCGCCGGGGTGTCCCGCAGCGGATCACTGGTAAGGGAGATAAAGGTGATGCCGTCCGCCTTGTCGCCCAGCACTTCACGTACTTCCTTGAGCTTTTGGGTGATCAACGGGCAGGCATCGGTGCAACTGGTGAAAATCACATTGAGCAGCACCACGCGGTTCTGCAACGCGTCGCTGTAGAAACGCAGGGTATTGCCGTTCTGGTCCTGCAACGGCGTGTCGGTGAACCAGGTTTTGGCATCACGCGTTCCGCCCGCCGGTTGCGCCGCCGCGACCGCTGCCGGCGCTGTGGCAGGCGCCGCTTGCTCATGCTGCTCATGGGAAAAGGCCAGGAAACTGATGATGCAGAAGCACATCGTCAGGAAGATCAGGGCGAGCGCTTTCATGGTTGGTGCTCCATGGCGATGGCAGTGTGCTTGGCGTGGGCGTTGCGCTGGCCGCTGAGTTTCTCGACTTCACGGCTGAGCACCATCGGGTCGGTGAAGCCGTAGTAGCGGGTCCAGTGGCGGCTGTTGCCGTCACCCACGAGGATCAGCGGCTGGTGGTTCTTGAAGTCGCCACTGAAGCTGCCAAGGCCCTTGAGCGTTTCGTTGACCGACTGCGGCGAACCGGTGAGCCAGCTCCAGCCCGGGCCGTTCTGGAAGGTGCGGGCGTAGTCGTTCAGGCGCTTGGCGTCGTCGCGTTGCGGGTCGATGCTGATCGACACCAGTTGCACTTCGGTGCCGACTCGCGCGCCCAGCTGTTTCTGCACCTTGCCCATGATCGACGACACCACCGGGCACACCGTGGTGCAACTGGTGTAGATGAAACTCATGACCACGATCTTGTCGCTGACCAGGTCTTTTTCCAGGCGCACGGTCTTGCCGTTCTGGTCCACCAGCGCCACGTCGGCGAACTTGACCTGGGCGCTTTCCGAACTGGCGCTTTTCGCCGGCGTGTGGCCGGCATGCTCATCCGCTGAATGAGCCAGGGCCTGGCCGATACCGACCGCCAACAGACACAGAGTCAGCAGTCCACGGTGTGCAAATCGCTTCATATCGATGTCCTCTCAATGAGTTTCGCCGGGCAGCACCCGAACGCTGGCAAATGTCTGGTCGCCGAAATCCGCACCCAGCGACGCCGCACGCACGTGCAGGTACCAGGCGCCTTTCTGGTCAAGCGTTACCGGCGCTTCATAAACGCCGTTGCCGACGTCCAGTGCCGCGACTGCCTGAGGCCGCGAGGATGGCGCCAGGAAGTAACGCACCTGAACGTCCTTGACCCCACTGCGTTGGGTTTTCTGCTTGCCCTGGACGATGCGAAAACGCACCACGTACGGGCTGCCCAATGCGGCGGTGGACTTGTCGAGCATGAACTCGACTTTCGGCGTACCGACCACTTGCGCGACATTCGGGTTCGTCTCAACCACGGTGCTGAAGCAATGGATGATGTTCGGCTGGTTGAGCAGGAACGCCACGTCGAACCGCCCCGCCGTCGGCAGTTTGATCCGCGCGCTGTACAGCCCCGGCTCGACTTCGCGCAGGCTGCGGTCGATGACCAGCGCTGCCCGCGCCACTTGCCCGCGATTGGGGTAGCCGGACATCGGTGCGTTCATCCCTTCGGCGTAGAAGTAAGTGGTGTTGTCGGTCGGGTTGACCACAAATACCGCGTTGTCGTCCCGCGACACTGCCAGGCTCGATGCCAGAGGCAAATCACCGGCTAGCCGTGGGGCCTTGGTTCCGGCTTCGAAACCCTGGGTAATCGGCTTGCGGCCTTCACCGAGGGACGACAGGTTGATCATCGTCACCTTGGACGAGGCCAGCCCGCGAATGTAGGCATAGGCCTTGGTGAACACCACTTGGTAAGGTTCGGCGGACACGTCCAGTTCATGGATCAGCGCATCGTTGGCCGCATCGATTACCGAGGCCTGGTTCTCCAGGGTGTTGAGCACGATGCCGAAACGCCCATCGGCGCTGAAGCCCATCGGGCCGAGGCCCTGTTTCAGCTTGATCACTCGCCGCACCGACTGGCTCGCCGCGTCGACCACCGTCACGGTGCCGTCCTTGCCATCGGCCACATACGCGGCCCCGGACAGCGGCGAATACACCACCGACAATGGGTGCGAACCGGTCTTGAGCTGTTTGAGCAAGGTCAGGCTGGCGACATCGATGATGCTCACCGTGCCATCGTCGCGGTTGGTGACGAAGGCAAACCGGCTGTCCTTGCTGAAGGCGATTTCGTGATGACCGCCGCCGGTGGCCAGATGCTTGAGGGTTTTCAGGCTGCGGGTATCGATGACGGTGACCCCGGATTGCTCCGCTGTCTTGGCGTTGTTGCCCACCCACAGCAGGCGCTCGTCCGGTTGCAAAGCCACGCGCACCGGGTTGCTGCCGGCCGCGACCGAATCAAGCAACTTGAATTGTTCGGTGTCGATCACCGCGACTTCACCCGCGGTCGGCATCGACACGAACACACGTTTGTTATCGCGCGGGGTGACCCAGTCCATCGGCGCTTGCTTGATGTCGATCCGCGTCATGGTGCTGGTGATGCCGCCCACCGACACCGACGGGTCCACCACCGAAACGCTGGCATCGCGGTTCATCACCAACACGAAATAGCTGTTGAGATCGAGCAACGGCCGCGCGCCGATGCTTGATTTGAGGAACACCCCGACCCGGGCTTTGCAGCTTTGGTCGCGACCCTGGGCCTTGTCGGCGGCGACGGTTTCCGGGTCGACCCAGGCGCCGGGAGCAATACCCGACAGCGGTTGGCCGGAAGTCTTGTCGGTGACGCGAAATTGCACGTCGGCGAACTCACCCTCACGCAGCACGCCGTCCTCGGCCAGCGCCTTCACATCGAGCGCCACGGACACGCCATCGCGCTCAAGGGTCTGGCCGGTCCAGGTGTTGGGCAGTGCCACTTGGTTGAGCAGGGTCGGCGGCGATGTACGCGATACCCCAAGCCAGATCAACGCCCCTGCGACGACGAGCGCACAACTGACGAATGTGATGGTCCTGTTCATGGCAAAACTCCCCTTCAGATCTGTGTCCGCTTTACCGCTCTACTGTGGGAGCGAGCTTGCTCGCGATTGGCATCACCACGGTTTCAGGTGGTGACGCCAAGGACGCCATCGCGAGCAAGCTCGCTCCCACAGGGATGGTGGTGTTATCCACCACCCCATCCCGGCACCTACGGCGCAGGCGCCGGTTCCGGCTCGTTGGTCACCCGCAACAGCCCCCACAACCCGGCGGTATTACCGAAGGACGCGTTGTCGCGGTACAGGTAGTCCCCCGCTATCGCATTGCTGCCCCCGGCGCTCGGGTGCATGAAGCTGAAGTGCGCCGCCGGCAACACGCTTTCCCGGGCGCCGATGTACATCGACATCGGGTTGTAGCCGAACTTCACTGAACCAATCCCCGGCGTGCCCATCGGGTAACCGCCCACATCACTCTTCTCCGACACGAACGGGTTGACCGACCAGACGTGACCGTCGAGCTGGAAGGTCGAACCGCGACTGCCACCGGACGGCATCAGGATGTGCGTACGGAACGGTTGCCCCGGCTTGACGTAGAACACCGGCGTTTGCGGATCGCTGCCCACCAAGGCGTTGCTGTAGGCCATGTGCGCGTTCGGCACGTCGCCGTAGGTGCCAGGGCTGCCGGCGTGACCGAACGGAGCATCCGGGGCCAGACCGAAGCGGAACCACATCGGCTCGATCTTGTAGTTGATGGCCATGCTCGCGTTGTCCTTCGGATCGTTCGGCACACCGTTGCCTTCCGAGGCAATGCCTTCCACCGGCCGGCCATTGGCCCAGCGAGTGTTCAAGGCGCGCTGCCAGACCATCGCAAAATCGCGGTAGACGGTCTGGCCCGGCGCGGTCACTGTGGCCGACGCGCGCTTGGCATCTTCAACCCAGGTCGAACCGATCGGCAGGACACTCATCGCACCGCCAAGGCCTTTTTGCGGTTGCTTGATGACGTCCGCCGGGGTGAAGTTCAACCCGCCGAACTCCACCGCCGTGGCGTTGATGTTGTCGACGTTGCGCCCCAGTTGGGTGATCGGTTTGCCTTCACGTTCCAGGTGCCCGGCGTAGTACTGATAGGTACGAGTCGGGTACGCACCGGTGCTGCCGACGCGCGGTGGCACGGTCTGGATCGGGTTGGCGCCGACGTTGGCACCGTCCGATTTGGTGATGTCATAAGCCAGCAGTTGCGCATGCAGGCCGACATGGCTCGATGGCCGCAACAGGTTGTTGTTGAAGGTGGTCGAGCCCATGCCGTCGTTGCGGTCACGCTTGGCCAGGCCTTGCATGATCGCGGTCTGGGCCAGGTCGGGCATCACGCTCGGCAGACGGTTTTCCAGGGTGATGTTGATGCAGTCACCGGCCGCCGCACGCAGGATCAGCGGTTCGACAGGCACACCGGGTTTCAACTTGCCGGTGATCGGATCGAGATCGCCCTTGCGTACATACAGGATCGCGGTCGGGTCATGCAGCGGCCCGCTTTGCCCGCCGATGGTGAAGATCTCGCCATCCTCAGGATCGGTGATCGTGACCTGCGGAATGCTCACTGGCCGCGAGTTCAGCACCAGGGTGCCGCCCGCCGGTTTCAGCGGCCCGCCGACATGCTGGCCGAGACCCGCCGGATCAGCGATAGACAGGCCCAGCGGATTGCTGAGGATGTCGTTGGCCAGCGCCGCGACCACTTCATAGTTGCGTTGCACGGTTGGCCGGGTGCCGATGCCGTTCGGGTTGGCGCCAATCCGTGGGCAGATGCCGTCGAACGCCACGGTATTGCGCATGCCGGTCGGCTTCGGATTGTTCGGCACCGCAAACAGGTCGCTGCGTTGCGCGGTGTAGTTGCGCATCACGCCCCAGATCCCGTTCCAGTAACCCTCGATGGACGCGTCCATGGTGTAGAGGTAGTCACCGGTGGTCGCCGCCGCGCTGGAGATCATCGACACCGGCGCATTGAAGCCCATCTGCTCGGAGATCCCGACCATCTGCGACGCGCGCCAGCCCGAGTTGGAGCTGTTGCCGAAGCCGGAACCGCTTTGCAGCCATTTCACGCCGTGCAGGGTGACGTTGTGCTCCTCTTCGTGACCGCCGGCATGCACCCGCAGCCGCACGTTGTCACCGGTGTAGGTGCGCAGCATCGGCGTGAACGGATCGCCAGGTTCGGCGCCGCCACGGTTGATGTGCGGCGGGAACAGCGTGGTGCCGCCGGTTGGGCCGGTGGCCGCGGTGATCAGGTTCGGCGCCAGGTTCATCGCCGGGATCGCACGGTCGGTACGGCTTTGCATGGCATACGCCAGGTCGCCGCCCAGGCCATCGGCCTGCATGCCGCGCTTGCCGTCCGGGCCGACCTTGTTCGGGTCGTAAACCCGCAGGGCCAGCGGTTCGTTGCGGTAGTTGACGACGAACATGCCAGGGTCATCCACCGAGATCGCTTGCGGGCATGGGCGGCTTGGGCAGCCCGGTTTCACCCCGCCGCGCAACTCGACAACCGCTTCAAGCAACTCGCTGGTGTTGTCACGCACCGGTGGGTTGATCGCGTAGCGGAAGCTGTCGGCTGTGGCCGGGAACGCTTGCGGGTTCGGCACGCCGTTCGGGCCAGCGCCGACGTACACACCGGCTTCATAGGCGTGCTGGAAGTCGCTGTATTCGAGGAAGAACTCGCGGAAGCTGTCGTTCTTGCCGTCGCCGTCCAGGTCACCGGTGGAGATCACCGCCTGCCACGAGGTCGGCCCGCCGTCCTGCCGCGCGCCGCTGTACAGAGGCTCGCCGGTTTCGGCGTGGAACCAAGTGGAACCGGCCGGTTCAGCCAGTACGGTGGCGTACAGACCAATCTGTTGGTGAGTCGATGGGCCGAGGTGGTCGTGGGTGAAGATGGTGCCCAGGCCACGGTCGACGCCATAGGTGTTCACCACCGGGTCGACGAACCAGCGCTGCATGGCCGTCCGCGCGCCCACCCAATCAGCCCGGCCGTATTGACCGAAGAACGGGTGATTCTTGGCTTTCGGGCAAGCCGGTGTGCCGTCACGCGGGTCGGTGCCTTCGCACTGGTTGAACTCGCGGATGGCGTGGATGCGTTCTTGCACGGCGCCTGGGGAGAGCACGCCGTCTTCGTAGTTCCAGCCGTTGGACGAACCATCGGCGGCCACCAGGTCCCACTTAGGCAAGTGAATGTGCTGGCCGATCACGTCGGTCGGCGTGCGCACCTGATAGTCGTCCATCTCGTAGGTGGCCGGCACCAGGTTGGTTTGCTGGTACTGCACGCAGTCGAAGGTGTTCATGCGCATCACCAGCGGCTCTGGCGGACGCTGCTTGGTGATCACCGGCCAGGCGTCTTCCCACAGCGCGAGGATGCGCGCTTGCGGGAAGTGGTAGCCGACCTTGTTGTACACCGCGTCGAACTGGATGTTGGCGCCCTTGTAGATGCGTGGGCGGTCAGCGGTGAAGGCCGAGGCGCCACGGAAGTTCAGGCCCGACAGGCTCTCGCCGCTGAAGTACTCGCCTACCCCGGAAGACTGGGTCAGGCGTTTGCCCCGGTCATCCATGCACGGCTCGTAGAACGGCGCGCCGGCAGTCGGCAAGGCGCCGTTGGTGCGGAACGCCTTGGCCACCGGCTGGCTGCCGGGGATCAGGGCGAAGCTTGGGTGTTCGGCCAGGGCGTGGAACTGCATGGCCGCCTGCTCTACATCGGTGCCCTCTTCGGGCAGGTAGATCGGCTTGGCCTTGTGTACCACCTTGGTGAAATCGAGCTTGGTGGTGGTGGTTTCGGCCTCGCCGCCAGCGGATATGCCGTCCAGCGCGTGGCGCCCCAGGCCGCCGTCCCAGCCATCGACCTGGTTCGGGTCGAGGTTGGCCCACAGTGCCTTGCCGCTTTCCTTGAGCTGGCGTGCCATGGCCGGGTCGAGCATGTCCAGTGGCGGGGTTGGTGGGCGGTTGCCCACGCTGCTTTCCATGCCGCCGATCCAGAACGGATAGCCAGGGTTCTTCAAGGTGCCGTCGGCGTTGCGGTTGGCGTCGCTGCGGTCGACCAGCGCCAGCGAGCCGATGGCCTTGCGAACCGGCGCCTGGTTGGCTGGCTCCTCATCTTCTTCTTCCTCGGGCTCGTCGTCATCATCATTGGCGGCAACCAGCTCTTCGGACAGCTTCGGTACCACCACCACCTTGCCTGGCATCGGCGCCATGGCCTTGCCGGGCAGCGGCACGATGGCCGGGATCGGCGTGCCGGCAACGATCTCGCCATCGGGCAGGGCCCGGGCGCCAACCGCCGGCTTGCCGCTGCGCAAGGCGAACGGGGTGCTGTGGAAACCATTCTCGCCCTGCCCGCTCACCTCCAGGCGGGTGCCCTCCTCGAACACATCGTGCACCCGCCACATGGCCCACATGCCCTGGGCAAAGTGCGGGTAGAAGTGGCAGTGATAAATCGCATCGCCCGCGACCCGGTTACGGTTGCCCGAACCACCGTTGGCGATTTCATAGGTGTAGCCGGCGCCCGGCCCGATGCCTTGGGCATCGACGTAGTCGGAGTTGTCGTCATTGGGGTTGAACAGCCACTGATGGCCGTGCAAGTGGAAGATGTGGTGTTCGTAACCGTTGTGCGTGTTGCGGAATTTGACGAAGTCACCGATGTAGCTGTGAGCGACGTTCGAAGGCTCCGACGGATACAACGCGGTGGTCGCCTTGACCCCGACCTGATCGGCATTCGGTGTCTGGCCGGGGGTGATGCCTTCCAGCCCGGCGTTGGCCGGTACGTCCACCAGCATCGCCACGTCGCCGACGGTGTGGGCACTGAGGAAGAACTCTTCATAGGCGCAGGACAGGCAATCGTGCATCGGCCCCACGCCCAAGCGGTTGGCGAGCACCTCGGCGCCCATGCCACCGGCGCCATAGTTGATCATGAACGAGTCGCGGGTCGGCTCCAGCACATGGGCCATGACCGGGTCTGCGAAATAAGCGGGAAACGCTTGGGTGACTGCGGTTTCATCCTGGAACTGCGCGGAGAAATCGCGGAACGGCTCAAGGCGATTGGGGATGGCCGGGTTGCGTTTGCCCAAGGCTTCAAGTGGATAAGTGGAGCTTGGGAAACTGCCGTCGGCGTTGCTGCCCATGACAATGGCATCAGCTTCGCTGGAAATGATTTCATTGCCGTCGACCATGTTGATGATCGGCTTGCCCGCCTTGCCTTCGCGAATCCACGGCTCGCGCTGCGGGTAGCGTGCCTGGTAATCGACGATCGGCTGACCGGCCGGCGTGCGCCCGGTGCTGGCCAGACGCATTTCTTCTTCGGTGATGGTGTTGCGGTAGTTGCGGCCGCCCTTGGGCATCACCGCCACCTGGCCGAACAGACCGTTGGCATTGTTGCCGGCCGCGCCCTCGCCACCGAACGTTGCGCCACGGCTGCTCACCACGAACGCACCTTCGCGCTCGGCATACAGGGTGTAGGAACGGCTGGCGCCGGGGGCGACCAAAGTGTTGGCGTTGCGCCCGGTATAGGACGCAATGTCATCGATGCTGTTGACCGCTTGCATGCCGTTGACCTGGAAGCCGACGTGACGGTCAGCCACTTGTTCGTCGGCCTTGAACTGGGTCGCACCGTCACCGATTTCGATGCCTTCTTCCTCCTCACCCTCTTCCTCTCCACCGCCATCGCTGTGGGAGCCGGGGTTGGGCTGGTAGGCCAGCAGGTTTTGCAGGTTGACGGTCAGGCAGTCACCGGCAGCCACCCGCAATACCAGCGGACGCGGACGCTTGTCGGGCCGCAGGGACACTTTGCCCGGCACTGCCGCGCCGCCCTGCTCCAGAGAGACCTGACGGTCATCGACCACGTCGCGTCGCAGGGCGAACATCATGCCGTTGACGTTCTGCGCCCCGAGGCGGTTGAACATCAGCGGCTGATCCAGCGCCACGACGTTGGCCACCAGGTTGCGTTCACAGCGCGCAGCTGCTTCGGCAATCTCGATGCCGAGCATCGAAGCGGCCAACAGCAACCAAGGGAGTATTTGTGGAGCGTGGTAAATGCCGGTCATGATCACGGGCCTCACTGTGGGTGCTCACAGGGAATAATTCTCGACAAAACCCTTTGAGCAATCTGCATGCCATAAAAAATTCAGTGGTTTTTCAATGTCTTGCGATTAGCACTTCACACGTCGGGGGAAATTCCCCACTTATTCCCCACTTTTTCCCTGGGGCCACCATGCCCCAATGTTGGGGAAACCCGCCCCAAGGTTTTCGATCAAAGCGGGGCATCCACTGCGAGTCCCTGCAAGCGCCGGTATTGGCGCAAAACGCTGGGTACATAACGCTGGGTTTCGGCGAACGGCGGGATCACGCCGCCACGGCTGAGTACCGCTTGCGGCCCGGCGTTGTAGGCCGCCACGGCGAGGGCGATGTCGTTGTCGAACATCGTCATCAGGCGTTTGAGGTAGCGGGCGCCGCCCTGGATGTTGGCCTTGGGGTCGTAGACGTCTTTCACGCCCATCTCGCGGGCGGTGTCAGGCATCAACTGCATCAACCCGCCGGCGCCCTTGGGCGATACGGCGCTGGCGTTGTAGCTGGACTCGGTCTGGATCACCGCGTGCAACAGCGCGGCCGGCAACTGGTTGTCGTTGGCGGCTTTGGATACCAGCTCGGCATAGGGTCGCGCGGCGATCATTTGCGGCTGCTGGTCGAGGCTGACCACCGTCGCCTCGGCCTCACGAATTACCCGTTCATAGTGGCGACCGGGGCGGTGGACATTGGACAGGACGAAGTTGCCCTTGGCGTCCACGGAAACGAACACATCGGCCTGAACGACGCCGGCCAGCAGCATCAAGCCGAGCATTCCTGTGGTGAGAGTTTTCATAGCTCTGTCTCCCCTGCCCGGCCCCGAAAAATGGGGGTAATGCCCCAATGGCCGGTCGTTTATCAGCCATACGCAAGCACTGTGCCGAAAGCGCGAGAGGCCGTAATACGGGGGTTGCAGGAGGACAGCAGAAGCTTGATGACCATTTGCATGGCAATTGCATAGGCCTTTGTTGCGACCCTTCTGCCGACTGTGTGAGGTCATCATGAAACAGCGACTGCATTTCGCCCCGCGTCCTCAACGCGGGTTCACATTGCTTGAATTGTTGGTGGTGCTGGTGGTGCTGGGGCTGTTGGCCGGTATCGTGGCGCCGAAGTATTTTGCGCAACTGGGCCGGTCCGAAGTGAAAGTGGCCAAGGCGCAAATAGAAGGCCTGGGCAAAGCCCTGGACCTGTATCGCCTGGAAGTCGGGCATTACCCGTCGACCGAACAGGGCTTGCAGGCGCTGGTCACCGCGCCGAGCGACGAAACCCGTTGGACCGGTCCGTACCTGCAGAAAAAGCTGCCGCAAGATCCGTGGGGCCGTAACTACACCTACCGCTATCCCGGCGAAAACGGCGAGTACGACCTGTTGTCGATGGGCAAGGATGGCCAGCCCGGCGGCGAAGGCGAAAACGCCGAAGTCACCAGTTGGCAATGACGGTGGCGACCATGCGGTTTCACCTCAAAGCAGTCGGCAAGGCCGGTGTGGTGTCGATGACCGTCGAAGCACAGGGTCACAGCGAAGCCCAGCGCATCGCCGAAGACCAGGGCCTGCGGGTGGTCAGCCTGCACGCCGAGCGGCACTGGCGAGCGTTGCGCCTCAAGCAGCGCGAAACCTTCAACCTGGTGTTGTTCAGCCAGGAACTAACCACGTTGCTCAACGCCGGCCTGCCGTTGATCGACGCGCTGGAAAGCCTGGCGGAAAAAGAATCGGCGCCACAGGCCCGCAAAACCCTGAGCGAACTGGTGCGCCTGCTGTATGAAGGCAAATCCTTCTCCCAGGCCTTGAGCCAGTTGTCGGCGGTGTTCCCTCCGCTGTACGTGGCGCTGGTGCAGTCCAGCGAGAAAACCGGCGCCGTGGGTGAAGCACTGGGTCGCTACGTCAGCTATCGCCAGCGCATGGACGAAGTTCGGCAGAAGATCGTCAGCGCCTCGATCTACCCGATGCTGTTGCTGGTGGTGGGCGGCGGCGTGGTGTTGTTCCTGATGGGTTATGTGGTGCCGCGCTTCAGCCTGGTGTTCGAAGGGCTGGGGTCGAACCTGCCGTGGCTGTCGCAGATCCTGATGACCAGCGGCATGTTCCTGCACGCCCACCAGGGCGAATTCTTCGGCGCCTTCATGGCCATCATCGTCGCCCTCGCCCTGCTCCAGCGACAGCCGTCGTTCCGCCGTGGCGTGGATCGCCTGATCGAAAAACTCCCGGCGGTGCACCAGCGCATCTTCATGTACGAACTGGCGCGCTTCTACCGTTCGCTGGGGATTCTGCTGCAAGGCGGCATTCCCCTCGTCACCGCCATGGGCATGGTCCGCAACCTGCTGACGCCCGCCTCCCGCGTGCGCCTGGACCAGGCCTGCGAACGGGTGCGCGAAGGGCAATCGTTGTCGACCGCGCTGGAACTCAATCATCTGGTGACGCCGGTGTCCCTGCGTCTGCTCCGCGCCGGCGAACAGTCCGGCAACCTCGGACAGATGATGGAGCGCAGCGCCGACTTCTACGACGAAGAAATCAGCCGCTGGATCGAATGGTTCGTGCGGCTGTTCGAACCGCTGCTCATGACCTTCATCGGCCTGCTGATCGGGGTGATCGTGATCCTGATGTACATCCCGATTTTCGAACTCGCTTCAAGCATCCACTGACCGCTCTGGGACAGACTTGCGCACCCATCGCATGGTTTTTTCAACTTTCGACTGAATAAAGCCGGACGTTGACGTGTTCACCCACTGAATACAGCAGCAAGTTGCAATGTTCATCAACGTTCCAAGCTGAACAAAAAGACGGAGAACGACATGCACATCAACAAGCTTTTACTGGCAGTAGCTATTGGCGCGGTCTTGTCGGCGTCTACCGTATTGATCCCGGACAGCCTGTCCGGTGTGTCGAGTGCACAGGCGAGAGACGGTGGTAGTGGCGGCGGAGGTGGTGGCCACGGCGGTGGCGGTGGCGGTGGCGGTGGCGGTGGTGGCGGCGGCGGCGGCGGCGGCCATGGTGGTGGCGGCAGTGGCGGTGGCGGCGGCAATGGCGGCGGCGGTCACGGTGGTAGTGGTGGCGGCGGTAACGGCGGCGGTGGCAATGGCGGCAGCAGCGGCAGTGGTCACGGCGGCAACAGCGCTGGCAGCGGACATAGCGGCAGCGACCATGCGTCGGGTCACAGCGGCAGTACAGCGTCCAACTCAGGACGCAGCGGCACTCATTCCGAACCGGGTGACGATCATGGTGTACACCGTTCGGGTGATGACAATGGTGTCCATCGTTCGGGCGACGACAATGGCGTTCATCGCTCAGGTGATGACAATGGCGTTCATCGTTCAGGCGAAATCGGCGATGACCACGGTGTTCATCGGGCCGGGGAAATCGGAGATGATCGCGGGCTGCATGCGGCTGGTGAGCCGGGGGATGACAAACGCATCAACTGACTTGCACTAAACCTTGTAGGAGCAAAGCTTGCTCGCGATGACCGAGTGCCAGTCAACATAACTGTTGAATGGACCACCGCAATCGCGAGCAAGCTTTGCTCCTACAGGGGATCGTGTGAATTGCCGATCTACGATTCACCCTCCGCCTGATCCAGCCGCTCGCGCAAAAACCCGATCAACGCCTGCACCGGTCGCGATGACTGGCGATGCTGCGGATACACCGCCGACAGCGTCAGCGGCTCCGGCCGAAACGCGTCCAGCACCGGCACCAGCCTGCCATCTCTTAGCGCCGATCCGACGATGAACGTTGGCAAGTAAGTAATCCCCGTCCCGGCAATAGCTGCGTCTCTCAGCAACTCACCATTGTTGACCCGCATCCGCCCGGTGACGTTGACGGCCAGCGGCTTGCCCTGCCCCGTGAATCGCCATTGCACCTGACGACCGTGGCCGTAGGGCAGGCAGTCATGGTTGAGCAAATCTTCAGGTTTGACCGGTGTGCCGCGTTCGGCCAGATACGCCGGGCTCGCGCAATACACGCGTTCGATCGAGGCGATGCGGCGGGCGATGAGGGTCGAGTCTTCCAGCGTGCCGATGCGCAAGGCCAGGTCGTAGCCTTCACCGAGCAGGTCTACCGGGCGATCGCTCAAATCCACTTCCACGGTGACGTCACGGTAGCGCTGCAAAAAAACGGGTAGCAGACAGCCCAGATGGGCTAATGCAAACGACAGCGGCGCGCTGACGCGAATGGTACCGCGCGGTTCGGTGGTCTGGCCGGCAATGCCCTGCTCCACTTGCTCGACTTCGCTGAGCAGGCGCAGAGCGGATTCGTAGTAACTCTGCCCGAGCGGCGTGACGTCCAGGCGTCGGGTCGAACGATTGAGCAAGCGCACGCCGAGGCGTTCCTCAAGCTGCATCAGGCGTCGGCTGACGAATTGCTTGGACAGGCCCAGTTGATCGGCGGCGGCCGTGAAGCTGCCGGAATCCATCACCTGGCAAAAAATACGCATGTCTTCGAACGGGTTCATTGTCACGCCTTGGTTGACGGTCAAATGCGTTATAGCGGTTTTTACCCTTTTCAGCACTCCATCATTCTGGAAAGCAAAAGATCGCAGCCTGCGGCAGCTCCTACTTTGGAATGCGTTTCCCTGTAGGAGCTGCCGCAGGCTGCGATCTTTTCAAGGGTGCCGGCCGAAGCCGACAGCCGAACGCTTACTTGGCGGTAAACGTGGTGTAGCTGTTGATCAGGTTGCGGTAGTTCGGAATACGTTCCGACAACAGGTTGGCCAGGCCTTCCATGTCGTTGCGCCAGTCGCCTTGCAGCTCGCAGGCCACGGAGAACCAGTTCAGCAGTTGTGCACCGGCCGCCGACATACGCGCCCATGCAGCTTGCTGCACGGTGGTGTTGAAGGTGCCGGAAGCATCGGTCACCACGAACACGTCAAAACCTTCGGCCAACGCCGACAGGGTCGGGAACGCCACGCATACGTCGGTTACTACACCGGCGATGATCAATTGCTTGCGACCGGTGGCCTTTACCGCTTTGACGAAGTCGGCGTTGTCCCAGGCGTTGATCTGGCCGGGGCGGGCAATGAACGGCGCGTCCGGGAACTGCGCCTTCAACTCCGGCACGATCGGGCCGTTCGGACCGCTGTCGAAACTGGTGGTGAGGATGGTCGGCAGTTTGAAGAACTTGGCGATGTCGCCCAGCGCCAGCACGTTGTTCTTGAACTCGTTGGGCGAGAAATCCTGTACCAGCGAGATCAGACCGGTCTGGTGGTCGACCAGCAATACCACAGCATCGTCTTTGTTCAGGCGTTTGTAGGGAACGTTGCTCATTGGAAACTCCTTGGTGGATGGTTGTTGCAGTCAGCGCCGACCTGTTGGGCCGGCGCTTTTTTAAAAGAGTCAGAAGGCAAAACACGAGCAGCCAAAGGCGCCCCAGAAACCGGCGAAATCGCTGACCGGCGCGTTCGACAGACGCGCCCGTTCATGACTGTGGGAATGCACCGCGCACGGGCCGCTGCAATGGTGAACCTGGGCCTGCATCGGCGAAGTCGGGCGCCAGTGGCCCGGCACCTTCACCACCGGCGACCAGTCCGGCAGCACCGGCACGCTGGCCGGCCCGAGCTTCTCGAAGTCACCGGCGCCGTACACCACCTTGCCGCCGACCACGGTCAACACCGACTCGATCCACTTGATCGCTTCTTCATCGACGCTGAAAAAGTCCGCGCTCAACGCCGCGACGTCAGCCAGTTGCCCGACCTTGATCTGGCCCTTCTTGCCCTGCTCGGACGAGAACCAGGCGCTGCCATGGGTGAACAGTTCGAGCGCGGTTTGCCGCGACAAGCCTTCGGCATGCAACTCCATGCCGCCAACGGTGCGACCGCTGACCATCCAGTACAGCGAGGTCCACGGGTTGTAACTCGACACCCGCGTGGCATCGGTGCCCGCGCCCACTGGCACATCTTCGGCGAGCATGCGCTTGATTGGCGGCGTCGCCTCGGCGGCTTTCGCGCCATAGCGCTCGACGAAGTACTCGCCCTGGAACGCCATGCGATCCTGAATCGCGATGCCACCGCCCAACGCCCTCACCCGCTCGATATTCTGTGGGGTGATGGTTTCGGCGTGGTCGAAAAACCACGGCAAGCCGTTGAACGGAATGTCGCGGTTGACCTTCTCGAACACGTCGAGCATGCGGCTGATGGATTCGTTGTAAGTGGCGTGCAAACGGAACGGCCAGCGCTGTTCGACGAGATGGCGCACCACCGGCTCCAGTTCGTCTTCCATGCTTTGCGGCAGGTCCGGACGTGGCTCCAGGAAGTCCTCGAAATCCGCCGCCGAGAACACCAGCATTTCCCCGGCACCGTTGTGCCGCAGGTAATCGTCGCCCTGATGCAACTTCACACTGCCGGTCCAGTTCTTGAAGTCGCTCAGCTCTTCCTTGGGCTTCTGGGTGAACAGGTTGTAGGCGATGCGCACGGTCAGTTGCTCATCCTTGGCCAACTGCTCGATCACTTGATAATCGTCCGGATAATTCTGGAAGCCGCCGCCGGCATCGATGGCGCTGGTCAGGCCCAGGCGATTGAGTTCGCGCATGAACTGACGGGTCGAGTTGACCTGATATTCCAGCGGCAACTTCGGCCCCTTGGCCAGGGTCGAGTAGAGAATCATCGCGTTGGGACGCGCCACCAGCATGCCGGTCGGATTGCCGTTGGCATCTCGAACGATTTCACCACCCGGCGGGTTCGGCGTATCGCGGGTATAACCGGCCACTCGCAGTGCGGCACGGTTGAGCAAGGCGCGGTCGTACAAGTGCAGGACGAACACCGGCGTGTCCGGCGCGGCCTGGTTGAGTTCTTCGAGGGTCGGCATGCGTTTTTCGGCGAACTGGAATTCGTTCCAGCCACCGACCACTCGCACCCATTGCGGCGTCGGCGTGCGATCGGCCTGGTCCTTGAGCATGCGCAGCGCATCGGCCAGCGACGGCACGCCTTCCCAACGCAATTCGAGGTTGTAGTTCAAACCGCCACGGATCAAGTGCAGGTGCGAGTCGTTGAGACCGGGAATAACGCAACGGCCCTTGAGGTCGATCACCTGCGAATTCGCGCCGCGCAACGCCATGGCTTCGGCGTCGTTCCCCACCGCGACGAAACGACCCTTGCTGATCGCCACGGCAGTGGCGAACGGGTTCTCGCGGTCAACGGTATGAAATTGGCCATTGAACAGAATCAGATCGGCGTTCATCGCGTTTCCTTTGGCAAATGGGAGGCGGACAGCCAGGGCGCGAACAGACGCGTCGCCATGGGCATGAAGACATACACCACCGACAGCACGATGGTCAGGGTGATCAGGAACGTGGCGACCACGTAACTGGACAGGAAGGCATTGAGCCGCAGCAGCGGCCCCCAGATCAGCGGCACCAGCAGCGTGTGCGGCAAGATCACCAGCAGCGTCACCACGGCCTGCTTCCAGCGCGGCGATGGCGAGCCGTCCTCGGCCTGAGGCGAGAACCAGAACTCGTTGACCGGATTGACCTCGGTCTGGTCGCCATCGGCGAGCATCGGCGCGGCTTCGTCGACCAGCGCCTGGCGTTGCGGCGAATCGAGCCAACGCTGCATCGCCTCGGTAGAACAAAAGCGTAGCACGCAGGTGTACATATCGAGGCCGGCGCTTTTGCCGCGCACCACATCCACCCCCAAATGCCCGACATTCTGCCCGGCGACTTTGACGATGTTGCGCAACCAGGCTTCGTAAGGCACTTCGAAGCCAACCTTGACCCGATGCTTGACGATCAGGGTCACGACTTCATCAGCTCCGGGGCTGGTTGGTTCAAGTGGATTGGTATCAGACATCACGCAAGGCTCCGGCGAAACGAGCATTCAGAGTGCCGGGGCGCGGGAAGAAAAAATTGGATGTACGTGCTCTTTTTTGAGCGTGAGTCGAGGTCTGCTTGTCAACATAGCCCTCTGTGGGAACGGGTACATCCGTCAGAGTTTGGTCGGCTGGGAGGCCGCCATCGCTGGCAAGCCAGCTCCCACAGGTTCGCAATACACTCGCAAAATCCCGGCCGCCTGAAAATAGCCATCGCCAGCAGGCTGGCTCCCACAGTGGATCGGCGTACACCCAAGCTCTTCACCACTCAACAGGCCGAGCGTTAGCTCGCCTGCCGCT
>RCUS01000500.1_pt1 | contig 25670 bp, 19 predicted proteins | sample 2166221 | NCBI WGS metagenome assembly RCUS01 (sample SAMN09932758, study PRJNA488358) | compost metagenome | isolation source: compost soil in cyclohexanecarboxylic | place: Germany: Experimental Botanical Garden | reverse complement strand
AGCTTATTATCGGACAGTCCCGCAAGCCTCTGTGGCTCTCCTGGTTCAAAGAAAGTCTAGTTCACTATCTGCTCCGGAATGCGCGGCATATGGACATGTTGATCGTAGCCGATTTCGACCCGAACGTCACAGAGCCGGCAAGGTAGAACGGATGCTCGGATAGAAGCCGGTTTTCGATAGTTTGTAAAAAAACATATGATTTTTCCACTAATTATTAGGATAGATCGTTAGGGGGATTGCCGCTTATGATACTTGAGAACGGGCTTTAGTAAACGTTCTCAAGAAACGGAGGATTATTATGCAGACCAAAATCAATCTGGAAGGCGAATGGAAGCTGCAGCTTGATGCAGGCAAACAGGGACTTTCACTTCCATTCACGGATACCATCTTATTGCCCGGCACGACATCCCATGCCCGAAAGGGTCCGAAGAACGAAGAGGTATTAATCGGCTCTCTGACGGATGAATATTTGTTTGAAGGGTCCGCCTGGTACTCGAAGGAAGTGACGATTCCCGAAGAACTGGCCGGAAAGACCAGCTTCCTCTTTCTGGAGCGGACGAGATTGACGACGGTGTGGCTGGATGGAGTGGAAGTCGGCAGCCGTGACAGTCTGAATACGCCCCATATATACGAGCTGACCGGATATTTGCAGCCAGGCAATCACACGCTGACCGTCCGAGTTGACAATACCGGTTATGTCACCAAAGGCGGCCACTTGACCTCGCCGGATACCCAGACGAACTGGAACGGGATCACCGGACGCATCGAGCTGCAATTTTTCGGCGCTTCGTTCTTAAGCGGTATCCGGTTAACTCCGGTGTTGTCATCTAGATCGGTTCGGATTTCAGCGAAATTGGAAGGCGCTTTCGCAGGAACTGTTGCCGTATCCGCAGCCAGCTTCAACAGCACCGCCGTGCATAAGGCAAATGAGCGGGAGTTCGCCGTGCAACCAGGCGATATTGATCTCAGCTTTGAATTGGGACATGACGCCTTGCTCTGGAACGAAGCTGAGCCGAATTTGTATACGCTGAGCATCGCCGTGAAGGATCGGAATGGTGCGGTTATTGATCGGCAGGAACTGATCTTCGGCCTGAGAGAATTCAAGACGAACGGCGACAAATTCACGATAAACGGTGAGAACACCTTTCTGCGGGGCAAGCATGACGGCTTGATCTTTCCGCTGACCGGATTCGCCCCGACCGATGTGGAGGAATGGCTGAGAATCCTCGGCATCTCCAAATCGTACGGCATCAATCACTACCGCTTCCATACCTGCTGTCCGCCGGAAGCTGCTTTCACCGCCGCAGATATGCTGGGAATTTACATGCAGCCCGAGCTGCCGTTCTGGGGAACCATCACCGAGGAGGGCGATGAGAACCATAACCAGGCGGAGCAGGATTATCTGGTTAAAGAGGGGTTTGAGATCCTGAAAGCATTTGGCAATCATCCTTCTTGTGTTATGATGTCGCTCGGCAATGAGCTGTGGGGCAGCAAAGAGAGAATCGATGCCATACTGAAAGCGTACAAGGAACTCGATGACAGGGTTTTATATACACAGGGCTCCAATAACCATCAGTTCATGCCGAGCGTGCTTGAGCATGACGATTTCTTCAGTGGTGTGCGCTTCTCCCGCAACCGTCTGTTCAGAGGCTCATATGCGATGTGCGACGCCCCGCTGGGCCATGTTCAGACCGACCTGCCCAGTACGATGAAGGATTACGACGACCAGATCGTCCCTCCTGATTTCGGCAAAGGCGAGAAACTTGATGCAGATGAAAGCGGCACGGTCCAGATTCAATACGGCACCGAGGCGAAGACGGTACAGCTTGGCGATGCGTCCGGAGAATGGATTCCGCAAGTTCCGGTCATCTCTCATGAGATCGGGCAGTATGCGACATTTCCGGATTTTGATGAGATTGACAAGTACACAGGCTCCCTTAAAGCCGGGAATTTCAAAATCTTCCGTCAGCGGCTGGAGGAAAAGGGACTGGGCCATCTGGCAGCCAAATACTTCGAGAGCTCCGGTCAGCTGGCGGTAGCCTGTTACAAAGAAGAGCTGGAGGCAGCCTTCCGCACGCGGCGGCTTGCCGGATTCCAGCTGCTGGATTTGCAGGATTTCAGCGGCCAGGGCACGGCTCTTGTAGGCGTTCTCGACGCCTTTATGGATTCCAAGGGAATGATCACGCCCGAGGAGTGGCGCACCTTCTGCAATGATGCGGTTCTGCTTGCGAGATTCCCCAAATATAACTATGTCTCCGGCGAAATGTTCAGCGCCCACGCCGAGCTGAGCTGGTTCCGGGGCCGGACTTACGCTCCTCTTGTCCTGAGCTGGAGAGTAACGGCGGACGGCAGCACGCTGGCTCAAGGAAGCCAGGAAACGGGTATTCCTGCTGGAACGAACTATATCGACATTTGTGATATCGACATTCTCCTTCCGGATATACCGGGGATGACCCAAGCCGAGCTCGCGCTCCAAATTGAAGGAACCGATATCCGGAAATGCTATAACTTCTGGATTTATCCCTTGATCAATGATGCGGGACTGACCGGCATCCAGGTGTTCGAAAAGCTGTCCGCCGAGGCGCTTGCGCTGCTGGAACAAGGCGGGGACGTGCTGCTCATGCCGAAGCCGGAGCTTCTTCAAAATGCGGTTGAAGGCTTCTACTGCACGGAGTTCTGGTGCTACCCGATGTTCCGCTCCATCTCCGAGAGCATGAACCGGCCTGTGCCGGTCGGCACTATGGGGCTGCTGATCGATAATAGTCATCCCGTATTACGCGATTTCCCGAGCGAGGAGCATTCCACCTATCCGTGGTGGAATATCGTCCAGAATTCCAAGTCGCTCATCATGGACGAAACCGCCAAGGAATGGAGCCCGATTGTCCAGACCATCGACAATTTCGAGCGCAATCACAAGCTGGGCTTGTTGCTTGAGTGCCGCGTTGGCGCAGGCCGCCTGCTGGTCTGCCCGCTGGACTCTGGCAAGATAGAAGGCACGCCGGAAGGCAGACAATTCCTGTCCAGTCTTGGACGGTACATGAAATCTCCGGACTTCAAGCCTCAGTACAAGGCAAGCGCTGAAGAGCTCCTTGAGCTGATTCGGTAAATCCGAACTGGTTAGATGCATATGGCAGACGTAATGAAGCGGTCAACAAGCTATCTTATCACGGCAAATAAACTGACATTAACGAACGAATAGAGGCTTCCCTTTTTTAACAAGGTATCCTTACTAGCGATTCTGTTAAATACGGATACCTTTTTGCAGAAAGCGGCAGTGAATGAAGCAAGAATTGGAGCGATTATCTAAAATCCGACGCCTGTTCACAGGGCGTCTTTTTTTATTTAATTAAATTATGTTATAGATAGTGACATCCTCTCCGACATGATGCCTATCCAACGACAATAAAATGCTCGAAAAGTGGTGAGAGAATGACAAATCTGCTGGAAATCAATCATTTAAGAACCGGGTTCAACACAGACCTGGGGGAGGTCGTCTCCATCGACGATATCAGCTTTTCTTTGAAGCCGGGCGAGACAATCGGTATCGTGGGGGAATCGGGTTGCGGAAAAAGTGTCACCTCTCTCTCAATCATGCGGCTGCTCGGTAAAAAAGGCCGGATCATTAATGGCTCCCTGCTCTTTAACGGAACTGATCTGGCCCAAAAAAGCGAGAGCGATATGAGAGATATTAGAGGAAACGAAATATCTATGATTTTTCAGGAACCCATGACATCTCTTAATCCTGTGTTTACGATAGGGCATCAGATGATCGAAGGAATCCGGCTGCATCTGAATATGAAGAAGAAAGAAGCGAAGAGCTACGCAGTAGACATGCTGCGAAAGGTTGGAATTCCCCGCCCGGAGGTCATTATCGACGAATATCCGCACAAGCTCTCCGGCGGTATGAGACAGCGGGTCATGATTGCAATGGCACTGTCCTGCAAGCCCAAGCTGCTCATTGCGGATGAGCCTACAACGGCGCTAGATGTCACCATTCAGGCCCAGATTCTTGAACTGATGAAATCACTCCGTGAGGAGTCGGGTACGGCGATTATGCTGATCACTCACGACCTTGGGGTTATCGCGGAAATGGCGGATAAGGTTATTGTGATGTACGCGGGGCAGGTTGTGGAAGAGACCGATGTATTCACCTTGTTCAAGGAGCCGAAGCATCCATACACCCAGGCGTTGATGCGGTCGATCCCTCATCTGGATCTGGATGGCGAAGAACGTCTTGCCTCTATTCCGGGTACGGTTCCTTCCTTGATGAACATGCCTTCCGGCTGCCGGTTCTTTGAACGCTGTCCATTAGCTGAAGAACGCTGCCTGACCAAGGCGCCGCCGCTGGCAGAGGTTGAGGTTAATCATAAAGCGCGCTGCTGGCTTGTCCATCATAACGAATAAGGCTCAGGAGGTCGAACATGGCTGAAACTCACCTTGCTCCGCTTCTTCAAGTGGAACAGCTCAAAACCTATTATCCGATACGCAAAGGCATTTTATCACGCACAGCGGGCTACGTTAAGGCTGTGGATGGAGTGAACCTGAACATTTTTCAAGGGGAAACATTAAGTCTGGTCGGTGAATCGGGCTGCGGCAAATCGACGATTGGCCGTTCGATTGTCCGGCTCGAAGAGCCGTCAGAGGGGCGGATTCTCTTCGAGGGACAGGATATCGCCCATTACTCCAATGGAAAAATGAAGAAGGTTCGCGCGGACCTGCAGATGATCTTCCAGGACCCGTACTCGTCGCTCAATCCCAGAAAGCGAATCAGCGACCTTCTCGAAGAGCCGATGAGGGTTCATAACATCATCCCCGCTTCCGAAATTTCGAAGGAAGTAGACAGGCTGCTTGAGGTAGTCGGCCTGCCCAAAAGCTACAAGTTCAGGTATCCTCACGAATTTTCGGGCGGACAGAGGCAAAGAATCGGAATCGCCAGAGCGTTATCCTTGAAGCCCAAGCTGATCGTCTGCGATGAACCGGTATCTGCGCTGGATGTATCGATTCAGGCTCAAATCCTGAACCTTCTCAAGGATTTGCAGAAGGAGTTCAATCTGACCTATCTGTTCATTGCGCACGGACTCGGCGCGGTCAAATATATCAGCGACCGGATCGCGGTTATGTATTTGGGGAAAGTGGTTGAGATCGCAAGCAAAGATGAAATCTTCACGAACGCAAAGCATCCTTATACAAAAGCCCTGCTGAGCGCCTACCCGATTCCGAACCCGACTCTGCGATCCAATGAAAGAATTGTGATCCAGGGGGATGTTCCAAGTCCGGCCAACCCGCCGAGCGGTTGCAGATTCCATACCCGCTGTCCGCTGGCCAAGGCGATTTGCAGAGAACAGGAGCCGGAATTAAAGGGAACGACACATGCGATTGCTTGTTTTGCTGCGGAATAAGAATGAAGAGGTGAGATCGGAGTGCTGTCCTACATTATCAGGAGATTATTAATAGCCGTTCCCGTGCTGTTCGGCGTAACCATAATTAACTTTATCATTATCAATATGGCGCCGGGCAACCCGGTGGACATGATGATCGACCCGAGTATTCCGGCATCTGTCATTGAAGCCAAGAAGGAAGCACTCGGGTTGAATGATCCGATGTATATGCAGTACTTCCATTGGCTGGGCAATGTCTTTCAGGGGAATTTGGGATTCTCCTATACCACATATCAGCCCGTTGCCCAGATGATCGGCGAGCGGATCGGACCGACGCTGTTATTGATGGGACTGGCCATGATTATCGGACTGATTATCGCTATCCCGTTAGGCATCCTGAGTGCGGTCAAGCAGTATTCCAAGTTGGATTATCTGGCATCTGTGTCGTCCCTTATCGGAATCTCTGTTCCGCATTTTTTCCTCGGTTTGGGCATGATCTATATCTTCGCCTTGCAGTTAAAAATATTGCCAACCGGCGGAATGTTCACCCTGGGCGAAGGGGGAGGCTTTCTGGATGTGCTCAAGCACCTCATCTTACCGGTCATGGTGCTCGGGATCGGGATGGCCGGAAAAAAAATGCGCTACGTCAGATCCAGCGTGCTTGAAATTCTGGATCAGGACTATCTTCGTACCGCAAGGGCAAAGGGTGTCCGTGAATTTCTGGTCGTCAACAAGCATGCCCTGCGCAACGCATTGATTCCCATCATAACCGTCGTTGGACTGGAGATTCCTTCATTATTAGGCGGGGCGGTCGTGATTGAACAGATTTTCTCCTGGCCCGGACTTGGGCAGCTGACGATCGGCTCAATCAGCAATCGCGATTATCCGACGCTAATGGCTCTTAATATGATGGCGGCTCTGATTGTACTGTTCAGCAATCTCCTGACCGACATCGTCTATTCGATCGTTGATCCGCGCATCAAGTATCAATAAGGAGGTATGAAATGGCCACGGTCAATGCAAACATTAGTCTGGATACCAAAGGAGGCGGTTCACCCTCCGATGCAGACAAGACAACGGCAGCCAGGCAGGAAAGCTACTTGCGGATGGTTGCCAAAAGATTCACCAAGCATAAGCTGGCGGTTGCCGGACTCGTAGTTATGATCCTGCTCGCGCTGATCGCCATCTTTGCTCCCTGGTTATCACCAGGCAATCCCTATGATTTAACGGCAAGCTTCGAGGCGCCCCCAAGCGCGGAGCATCTTCTCGGTACGGACCAGGTCGGCCGTGATGTATTAAGCCGGCTGATCTATGCCGCCCGTGTATCCCTCCTTGTAGGTGTGGGTTCGGTAGCGATCAGCGTAATTATCGGAACCGTGCTTGGACTTATCTCCGGCTATTTCGGAGGGTGGATCGACAACGTGATCATGAGATTCACCGATATCTTCATGTCGTTTCCGCAATTAATGCTGATTCTGGTAGTTGTCAGTGTGGTTGGACCAAGTTTAACCAATGTTATTGTCGTCCTGGGCATACTGGGATGGACGACAGTCGCAAGACTGGTCAGAGGCAGCGTTCTGTCCATTAAGCAAATGGATTATGTGAAAGCCAGTGTAGGACTGGGTTTTAGCACCCCTCGTATACTGATCAGTCACATTCTGCCGAATACAGTCGCGCCGATCCTGGTTAATGCAACATTCGGAATTGCCGGTGCAATTATGATCGAAGCGGCGCTGAGTTTCCTGGGCCTGGGCGTACAGCCGCCGACGGCAAGCTGGGGGAATATGCTGACAGGGGCCCAATCGTTGACCGTGCTCACATCCGAGCCTTGGTTATGGCTGCCTCCAGGCATTATGATTGTCCTTAGCGTACTGTCGGTTAACTTCATCGGCGATGGGTTGCGGGATGCCATGGATCCAAAAAGCTTGCGATAGATAAACCAATATCGAGGAGGAGTTTTAGTGAAAAGGATTTTTAAGAGAAAAAGAGGGGTTAGTCTTGCATTCTTATGCCTACTGTTATTCCTGACTGCATGCAGCAGCAAATCGGCGGATTCCGGGCAAGCTGAAGCGGGCGGAACGACAGCCGCCGCCAAAAAAGTAATTAATGTCGGTATTGTAACTTCTCCTTCCGCTTTTAATCCGATTAATACGCCTAACAATATTACAGCTATCGTAACCTCGATCATGTTCCTGCCGCTTGTCGAGCAGGACGATGAAATGAAATTTCAACCGATGCTCGCAGACAGTATTGAAACGAGCGACAATCAGGTGTTTACCGTGAAATTGAACGCGGCCGCCAAATGGAGTGATGGACAACCGGTTACGGCCAAAGATGTCCTGTTTACGATCAAGATGATCGCTGACCCGAAAATCAATGCCAGTGTCGCTTCCAACCTGAACGTACTCGAAGGCTTTGACGATACAGGCAAGGTCCAAGGCAGCTTTGAGGGCGTGACGGGAGTCAAGCTGGTGGATGACCATACGCTGGAATTCCGCACGAAGAACAAGATGGATCTGGATCTGTTCAAATCCAAAGTTGGAACCAACGTCAAGACGCTGCCTGAGCATGTATTGAAGGATGCTGCCGTAGATACCTGGGATCAGAATGAATTCTTCCAGAAACCGGACGTAACCTCCGGCGCATTCAAGTTCGTAAGCTATGCCAAGGATCAATACATCCAGTTCGAAGCCAACAAGGATTACTTCAAGGGCGCTCCGAAAATTGATGAACTGAATCTCAAAATTATGCCTTCCGCCAACCTGGTCGCCCAGTTGCAGAGCGGCGAGATTGATATGAACCTGCCGGGTGTGGGCGCAATCGACGTAGGAGATTATGAACGGGTCAAGAATATGTCCAATCTCCGTACCGTTGAGGGCATCCCTGTCAGTTACCAGACGATCATCTTTAACATGCAGTCGCTTACGGATGTGAAAGTCAGACAAGCCATCGCCTATGCGATTAACCGTCAATTGATTGTTGAGAATCTGCTGAAAGGCCAGGCTGAAATCGTTGACGGACCTTATACAAGTCAGCAGCCTTATTTCAATAAAGAGCTTGTTCCTTACGCATATGATCCGACCAAAGCCAAAGAGCTGCTTAAGGAAGCAGGCTGGGACAGCAGCAAAAAGCTGACGTTCGTCGTGCCGACAGGCAACAAGACGAGAGAACAGGCTGCCGATATAATCGTACAGAATCTGAAGGCCGTCGGCATTGAGACGCAAATTCAGAAGTATGATGTAGCGACTTCGGTACAGAAGGTCCAGGATAAACAGTTTGATATTGACCTTCTGGGACAAGCGATTACCATTGATCCCGACTTGACGACCACACTGTCCGAGAAAGGGAGCTTCAATCTGAGCGGATACAAAGACGCCGAAATGGAGCAGCTGCTGGCATCTGGCAATAAAGAGATGGACCCGGCGAAAAAGTTGGAAATCTATAATAAAATCCAGGAGAAATTCAAGGCCGAGCTTCCTCAGCTCACCTTATATTCGGACAAGCAACTACGGGCGATCAACAAAAGAGTAACGGTTGGCGAGCCGAAGAACTTTGGAACATTCATCGATGTTTATAAATGGGATGTAGCCGAATAAGTTTGATAAAGCGAGGTATGCCTGATGGCGATTGAACGGCATGATTTGAACTACAGCAAGCAGGTTGTCGAGATAGTGGAGCAGAAGGAAGAGCTGCTGACAAGGGTAAGCGATCAAATCTGGTCCTTCGCGGAGACGCGCTATGAGGAGTACAAGTCCGCCGAGCTTCTTGCGTCCGTGCTGGAAGAGGAAGGATTCACGGTTGAACGGAACGCCGGCGGGATCGAGACGGCATTTGTCGCCAGCTATGGCGAAGGCAAGCCAATCATCGCCATTCTTGGCGAGTACGATGCGCTGTCCGATCTTAGCCAGGAAAAAGGCAAGCCGGAGTATACCCCACAGGTACCTGGCGGAAACGGTCATGGCTGCGGACATAATTTGCTGGGGACTGGCGCACTTGGCGCCGCCCTGGCGGTTCGCACCTTTATGGAGCGGCATCAGATTCAGGGAACAGTGCGTTACTATGGATGCCCGGCTGAAGAGGGGGGAGGCGGGAAGGCCTATATGGTCCGGAAAGGGCTGTTCTCGGATGTGGATACAGCCGTTACCTGGCATCCTGGCGGGTTAACCAATATTATGGACGTATCCAGCCTGGCTACTTCCCAAGTCTTCTTCCGCTTCAAGGGAAAGAGCGCCCATGCCGGCGGAGATGCTTATCTGGGCAGAAGCGCCCTGGATGCGGTTGAGCTGACCAATGTCGGCTGCAATTATCTCCGCGAGCATATTATTCCGGAAGCGCGCATTCACTATGCGATCACCCGAACAGGCGGAGTATCCCCCAACGTCGTGCAATCGGATGCGGAGGTGCTGTACAAAATTCGCACACCGAAATCCGAGCAGCTCGCCGAGCTATATGAACGGGTATGTAATGTTGCCAAAGGCGCGGCATTGATGACCGGCACGGAGCTGAGCATCCAGTATGATTCCGGATCATCGGAATTGATTGTGAACCGGGTTCTGGAGCAATTCCTGTTCGACAAGCTGAACGAGCTCGGGATTCCCGAATTCAGCGAGCTGGAGAAGGGATTTGCCGCTGAAATTCGTTCGACAATGTCGGAAGCGGAGCTTCGTCATATTCCGGAGGAATTGAACGACGAGGTATTTACGAACCGTATTGAGTCGTACAAGCCGACCGAAGAGGTTAAAGTCGCAATGGGTTCCACCGATGTTGGCGATGTTAGCTGGAACGTACCTACCGCGCAGGCCTGGATTGCCAGCATGGCGCTTGGCACCTCGCTGCATTCCTGGCAGGCCGTCAGCCAGTTCGGCACATCCATCGGACATAAGGGAATGCTCCATGCCAGCAAATTGCTCGGCGCAGCGGTAGTCGGTCTGTTCGAGCATCCTGAAATCATCGAGCAGGCGAAGCAGGAGTGGTCGGGACGAATGAAGAACAGACGTTACGAGTGTCCCATCCCCGAAGGCTTTGTGCCTCAACCCATAATAAAAGGATAATGAAGCGGGCATCCCGGAAGCAGCTATGAATTGGCTGCCTGGGATGCCCTGTTTTTGTTGTATTCCATTCACGGAGCCGTTCAGTCTACCGGAATACTCATATAGATCGCGGTTCCCCAGGCGAATTTGCTGCGAATCTGTATCCGGTACGCGCTTCCGTAGATCAGCTTCATTCGCTTGTCGGTATTGAACAATCCGATATGATTCTGACTGTCCGGATCTTCTTCCAGTGTCTCGCGTATCGCCTCCAGACGCTCGGGGAGAATGCCTGCTCCATTATCGACGATGGATATTACAAGCCGGGAGTTAATTAATCGGGTTCTGACCTTGATTTGCCCTTTACCTTCCTTTTCCTTGATCCCGTGATACAGACTGTTTTCGATCAGCGGCTGAAGGCTTAGCTTGAGAACATGATATTTCAGAGTCTCTGGATCACAGTCCCAGATGACATCGAATTTATCCTTATATCTCATTTTCTGAATCTCAATATACGGAAGCGTCTCTTTAATCTCAGTCTTCAGGGTAACGAGTTCTCCGTTCCCCTCCAGCGAATACCTCAGAATGTCGGAGAGGTTGCCGATCATTTCATTCACTTCGTTAGGCTTCCCGCCAAGCTTCAGCGCCTTCCAGTTCAGCGTCTCCAGCGTATTGAACAGGAAGTGGGGGTTCATCTGGGATTGCAATGCCGCAAGCTCAAGTGCCTGGGATTTGTATTTTCTCTCCGATAACTGCACCCTCAGATAATTACGTTCGATGAAATTATTCAAGATGCTCTGTATGATATACCCGAATACGTCCTTGTTCTTGCTCGGCATAGGCGGCAGCGGGACACCTTTTTGCGCGGAGTCGAATACGGAAATAATGAGCTTGATCGCATTCACATTTTTTCTCGTTAAATAATAGGCCAGGAGGCTTCCCATTACAAGCGATACAATCAGCAGAACCACCGTAGTGACGGTCAGTTGGGACGGAATGCCGTACAGCGAGCGGCTGGGCACTATGGAAATAAAGGTCCAGGGATATTTGGCGGAGATCATTTTATTCACTACTACCTGGTTGTCGTCCACATCCATCCTGAAGGAAGATGACTCCCTGCCGGCAATCATCTGAATATCTTGCAGAGAGAAGCGCGGCTCGGACATATTCGTGAATATCAGTCTGTGATTGCTGTCGAGAATTAAATAACTCTGGTCCTGAGGAGTCTCAAGCTTGCTCAAAAGCTCGGAGATATACGAAGGCTTAATATTAAGGACGATCACTCCTTTACTATTATCCGATAATGTAATCCGGCGAAAAATAGTAATGACCTCCGTGTTCACGTTCGTATTATTCGCACCCGGCATCTCGAAGGAGCGCTGCTCCGTCCATATTTCATCATTAGGCGAATGATTCACGTAATCCTCGTACCATCCCGTATCGAAGTAGTCTACGAATGACACGATCCCGCCCATAGCGGAGGAGATAAACCTCTGGTTGGAATTTTCGATATAAATATAGATGGAGTTAATATACGGCTTGCTGATCGACGGGGAGTCGATAAAGCTCTTTAACGTCGAGAGCTGCTGATAGTCATCGAGTGTTGGCAGATTCTTCTGCATCATGCTCTTCAGATTGGTGAACTGGGTCGCGCTGGCGATGATATGCATGTTCAGCGTGTCCATTTCGTCGAAGATCATTTCAATATTTTCCATACTCTGCTGAAGCAGATTCTTGTTGGCCTGACTGATCTCGGCGCGGATATATTGCTGAATTAACACCGTGGACAATATTCCCAGAATCGTAATCGGGATAAGCAGCGGAATCAGAAGTGTGAGCAGATTTTTGACAAAAAAGCTTCGGTATAAGTTGTTCATAGGCAGCTTCCTCTAGTTTTCGTTTCTGTAGTCCCGCGGCGTTTTGCCAAAATGGCGGCGAAAAGTGCGTGTGAAATTCTTCGCGTTGCTGTAGCCGATTATTTCGCTGACTTCATAGGTTTTATAGCTTTCATCCTTCAGAAGTTCAGCTGCCTTCTCCATTCGGATTTCCATTAAATACTCGGAGAAATTCTTGCCAGTCTTCTGCTTAAAATAGCGGCTTAAATAGTAGGGATTCATATATGCAATCTTGGCGGCATTCTCAAGTGAAGCCTCTTTGTAATGCTCATCTATATAGGCCTTGACTTTGTCGATGGTCTTCTCGCTGACCGCCTGTTGGCCTGAATCCCCGGTTTCCTCCCCTTCACGGGCGAGATTCCTCTCTTGATCGAGATCCTCCTTCAAACGCTCGAATACCCGGGTCAGTTCCGTGTACTTCGTCGGCTTGAGCAAGTAATGCTTAACCCCGAAATTCAGGGCCATTTGCGCGAGCTCAAATTCCCGATAGCCGCTGAGCATCACCATATTCACTTTGGAGCGCTGCTCGTACAGCTCTTTGGCGACGTCAAGACCGCCCATGACCGGCATTTTAATATCGCACAGCAAAATATCAACAGCATGATTTGAGATGAAATCAAGGGTTTCCAAGCCGTTCACGGTCAATCCAACCACTTCGAAACCAATCTCGTTCCAGGGGAAATATTGGCTTAAGCCATTTCTGATCTCGCTTTCGTCATCGGCGATAAGAAGTTTGTACATGTGTTGACCCCCCAAGGCAAATCAATATGAAAGAAAAAGTAACATTACTTTTCAATAAAGGGTAGAACAGAAGAAGCCATGTTAGCTATTATGGCTGGAATCTGGCGTATTCATGCTTTAGCGTTTTTTATTGTAACATTATCGGACATCAAAATCGCTAACAGGTATCATTTTTTAACCACGAAGTAAAAAAAGAACACTTCTGAATGACACGGCGCAATTTCTCTCAACTGAAGAGTCAAAATATAAAAACGAAGTCCTACTTTCTTTCTTTCATTTTTTATTAACTAGTAATAGGGATTCTTTGAATAGGAAAGGAAGAAAACGATGGATCATAACCAAGCTGTACCGTCTACCCGGCCTTCGGCCGCTGATGCTGATCTTGCCAATCCGGTATTCCGGGTTCATGTCGGAGGAAAAATATCTGTTCAATCCTCCATGAAAATCAAGAATAGGGAAATGCTATCCAAGGTATATACACCCGGAGTGGCACAGGTATGCACTTCCATTCACCACAATCCACAGCATGTACATTCATTGACTATGAAGAGCAATACGGTAGCTGTCGTCTCGGACGGAACCGCTGTCCTCGGACTAGGCGATATCGGCCCTGCCGCGGCCCTGCCTGTAATGGAAGGAAAAGCGATGCTGTTCAAGCAGCTTGCCGATATCAATGCGTTCCCGTTATGTCTGAATACGCAGGACACGGAGGAAATCATTTTCATCGTCAAAGCGGTAAGTCCCGTATTTGGCGGAATCAATCTCGAAGATATCAGTGCTCCCCGGTGTTTTGAGATTGAGAAGCGTCTGGTGGAGGAGCTGGACATTCCGGTATTCCATGACGATCAGCATGGTACGGCTATCGTTGTGCTTGCCGGCCTGATTAATGCCATCAAGGTTGTTGACAAGCGTATGGAAGATCTTCGAGTTGTTGTCAACGGGATTGGCGCCGCTGGTGTGTCGATCTGCAAATTATTGATAAAAGCCGGGGTAGGCCGGATTATCCCTGTCGACAGACATGGAGCCATTGTCCAGGGGGGCGCTTATGAGAACCCGATGTGGCAGTGGCTTGCCGACCAGCCGCAGACCGGCCAGGAGCCCGGCAGTTTGAAAGAGCTGATTCATGGAGTGGATGTGTTCATAGGGGTATCCAAAGGGGGCTTGTTGAAGGGAGAGGATTTACAGCGCATGAATCCAGACGCCATCGTATTTGCGCTCGCCAATCCGGAGCCCGAAATCATGCTCTCCGAAGCGCTCCCTTATGTCTCGGTATATGCCTCGGGAAGAAGCGATTTTCCGAACCAGATCAATAACGTGCTGGCGTTTCCGGGTATTTTTCGCGGGGCACTCGATTGCAGGGCGAAGATAGTCAATGACGCGATGAAGATGGCGGCGGCTCATGCTATCGCGGATTCCGTGTCCGATGCAGAACGCAGCGCCCAGTATATAATCCCGGACATATTTAATGAACAAATCGTTCCCAACGTAAGAAAGGCCGTGATTCTCGCAGCAGCAGAGACGGGAGCGGCACTGGAAATCCCCGATGATATCCGCATTGCAGACGGGCAAGAGGTGTAGCCAATGCCTGCCAAGCGATTTCAATTATTTGCGAATAAAGAAATGAGAATTCTGGCGATCAGCTTATTATTTCTGGGAATAGGCAATGCCGTGACCGCACCGTTTCTGCTCCTGTTCGGTGTGGAGGAGCTAGGCCTTGGCTCGGGGATCTTCGGTACCTGGATTGCGGCAAATTCCCTGTGCGGAATTCTCGTCAACACGCTGCTTGCCAAACGATCGGACAGCGGATTTGACCGAAAAAAGCTCATAATACTGGCATCCGCGTTCTCGGTTGTTGCCTATATTGGCTGTTATCTCGTATACCACGATCTCCGGTTTCTGCTGTTAGTCATTCCTGTATTTCTCGGTCTAGGCGCTCCTGCACTGCCGCAAATTTTCGCTCATGCAAGAGATATCCTCAATCAAAGCAGCGATCGCCGTAATAGCTCATCCGCCAATGCGCTTCTTCGTTCGTTATTTTCAGCCGGATTTCTCATCGGACCTCTGGTAGGAACCTTCCTGCTGACGCAGGGCGGATACAATGCTCTGTTTTTAGGCTCTGCAACGATGTTTTTATCTTTCGGCATCCTGGTCCTTCTCTTTCTGAAACGGAGTCCTGCAAGCGCCGGTTCCGCCGCGAAAGTGCAAGGCATAGGCGAGCAATTAAAGAACCGGAACATCCTGTTTCCCTTTCTGGCTCTTCTGCTGTTCTTCGCGTCCAACTCAATTTATGGAATCGGCGGCCCATTGCTAATCACCAGACAGCTCCAGGGTTCAGCCAGCTATGTAGGCCTGGCATCCAGCATTTGCGCCGGGTTGGAAATTGTGACGATGCTGTTCCTCGTGCTGGCTTCAAGGAGAGTCTCCAACCGGCATCTATTGATACTGGGCGGTGTGTGCTCCGTTATGTTCTTCGTGATCGTGATTCTATCTACGCAAGTGTGGCATATTCTGGCCGCCCAATTCTTTCTGGCTGTCTTTATTGCAATCGCCACAAGCATTGGCATCAGTTACTTTCAGGACCTGCTCCCGAATCAGTCCGGTGTGGCTACCACCCTCTATTCCAATGCGGCAAGCTTCGGTATGCTGCTGGGAAATGTGGGAGGGGGAGTATTGGTTGAATGGCTCGGTTATCGGAATGTGTTCTGGTTCTGCTTGAGCACTGCCCTGACGGCACTTGTCCTGTTCAAATTATCCAAGGAAGAAATCAGCTCACAGACCGTCGTTACTGAACGGAATCAAGGATCAGAAGGGGAGCTCATTCATGATTGATGTGAAATATAGAGTTGAACATGATTTTTTGGGAGAGAAGAATATTCCGGGTGAAGCCTACTATGGCATTCAGGCTCTAAGGTCGGCGGAGAACTTTCCAATTACCGGATACAAGGTACAGGAAGAGCTGATCACCGCATTGGCAATGGTCAAGAAAGCGGCGGCCCTGGCGAATATGGAGACTGGAAAGCTGGACTCCGAGCGGGGGTTGGCAATTGTCCAGGCTTCCGAGGAAATCATATCCGGCAAGTGGCATGATCACTTTATTGTGGACCCGATTCAGGGCGGAGCCGGTACCTCCATGAATATGAATATGAATGAAATTATTGCGAACCGGTCGCTTGAGCTGCTCGGGCATTCAAAAGGGAATTACAAGCTCCTGAGTCCGAATACTCATGTAAATATGTCCCAATCGACCAATGATGTGTTTCCAACAGCCATTCATCTGTCTGTATTGAAGGGAATCGACCGTCTTCTGTTAACCCTTCAGAATATGCAGGCGGCATTCGCCCGCAAGGCCCGGCAATTCGATTCGATAATTAAAATGGGAAGAACACATCTGCAGGACGCGGTTCCCATTCGATTAGGCCAGGAATTCGCCGCATATGGAAGTGTAATCCTCCGGGATATCGAGAGAATTGAACGTACTCGCAGCAATCTTCTTGAAATTAACATGGGGGCGACCGCCGTCGGCACCGGATTGAACGCCAGCTCAACTTATATCGGGAAAGTAACCCGGTTCCTAACCGCGATCAGCGGCTATGAGTTGACTCCTGCCCGCAATTTGATTGATGCAACCCAGAATACGGATGCTTACACGGAAGTGTCAGCCGCATTAAAAATCAGCATGATCAATATGTCCAAGATCGCGAATGATCTGCGGCTGATGGCATCAGGTCCCCGCGCCGGATTATATGAAATCCAGCTTCCCGCCAGACAACCTGGCTCTTCGATTATGCCCGGCAAGGTCAACCCGGTCATGTGCGAGGTCGTCAACCAGGTCGCCTTTCAGGTAATCGGCAACGACCATACGATTAGCCTGGCTTCCGAAGCGGGGCAGCTTGAGCTTAACGTAATGGAGCCTGTTCTTGTATTCAACTTGCTCCAGTCTCTCAAAATGATGGACCGGTCGCTGAAATCCTTCACAGAGCTGTGCCTGAACGGAATTACAGCCAATGAAGCGAAGTGTCTGGAATATGTCGAGAAGAGCATCGGACTTATCACAGCGTTAAATCCCCATATCGGGTATGAGACGGCTTCCATGATCGCCCGTGAATCGCTAAGCTCCGGCAAGCCCGTTCGGGATATTTGTCTGGAGAGAGGGATTCTAAGTCAGGAAGCGCTGAATCTGATACTTAACCCGTTTGAAATGACGGAACCGGGAATCGCCGGAGCTGCCTTGATGCATTCTTCCAGCGATAGCGTTGAATAAAGTAGGGGAGGGGTCAGCCTGAAACGGCTGGCCCCTCCCTGTTCGTAGGCAATTCACAAATCTCCCTCCAGCAAGTTTCCTGCTTATTCCTCTTTCACCTTGCCTCCTATATATTGAACAATTTGAAATCAACTGTACAGTAATGAACGAATCCAAGATTATTAACCATTGCATACATTCCTTCGCTTTCTATAATTATAGACGCTTGTTGAATATCCAATCTATATGGATTTGGCGGCTTACTGCCAAGGAAGCGAAGGAGGATTACGACGATTGAGCAACAACATGAAGATTTACATGCTCGCCATTATTACGTTTATGACCGCCACAACAGAGTTTATCATTGCCGGGATTCTGGATAAGGTAGCTGACTCCGTTCATATACCGGTTGCGGCAGCGGGACAGCTCATAACGGTCTTTGCAATCGCCAATGCAATCGGCTCACCCATTGTCATGATGTCGACATCCAGAATGGACCGCAGAAAGTTATTGATACTGTCTCTCGGCACACTTATGATTGGCAGTCTCATGACCACCACACTCCCTGGCTTTGGATTTCTGATCCTGTCCCGAATTTTGTTAGCTGTAGGAACTGGAGTGTTCGGCACCATTGCCAAGACTTACGCTTCACAACTGGCGTCGCCCGAACGGCGCGCCGGAGCCATTGCTACCGTTATTACAGGGTCCAGTGCGGCACTTATTATCGGTGTTCCCATTGGCCGGGTAGTAGCTTCGATATATGACTGGAAGGCGATCTTCTGGGGGATCGGACTGTTCAGTCTGCTCTCGATCTATGCCGTATCAAGGTTCATTCCGTCTTCGAATGAGGAAGAGAGCGTACCGCTGAAGAAGCAGATCGCTCTGTTGAAGGAACCCGCCATCTTCACGGGATTAGGTATAACGTTCTTCTGGCAGCTGGGATATGCGGCGCTCTTTGCTTATATTGCTCCATTTCTGTTGACCGTTCACCATATGAGTGAGCGCGAAGTGAGCTTGTCCCTGTTTGCCTTTGGCATCGCAACCTTGATCGGCTCCAAGTCCGGCGGCTATTTAACGGATCGCTTTGGTATCCACCGTACACTACTGGGCAGTCTGACGGTTCATGTACTCGCGCTTCTGTTGCTCTCGACGATTTCCGGATCAGTCTTCATTACCGTTCCTCTGCTGATGCTATGGGCATTCGCAGCATGGTCGTCCGGCCCCGGTCTGCAATATAACCTGATTGTGACCGCACCCAATGCCGCGGGAATCATGCTCAGTCTATTCGGTTCTGTTCTGCAGCTAAGCATTGCCGCAGCTGCCGGTATTGGCGGGATCGCCGCTGCCGGCTCCTCCATGCTGGCGGTAAGCTGGACCGGAGCTGCATCTGTCGCCGTTTCTTTAGGGATTGCGATAGTCGCCTTCAGCCGTTCACGAAGCTTGCCGCTTTCGAGCAAATCGGAGGCAAGCTGAGGGAGGGACACTATGCACCCTTGCGCGTGTTCCCGAGTTGTGTCAGCCTCAGCCGAGCGCTATAATACCTTTGGAGATCTGCAGAAAGGATATGATCATGACATTTATATATTTCGTGGTTGGGATATTGCTCTTGTGGGCGTTGATTCAGCTATGGCCCGTACCCTCTCTAGCTTATGTGGATGCTGAAGAATGGGACCCGTCACTTGTACGCTGGTCAAAGGTCAAAGTCCTCGACGTAAGAGATGCCAGCGAGTATTGGAAAGATCATCTTCCGGACTCGGTTAATATTTCGGTTGGCCGGCTGCCTGTAGTGTGGGGGAAGGAATTGTCCCTCGATGATGAAGTGGTCATTGTCTCCCGGAACTGGCTGCAGCAAAGGAAAGCGGCCAGAATTCTTGCGAGACGCGGATTTCGACGGCTGTATGCCGTTCGAGGTTATTTTTTGCCAATGAGAAGAAGAGAAGAATCAGGCAAGTGCAACTGCTGCTGCTGATCGGATTCTGACAGAACTAACAATAACGCTCCTGAAGCGCCTTAATACCGGGTGCGTAGGGAGTGTTTTTTGTCCACTGGAAAGATAGTGCTGATGGTCAGATTGCCTTGACTTCAAGTTAACTTTAAGTGATAAATTCGGTTTATTAGAGAAGCGAGGTGAAGAAGTGAATATCACGCAAGTTGCCGACCAGTTCGGTTTAACGGCTGCAACACTGAGATATTACGAACGCATAGGCTTAATTCCACCGATAACCCGGAAAAAAAGCGGCGTTCGCGATTACAGCCAGGAAGATATCTATTGGATCGAATTCATTAAATGTATGCGGGACGCCGGAATAACAATCGAGTCATTAATCGAATACACGGCATTATTTTCCGAAGGAGACGAGACTCTCGAAGCCCGCAAAGAAATTCTGGTTAGCGAGAGAATGAAGCTGATCGGGAGACGGGAAGAGATTAACCAGATAATCAAGAGATTAGATGTGAAAATTATCGACTGCGACGGTAAAATGACTGAAATCGAGGCCGAACTCAAAAATATACCCATCGCAGAATAAGGCTAAGCACAAGAGGCCGGGGGAGAACTTTTCATCTGAAAAAGGATTCCTTGCGCCTTTTTGATTTGACTTAAAGTTAACTTTAAGGAGTACGCTTATCTTTAGAGATAGGAGGAATAATCTATGAAAACAATAAACCAGCAAAAGCTGACCGGAGAACGCGCTCTGTTCAAGAGCAGGGATCTCATCATAACGAATTCTGTTTTTGCGGATGGTGAATCCCCGCTGAAAGAAAGCCGCGATATCTCGATTCATAATAGCATTTTCAAGTGGAAGTATCCTTTGTGGTATTGTGACAACATCTCTGTTACGAACAGTACGCTGCTGGAAATGGCACGCTCGGGAATTTGGTATACGCATCATATTTCAATCAGCGACAGCGTCATCGAAGCGCCCAAGGCTTTTCGTCGCTCCAGCGATATCCGCCTGACGAACGTAGATCTGCCAAATGCGCAGGAGACTTTATGGAACTGTGAGGATGTAGACTTGAAGCATGTGACGGCCAGAGGGGACTACTTTGGAATGAACAGCAAGAATATCCGAATCGACGACTTCAGCCTGACAGGGAACTATGCGTTTGATGGAGCCAAGAATATTGAAATTCGCAATGCGAAGCTCATTTCCAAAGACACTTTTTGGAACTGCGAGAATGTTACCGTCTATGATTCGCTCATCATCGGCGAGTATCTCGGCTGGAATTCCAAAAATATCAATTTCATTAACTGCACCATCGAAAGCAACCAGGGAATGTGTTATATGGAGCATTTACTGATTGAGAATGGAACGATCCTCAATACGGATTTGGCGTTTGAATATTCGACGATTAATGTGGATGCAACAACACAGATAGACAGTGTGAAGAACCCGGTTGCAGGAACGATTAAAGCAAAAGGTATTGGTGAAATCATTCTGGATGATGAAGAGATTATTCCCGCCTTAACCCGGTATGAGTTGGATCAAGCAGGTGAACCTTGTGAATTATGATTTTGATAAACTGACGAACCGCTTCGAGACGAACTCATATAAATGGGATGTTGGTCCCGATGAACTTCCCATGTGGGTGGCGGATATGGACTTCGAGACGTCTCCGGCCATTATTGCTGCCTTTCAACAGCGGCTCGATCATCGTATTTTTGGATACACGTCCGTACCGGATGACTATTATGATGCGATCACGCAGTGGTGGGGGAAGAGGCATCAATTCCATGTTACAAAAGAATGGATTATGTTCTGCACCGGTGTTGTGCCGGCGATATCCTCGATCGTACGCAAAATGACCAAAACCGGCGACAACGTGCTTGTACTGGCCCCGGTTTATAATATTTTCTATAATTCCATTGTGAATAATCAGCGAAATGTTATTACAAGTGAAATGGTGTATGAGGATTTCCGGTACACGATCGATTTTGACGATTTGGAAGAAAAACTGGCCGATCCCGAAACGACTCTGATGATATTCTGCAATCCGCATAATCCAATAGGCAAGGTGTGGGACAAAGAAACTCTGCAAAGAATAGGCAACCTGTGTATCAAGCATCATGTCCTGATCCTTTCCGATGAAATCCATTGTGATCTGACTCATCCCGGCCACCCATATACACCCTTTGCTTCCGTATCAGAAGAAATCGCCCAGAACAGCATCACCTGCGTTGCGCCTACGAAGGCTTTTAACCTGGCTGGAATTCAATCGTCGAGTATTATCGTTCCCAACCCCCATATCCGGCAACTCGTTAATCGCGGGATTAATACGGATGAGGTTGCTGAACCCAATGTGTTTGCAGTTGAAGCAGCCATTACGGCGTTCACCGAGGGTGAGCCATGGCTTATGTCGTTATTGGATTATCTGATGGCGAACAAACAATTTCTTGAGCAGTATCTCTCAAACGAACTCCCGAAGCTTCGCGTCATTCATTCAGAAGCTACTTATCTAGCCTGGATCGATTGCGGGGCAGTGACCGCTGATACGAAAACCCTGTGCGAATATATCCGGAGAGAAACCGGATTATATGTTTCAGAGGGGAGCATTTTTGGCGGGAATGGCCGTCATTTCATTCGATTAAACTACGCATGCCCGATCGGTCGGCTTGAAGATGGATTGCAACGTTTGAAGAAGGGGATTCTAGCCTACTCCGGGACTTAACATAGGCAGCGGTGAACTTGGAGGGTCATTTGAACCCAATAATATTGGACATATTCAAATCATTTGTGTAGAAATCAACGAATCAAGGTTTTTTGACCATTGCATCAATAAGCTCGCTTTTTATAATCATAGACAGAATATACAACAAGGGGGCATTTATCATGAAAAGGTAATGCTATTATTTCAGGTAATCCTTCTGATTCTTACTCTGGCGGCGTGCGGGACGAAGAGCGCGGTTGAGAGCAGTACAAGCAGTGCGGGCAGCACTTCGTTTCCCTCCACTCCATCTTCTTCTGCTCTGGTTCCATCCGCTGAAACCACCGCGTGATGTGAACGAATGGCTGCAGCAGCTTGGAATGTTAAACAGAGCATCGTAAAGGAGAATAGATGAAACCAAAAGCAATCATAAAAATTGGGATAGATCTAGTTATGACGATACTCCTTCTGATACTGATGGCATATATGCTTACCGGACAGAAAGCGCATGAATGGTTCGGAGCTGCGATGATTGTAATGTTCATCACTCACAACATCCTGAATTTCAAATGGTACAAAAATCTGCTGAAGGGCAGATACACCCCCTTGCGCATCGTCCAGACAATAGTGAATTTTGCGGTACTTCTGTCCATGATCGGGCTGATGGTCAGCGGTATCATGATGTCCGGTTATGTATTCGCTTTTTTATCTATTAAAGGTGGAATGTCTTTCGCAAGGGAATTGCACATGCTTGCCTCCTATTGGGGTTATATCTTTATGTCACTGCATCTTGGGCTGCATTGGAACATGATCATGAACATGGTGCGAAAAACGGCTAAAGCCGCCCCGGCTTCCAGTAACCGTAAGATTGTAGCACGGGGTATCGCCACAGCGATCGCTGCATACGGTGTGTATGCGATAATTCGGCACGATATTGCTTCCTATCTTTTTATGAAGAACACGTTCATTTTCTTTGACTTTGATCGTTCGCCGATCTTGTTCTTTGCAGAATATCTGGCCATGATGGGGCTTTGGGTCTATATTGCCTACTATGGAGCAAGATCTATGATGCGGCACTCTACTCCAACAAAGAGGAAGGCCGAGAAGATAATGCTGAAGGAGCACAGAATGTCAGAATAATGATATTCGATTCACGGTCTAAGCGAGGTAGGTAAAATGAATATTAAACAAGTTGCCGACCTGTTCGGCTTAACGGCTGCAACACTGAGATATTACGAAAGCGTAGGCTTAATTCCATATGTTAGACGAAATGATAATGGAGCACGCGATTACACCCAGGATGACATCAAATGGATTGAATTTATTAAATGTATGCGGGATGCCGGATTATCCATTGAGGCATTAAATGAATATACCGCTCTATTTATCAAAGGAGATCATACGATCAGTGCCCGTAAAAACATCCTGCTTAACGAAAGAGGGAAATTGATCGGGAAACGAAATGAATACGACCAATTAATCAAGAAACTGGACAGAAAAATCAACGACTATAACGGAAAACTGCTTGAAAAAGAATTGAAACTGCAAAGACAGCCCACGTCAGAAACCAGGGAAGAAATAAGCTCAAAATAAAGCAAGAGAATGAATGTTATGCAGGTGATTAACGCGGAATTGGTGACTGTCGACCTCGTTATCATGAATACCAAATCGATTTCTCCTATCTATGAACTATGACCGGACTCACAGACATCGCTATCATTTCGACACTATAATATGCGCACAACTTCATAGGCGATTAAGGTGAAACGCATAAGCGTTTCTTAAAAGGGAAGTACGGTGCAAATCCGTCACGGTCCCGCCACTGTAAATGGAGAGCAAGCTTAAGTCACTGTGTTAACGGGAAGGCTTAGGCAGCGGATGTGAATATCCGTGCATTGCGTTTGATCCATGAGTCAGGAGACCTGCCTTATTACGCAATGAACGACTGACCTACGAGGATAGGGAGGCGTGGAGAGCTCATATTCCGGCGATATCAAGGCACTTCTACGCTTCCTTTGGCGTGGATAGTGCTTTTTTTGCGTTCAGCCGCATATAATGCCGTTGCTCAAGCAAGTTCTTGCCTATCAGTCTTTCATGTACGGGAGTGTCACTAATTGCACGGAGAGGATCGTGAACGTGTTGGAACAATTATGGAACATCATCAACCGGATTGAACGCCCGAATGTGGTGGCGATGCACAAAATGCGCAGACGCGTCAATAATTTGACCAAGCCGCTGGGAAGTCTAGGCAAGCTGGAGGAGATTGCTGTTCGTCTGGCCGGAATAACCGGCTGCGAGCAGCCCTCAGTTGAACGCAAGGCAGTGGTCGTCATGTGCGGCGATCACGGAGTCGTTGAGGAGGGCGTCAGCGCGTTCCCTCAGGAGCTGACAAGCCTGATGATCTCCAATTTCATTAACGGAAAGGCTGCCGTCAATGTCCTTGCGCGTCAAGCGGGCGCAGAGGTGCACGTTGTGGATGTCGGGACACTGTTGTCTGACCCACCGGAAGGCGTCATCCGCCGGAAGGTACGGGCGGGCACGGCCAACATAGCCCAAGGACCGGCGATGAGCAAGGAGGAAGCCGTTGCGGCGCTGCATGCCGGCATCGAGACCGCCCGGGAGCTGATCGATCAGGGGATCGGGATCATTGCCCTAGGTGAAATGGGGATCGGCAACACGACGCCAAGCAGCGCTATTGTTGCGGTGCTGACCGGGCAGCCTGTTGAGATGATCACCGGGCTTGGATCGGGAATAACGGCGGAGGCGCTGAACTCCAAGATCAAGGTGATCGAGCAGGCGATCCGGGTCAACCGCCCCGATCCCGGGGATGCCGTCGATGTGCTCTCCAAGGTGGGAGGATTGGAAATTGCCGGGCTTGCCGGAGTGATTCTGGGCGCAGCCGCGAACCGAATTCCTGTCGTAGTGGACGGTGTGATTACCGGAGCGGCTGCGCTCGCGGCATGCCGCATCGAGCCCCGCTGCCGCGAGTACCTGTTCGCCTCACATGTCTCCGTTGAACCTGCGCACCGCATCGTGCTGGACGAGCTTGGACTGAAGCCGCTGCTCGTCATGGACATGCGACTGGGTGAAGGGACCGGCGCCGCGCTGGCCCTGCCTGTAATTGAATCGGCCATCCGCCTCGTCTCGGAAATGGCTACCTTCGAAGATTTGGGCGTTCCAAGCCCGGCTCCCGAAGAAGATGAATACGCGCTTAATGTGGACAGCGGAGCTGCCGCGGTTTTCTGTGAGGAGCCGGTTCCCTTTTAAAAGAGAATGAAGAAGAGTCTAGGAAGGATGGAGGAGCGTCGCATGGTCGGAACTAAAGGAAAGCTGCTTGTTGTCGGTCTAGGCCCGGGCGCTGCCGCGCATATAACGGAACGCGCCCGCACGGCGATTGAGGAGAGCGAGGTTATTGTCGGTTATAACACCTATGTGGATTTGATTCGGGAGCTTCTGAATGGCCAAGAGATCATAAGCACCGGCATGACGGAGGAAGTAAGCCGGGCCCGGGAAGCGGTCGATCAGGCATATGCGGGGAGAATTGTAGCTGTCATCTCCAGCGGCGATGCGGGCGTCTATGGAATGGCAGGGCTGATCTACGAAGTGCTGGCCGAGAGAAACTGGAGCTCGGAGGATAACGTGGAGGTGGAAGTGATCCCCGGCATATCATCCATCCATTCATGCGCAGCCCTGCTCGGGGCGCCGATTATGCATGATGCCTGTACGATCAGTCTCAGTGATCATT
>RCUS01000498.1_pt1 | contig 25857 bp, 11 predicted proteins | sample 2166221 | NCBI WGS metagenome assembly RCUS01 (sample SAMN09932758, study PRJNA488358) | compost metagenome | isolation source: compost soil in cyclohexanecarboxylic | place: Germany: Experimental Botanical Garden | reverse complement strand
CGCGAAGGCATCAAATACTCCCAGAACTACAAATATAAGATCATGCAATCCAGCATCACCACCCTCGGACTAATTACCGACAATATACTTCCTTATTTTAACATCATCGACTTGAAAACGTTGTCGAAATTTGGAAAATGACATGGAATTTTAGAGAAATTTCGTTTTTTGTCGAATATTGATAATACTGAGGACGCGACTTGGAGGAATTGTCAGGCTGTGCTTCTTGATTAATCTTCATGCAGTGCGATCAGATCATGTGAGATTGCTAAGGAGTGTGCTTCATAAAAGGTTACTCTCAACAAATAGCCGCGCTTGTTATCTTGGAAGATAGCAAGCGCGGCTCATATGTTCATCCTGATTTTGATAATGCCGCTAATAATTCGTTACTGCAATTTGGGAACTGCTTCAATACCTTGCTGCTGAACAGGGTGATTCTTCAACAGCCGGCTGCGGAGACGATCCAAGGACAAATAAGCGACGGGAACGACAACCAGCGTCAAGAGCGTGGACGTGGTCAAGCCTGAAATAACAACGATAGCCAAAGATTTTGACACCAGCCCCCCGTCCGTTGAAACAGCAAGCGGAATGAGAGCCCCCAGTGTCGCGATAGCGGTCATCAGAATCGGGCGAATTCTTGTTGTTCCCGCTTCAAGAAGGGCTTCGAACGGTTCGATTCCATTCTTGCGATTATGAATAACCCGATCCAGATAGACAATCGCATTGGTGACAACAATACCTATCAGCATCAAAAAGCCTACCAACGCCGGCATACCCAGAGCCTCATTCGTTATAAACAAACCAAATATTCCTCCGGTAAAAATAAACGGGAGCGAGAATAAAATGGCTAACGGAGCGAGCATTTCTCCAAAGGTAACCATCATAACGGAATAAACTAACAGAATGGCTATGGCCATCGCGATCGCCATGTTCTGGAACCCTTCATTCATTTCTTTCGAATCGCCTTCAAATGAGTAGCTGACGTTCCCGGGCAGCTTGAGCGCCTCTATTCTGGACTTTACTTCATTCTGAATAGCCGCCGTATCCTCTGAAGTCATATGCCCGGTTATCATCACAAATTCGACCTGGTTTTGTCTTTGAATCGTGCTGACAACAGAAACCTGCTCGATCCTGGCAACATCCCCAATTGCAACCTGCTGGTTCACAATATTCGTTACGGGAAGCGATCCAATCCTGTTGATCTGGCTGTAATCCTTGTTATTAAGGCCTAATAACAGATCAGTCGGCTGCCCATCCAGCGTGATCTTGCCTATCGTATCTCCATCAAGCTGGGATCTAACCTTTGCAGCTACCAAAGCCGGATTAAGTCCTTGTTCGGCAGCCTTATCGGGGTCTACCTGAATGGACAACTCATGGCGCGTAGCCTGTAAGTTGGAAGCCACATCCGCTAAATGAGGAACATTCTTTATAGCGCCCAGTATTTGCTCGGAGGCACCTTGCAATGTTTTTGCATCAGAGCCCTTGACTACAAGAGCCAGATTTCCCGACCCCGAAGTCAGTCCTTCTTGCGTGAGTGCCGTCTGAATCCCTTCTCCAAGCGCTGATGTCTTCTGCCGGACATCATCTTCAAAAGACTTGATGTCGTTCTTGGAAGCATCCGTATCCAGCTCAATGGATATGTTCACAGACTCGCTTCCCACGTTCGTCTGATAGCTTTGAACAATTGGCATTGCCTTTAAATCGTTCTCCACTTCTTTGGCGACTTCATTCGATTTGTCCAGAGAGTTTCCCGCAGGTAATGTGATGTCCAGACCGTAAGATACCGTCTTCTCGTTAGGCAGAAAGTTCATCGGAATATTCGGAACGAGAATAACCGAGCTTCCGAATAGTGCGACCGAAATAAGCAGAATAGCCAGCTTATGGCTCAGTGACCAGGTTAGCACCCCTCTGTACACACGCTGAAGCCCAGTTTCCTTCGCGTGAGACAGCGGTTTGGTCTTGAGCAGAAATAGGCGCGCCAACAGCGGAACAACCGTCACGGATACAATAAGTGAGAAGGCCAGTGCGATAATGACAGTGACACCAAAAGGAGCAAAGAACTTGCCGACAATCCCCGGCACGAACGACAGAGGACCAAATACTGCGATAGTGGTAATAGTGGAGGATGTGACGGCTTGCCCTACCTCGGTTGTCGCTGTTACAATCAAATCCCAAGTGCGCATGGTCTCGATGTTCAGACGGCGGTAGATGTTCTCGATTACCACTATAGAATCATCGACGACACGGCCGACAGCGACAGCAACGCCCGCCAGCGTCATGATATTAAACGTGAAGCCCAATGCGTTAATCATGATCATCGTGGCCAATACAGAGATCGGTATAGAGAGAATAGCGACCAATGTGGCTCTAATATTGCGCAGGAATACAAAGGTGACAATGACGGCAAACAAGGTACCCAGCAGCACCTCCCGGAGCATGCCTTCCACTGATTTCTTGATCAGGACGGAATTGTCCCGCAGCTTTTCTATTTTGTAGCCTGCCGGAAGAGACAGAGATGTAAGACTTCTATTCACTTGCTTGGCAATCTCGACGGTGTTGGAACCCGGCTGACTCTTGATGTTAATGATTATGGCCTGCTTGCCGTTAAGACGCGCCATCGTTTCATTATTGCCTGCGGAATAGGATATGGCCGCGATATCCTTCAGCTTTACAGTGTGATATGGCTTGGCGGAACCCGCGTCCGCCGGCCCGGAGGCTAATAGCGGCAGCTGCTCCAGCTCCGTTAAACTCCCGATTTGGGAGCCCGCCTCAACATTTAATGTTTGATCCTGATCATTCATCTGACCGGCCGGGATCGAGAGATTATTTGCGAGAAGCATTTGCTTGACCGTGTCCAAATTTAAATGCTCTTGTTGCAGTTTCGATTCATCCACCCGAACGGAAATCTTCTTGTCAGCGGATCCGTTAATCTCAATCTGGTCGATGCCATGGATTGCCGACAGGGAAGGCTCGATCGAGCTTTGAACATATTGCTTAATGACTGCCGGGTCCTGGTTGGCAGAGACGGCAAATGAGTAAATAGGGGTGGCGCCAGGACCCGCTTTGTCAATAATGGCCTTCTGAGCCTCTCCCGGAAGGGTGGTCGAGGCAATGACGCCGTTGACATTCTTTATGGCTTCGTCCATAGACTGACCCATCTCGAATTCAAGTGTCAGGGCTAGATAATTGGAGCCGGCAAACGTGTACACATTCTTTAGGTTAGGGAGATCCTGCATAGCCGATTCCAGAGGCTTCCCAATATCATCGAGCGATCGCTGGGGCGTAGCTCCGGGATAAGGGATTGTCACGTATAAATACGGAATATCGACATTCGGTAGTTGTTCCAGTCTCATTGATTGAGTAGAATAGATCCCCCCGGCCAGAACAGCCAACATGATAAGAAAAATAACCCCAACATTCTTCATCGAGAATCGAATGCAAGCATTCATCGGCAATTTACTCCTCCTTGTTATATCTCTGCAAACCATTCCAGACTATACGGGCAAACGCTTGTGCCAGGTTATCCATATCAATCCCTTCCGGATCAACCAACCAGGAAATCATTAATCCGTCAAGAATTGCAACGAAAAAAACAGACAACTCAAAGGCATTGTATTCCCTGCTTATGATCTGCTCATGCTGCAAATTCTCAATCAGCTTCTGGATCTGCTTATATCCGCCTCGGTACAGGGTCGATAATTGATTCTGTACAGACGGATCGCGGGCGTTGGAGACAAAGTCAAAAAAAAGACGGTTGCCCTCCTGATCTCCAAGCCTGTGTACAACCTGAGATTGGAAAAAAAGCACTACGCTTTCTTCAGGTGTTGTCTCCTTCAGATGCTTCCAAATCGAATCTGGCAGTTCCAGTACCCGGGCATGAATGTTCTGCTCCAATAAGGTGAGGTACAGTTCGCTTTTGTTCTTGAAATTGGAATACACCGCCCCCTTGGTCATCCCGACTTCGGCCGCTATATGCTCAAGTGAGGTGCCGGAGTACCCATGCTTCGAGAACACATTGGATGCTGCTTGCAGAATCCGTGTCCTGGTATCCGGCACTTCGGACTCCATAAACCGGAAGCCGTCTCGGGCAATGCTCTTTACAGCTTCCCGGCCCCCTACATGCCGCCGGATCGTAGGCCAGCTTAAGCCGGAGACCCGGGCGATGTCCGATAACGTAATGTCCTCGGGATTTTTACTGGCGGTCAGTGCCTGGATCGCATTGTAAATTCTTAGTCTTGATCTCTCCGGTCTGTTGATCATGGCAACACTCCTTCTGCTGAGACGCTGGAATTTCTCATATTTCGATACTATCCGGTATCCGGATTTTTCATGGGTAATATAACAAAAGGCTCTCTGGATATTCAACAATATTTTTCCAGAAAAATGCATTGATCCCCCAAGACATTGCGGTATATCACAATGCCTTGGGGGATCAATGCGGTTCCCCGCAAAGTTGATCGAACCTTGAGTATGAGTGGAAAAATGCATGGTTCCCGGCGAAATCCCCGATTATTCGTGAACCGAATTCTTTAATAAAAAAATGCGGTGTACACAATAAAGATTGTGGTCACCGCAATTAAATATACGGTAACTGCAAAAATCATTACGTTACTATCAAACTGCTCCCTAATTTACAATATGGAATATCGTGGAATTATTAAAGAGGGGGGAACTATAAATGGAGTCCGCTGTTACCTTGCTCGACGTACTGAAAGGCGCAATGAAACAGCATTCAACAGGGGTCAACTTTATAGAGGGGGACCAAGGCGAGACTTTTGTCACCTATGCCGAAATTTATCGTCAAGCTTTGGATTTACTTGGAAAATTGCAAGGAAAGGGACTTCATGCCGGCCAAGAGTTGGTGTTTCAGATTGAGAACAACCGTTCCTTTGTCACGATGTACTGGGCTTCGCTGCTTGGCGGATTCATCCCCGTGCCGATTAGCATCGGGAACAATGACGAGCACCGATATAAAATCGTGCAGATTTGGAACAAGCTATCCTCTCCGTCGCTGATTGGTGAAGATTGGGCCATTGCATCGTTAACTAAATATTTGGGTGACCATGGAATGGTCAAGCTTCTGGAGGAGATGGAGCCGCACTTCTATTCGCTGGACTCATTGAACACAGTGACGTACGAACCGGGAGTTATCCAGCCTTGTAATCCGGAGCAAATCGCTTTTATCCAATTCTCTTCCGGCTCAACAGGCGATCCGAAAGGAGTTGTACTGACGCACGCCAATTTGATTTCCAACACAGCCGCCATAATAGAAGGCATCTCAATAACAGACAAAGATTCTCTGATCTCATGGCTGCCGCTGACACATGATATGGGATTGATAGGCAGTCATCTAACAGCTGTCAGAGCTCAAATCAATCAGCATTTGATGCCGACGTCTCTGTTTATCCGCCATCCTCTCCTTTGGCTCAAAAAGGCAAGCAAATATCGTACAACCGTTACTGTTTCACCAAACTTTGGCTACCGGTACTTTCTTAATTTCTACAAAACGGGAGCAGGAATTGATTGGGATCTATCCTCCATACGTGTCATCGTTAACGGAGCCGAACCCATTTCTTATCCGCTAATCGTCGAATTTACATCGAAACTCCGCACACATGGACTCTCCGCGAACTGCATATTTCCGGTTTACGGGCTCGCAGAGGCCTCGTTGGCAGTCACTTTACCTCCTCCCGGCCGGCCGGTACGACATTTTCTGATTGACCGGAAACATCTGAACATCGGGGATCAGGTTTGTCTTGCAGCAGCAGAAACATCCGGAATTGGATTAGTGGGCACCGGAAAGCCTGCTCGTGATGTTTCCGTTCGAATTTGCAATGAGAACAACGAGCCGCTTCTTGACGGGCATATCGGCCATATTCACATAAAAGGCCGCAATGTCACACAAGGCTACTATAACAATCCGGAAGCAACCAAAGCAGCGCTTGCAGGCGAAGACTGGGTAAAGACAGGAGATATCGGAGCCTTTTATGAAGGTGAGCTAATCATCACCGGCCGGGCGAAAGACATCATATTCGTGAATGGACAGAACATTTATCCCCATGATATTGAGCGGCATGCGGAAGACATTTTCGAAAAGATCACTCAAGTTGCCGCCGTGGGCGTGTTCTCCGAAGTCAGCCAGAAGGAAGAAATCATTCTGTTTGTCCATTACAAAAAATCTGTCGAGTCCTTCGCTGAGCTAAGTCAGCATATTAAACAGCATATTAATCAAAAAATGAGTCTTGACGTTAAATCCGTTCTGCCCGTTCGGCATATTGAGAAGACAACCAGCGGAAAAGTCCAGCGTTACAAAATGGCTGAAAGGTATCGAAATGGGGATTTTGACAGCATCCAGTCTGAATTGGATGAGCTGCTGCACACAAGAGAACGTGAAAGAGTGATTGAACAGCCAGTCACAGAAACCGAGGGAATTCTGGTTCGTCTTGTTCAGGAAGTTCTGGGTCACGAACCGGTCTCTCTATCGGATCACTTCTTCAAAATAGGGGGGCAATCGCTTAAGGCTGCAATGCTTAGTGCACGGATTCAAAGAGAAATGAAGAAGAGCATCACGATTCGTGACATATTCTTGAATCCCGTTATGAGCGACTTGGCTAATATGCTGGACACATTGCCCTACAACGAGATCTTGCCATTCATATCGGCGGAGAGCAAGGATTTCTATTCAATGTCCCCGGCGCAGCGTCGCTTATACATTTTGCAGCAGCTTACGGAAGATACCCGATACAATTTGCCTTTTGCCATGAAAGTAGAAGGCGCAATCGATCCTGACCGTCTCGAGAAGGCGCTTCTCGAATTAATTCATCGTCACGAAAGCCTGCGCACCTCCTTCCATTTGGTGAACGGAAATACTGTCCAACGCATTGAATCCAATCCCGGCTTTCAGCTCGTCGTAAATAGGGACGTTCAAGATGCCCGGCAAGCAATCCGGCAATTTATCCGTCCATTCGATTTGACTAGAGCCCCTCTGCTACGAGCGGAGCTTGCCGCAATTGCTGACGGTACAATGCTGTTCTTGATTGACTTTCATCATATAGTTACCGATGGAACCTCGATGGCGGTGTTTATCCAGGAGCTATCCCTGCTGTATCAGGGGGAGACATTGCCCACTCCTTCAAGACAGTATCGCGATTTCAGCGAATGGCAAGCACGTCTTCGGCAAGAGGACTCATATTCAGAGAGCGAGATTTATTGGCTTGAATCCTTCGGCGGAAGCATTCCTGTATTGGATCTACCAACAGACAGCCCCCGCAGTAATTTACAGCTGAGATCAGGCGCTTCTCTCCCCTTCCGATTATCCCAGGAGAGAGTTCGGGAGCTGAAGGATTTAACCTATGAGCATCACTCTTCCCTGTACATAATTCTCCTGGCTTCTCTAATGGTTACTCTTTCTCGTTGGAGCGGTAAAGAAGATCTGGTAATTGGTTCCGTTACAGCCGGACGCCCGCTTGCTGAGATTGAGAGCATGATCGGCATGTTCGTGAATACCATTGCGATACGCTGCCAGCCACAGTACAAAATGACATTTCTCAGCTTCTTGCAGGAAGTACGGCAGCAAGTCCTTAGTTCCTTCGAGCATCAACGATATCCATTTGACGAACTGGTCAGTAAGCTTGGACTCGGATATGACCATGGACGAAATCCGTTATTTGATGTAATGTTCTCGCTTCAACCTGCCGGTCTGGAAGAGATCAAGTTAGGTCCGGTATGCCTTGTTCCGCAGCCTGTTCATAACGGACATGCCAAATTCGACTTAACCTTTGAAGCCTATGAATCGGCGGACGGTCTCAGATTCGATGTTGAGTACTCAACGGAGTTGTTCAGGCCGGAAACCATCAACCGGATGATGAGCCATTACTTTGCCATATTATCCTCCATAACTCAGAACCCCACCGAGAAGCTGGGGCGGCTTAATATGCTTACCAAGCAAGAAGAATGCCGGCTGCTTGACAGGGCTGTTGAGTCTGCAGCTGCTTATCCAGACAGCACTCTCGATAAATTATTTGAGCTGCGGGCCGGCCATGCTCCCGACTCGATCGCGTTGATCGACAGTTCAAGCGGGGATCTTCTGACCTACGGGGCTTTGAATAGGCGTTCAAATCGCCTGGCTTCCCAGCTTCTGGAATATGGAGTTACGCGGGGGTCGTATGTTGGCATATTGTGCGAGCGCAGCATGGATTATGTGATCGCAGTGCTTGCCGTATTAAAAGTGGGGGCAGCCTTTGTTCCTCTCGATTCTGAAGCTCCAGCGGAACGGATACATCATATTGTATCGGATGCCTCAATCGGGGTCATTCTCAGTCAAGCTCGTCTTGTGCCATTTGGGTCGTCTATTCACGACTTACTGAAACAATGTACCCAACTGATAATTATGGATAACGAACAAGGCAAAATGCATGATGCACCAGCCGCGAATCCGGAACGGACTCATACGCCTTCCGACATCGCCTATCTGATCTACACTTCCGGTACAACGGGCAAACCCAAGGGAACCTTAGTCTCGCATGCAAATGTCGCACGTCTATTCAGCATCCCCTTTGCCGGAGTAGAGATCACTTCGCAAGACCGTTTGATCCAGGTATCCAACACGGTCTTTGACGGCTCGATTATCGACTTGTTTGGTTCACTGCTGAACGGGGCGTCCCTGCTGATTACCAAAAAAGAGCAAATACTGGACCCTACCGAGTTCGCTTCCCTGCTGTCCCTTGATGTCACTACCGCCTTTATGACGACCCAGCTCTTTAATACCATGGTGGAGTATCGGCTGGATGCACTTAAGAATTTGCGGACGATCATGTTCGGAGGCGAACGGGCTTCTCTCCCGCATGTTCAAAAAGCTCTGGAGGCGTTGGGACCTGGGCGATTGTTCAATCTATACGGACCTACGGAAACAACCGTTCTGGCTACGGGATATCAGATCGACAAGCTTATAGCCGGTCAGGGGGCAATCCCGATTGGCAGAGCAGTGCCTAACAGCGAATTATACGTCCTGGATCAAGAATTGCAGCTTGTACCGGAGGGGGTGAACGGCGAACTGTATATAGGAGGAGCCGGAGTCAGTCATGGGTATCTTAACCGTCCTGACCTGACCGGGGCAGCCTTCATTGAAAACCCCTATCGCCCCGGACGCTTGCTCTATCGGTCAGGCGATCTTGTCCGCTGGCTTCCGGATGGAGAATTGCTCTACCTCGGCCGTGCGGACAACCAGATCAAGCTCCGCGGATACCGGATTGAGCTTCAGGAGGTCGAGTCGGCACTTCTCCGGATTCCTTATGTACGGGAATGCGCCGTTATCAAACGCGATCTTCCCAATGGACAGGCTGAGCTTGCCGCCTATGTGGTTGCCGACCAGCCTGTGTCGATTCATTCCCTCAAGAATGCATTGAATTCTTACCTGCCATCTTATATGGTTCCGACTTCCTACTGTCAGCTGGACCGGCTTCCCCTGACCCCCCAAGGCAAACTGGACGCCAAAAGCCTGCCTGAACCAGAGGGTGTTGATAGCACTGTGGTCCAATCTTCACGGAACCCGACCGAGCAGCACATCGAGGCAATCTGGCAGCGGCTGCTTAATATAGAGACGATCAGTATTCACAGCAATTTTTTTGACATCGGCGGCACCTCTCTATTGGTCATCAAAATGCAGGCGGAGATTGAATTTATTTATCCTTCCCTCATACGAGTGGTGGATATATTTAACAACCCGACCGTTGCCCGGCTAGCCGAACTGATTGAATCACGCCAGAATGGTGAGAAAAATAGGTTGGTCTGGAAGACCGTTCCCTGGCCCCATTCTTCCCGTACACAGTCTGCGGGCTGGCAGGAATATAAGAGAACTAATGTGGTTGTGAACAATGCAGCCATGAATGATTTGGATTTCGGCAAAAAGGGCGTCGGCATCTCGAAGGATTCGCTGCTCCGCTCGGCATTCGTAATGTCACTGGTCCGTATCGCAGGCGAGCATCAAAGCTATGGATTGCAGATTCTTCAAGGCTCCTTCATTTACCCGGTAGAGCTCGGCTTACATGAAATACGCTCCACATCCGGTCTGCTTCAGGCGGTAACGAACATGGAGAACCGTTATGTTGGTTATCAGGTCAAAGACCTCGAAGGCATTGTGCCGATCCGGTCGGATCAAGAGCTTGCCGCCATTCTTGTTCATCATCCGACTTCGGCCACGCATGCCCTGGCTCATCATTTTGATTTGATGCTTACCGTTAGCGAAGGAGCCAATTTGGTGCTTCAAATGGAATTCAACCCAAGAAAAGTCAGTCAGGAAACAAGCAAACGTTTTGCGGAACTCTATATGAATTCATTACAATGGGTAACTCAACAAATAGGCCAAGAGGTGTTGAATCATGAGTAAAATCGCATTGTTATTTCCAGGACAAGGCTCGCAATACGTTGGAATGGGAAAGGGACTGATAGATAATTATGCCGTTGCACGGCAGACGTTTGAAGAAGCAAGCGATGTACTCGGTTACGACCTTCCGAAGCAGTGTCTCGAAGGTCCCGACGCCGTACTTACAAATACGGCCCAGGCTCAACCGGCAATACTGACCATGAGTGTCGCGGCCTACCGGGTTTTCCGGCAAGAATTCGGCTTAACTCCTTCTGTTGCAGCCGGCCATTCCTTGGGAGAGTTCTCGGCGCTTACTGTCGCGGAGGTCTTTTCCTTCTCCGATGCGGTCAACCTGGTCCGGCAACGCGGGCTTCTGATGGATGAAGCCAACACCTTGGGTGATGGCGCCATGCTGGCTATCTCGCAAGCCGAACTTTCATCAATAGAAGAAGCATGCCGTATCATCAGTGACCAAACAGGACTTACAGCAACGATCAGTTGCTTTAACGCTCCAGATCAATTCACTGTCAGTGGCAATCGAATTGCCATTGAACAGCTAAACGACCGGGTCACCGGCATGTTCCCTAATGTTAAAACAACACGCCTGAACGTTAGCGCCGCCTTTCATTGCTCCTTGATGTCATCGATCGTTGACCGGTTTATGCAAGTTATTAGCAATATCCCATTGCATTCCCCAGTCTTCCCTGTCCTCTCCAACGTGACAGGACTGCCGCACGGAGATGCTGATTCAATTGTACACAATCTGGTACGACAGCTTACCGAACCGGTCCGTTGGACAGACAACATGTCGCACATGTTGCAAGAGGAACAAGTAGTGTTCATGGAGCTCGGGCCCAAATCTGTATTGCGCAACCTGGCGAGAAAAGTAACCTCCAGACCTTCCTTTGCCTATGACAATACCGATAGCCTGGAGAGCATGAGAACAGAGCTTGGACGATATACCCCCTTCGGCCTTATCAGCAAGACCCTTGCCATTGCCGTAAGCATCAAGAACCGTGAATTCGATACTTCTCTGTATGAAGTTGGCGTCATTCGCCCCTATCAAGCCGTCAAATCAAGACTTATGCAGCTTGAATCCGAAGGAAGGCAGCCTGAAGGAGAAGATATACGGCAAGCGCTTGATATGCTAACCTCCGTGCTTCGTACCAAACAAGCTCCGTCCTCCGAAGCGCTATTCCGCACAGAACAGTTGCAGGAACAATGGGGGCAAATGCCTGAGGTGGCCGAGTGGGTAAATGAGCTGAGAGAAATCTACCAAATGAGAGGGGACTTATTGCATGCATGAGGATTGGCTCAACGCTCCCGCTCTAGAGCCGAGCCTGATGAAGGTTCAGCCGTATGATCCAGGTGCCTTTCAATATGAAGAGGTTAATACATTCGACATTGCCATTATTGGTCTGTCCATGCGCATGCCCCAATCGGAGAACGCAGACTCTTTCTGGCAGCATTTAACTAACGGGCATGATTTGATCGGACCTTTTCCTGACTTGCGCATTAAGGATATTCTTCCCTTTCTTCCCTATCTTCACATGGGGGATGGCAAGTCCCCCTCTTTCTCACCTGGCGCCTATCTTCATGAGATTGACAAGTTTGATCATGAATTCTTCGGTATATCCAGGCGCGAAGCCTTGCTTATGTCGCCAAGTCAGCGGCTCTTCCTGGAGACGGCTGCCCATGCGCTGGATGATGCGGGTTATGGCGGGCGTGTTCTGTCCAAGAGCAAGACAGGTGTGTACATAGGACACAATTCAGACTCGATGATGGAGGGCTACTGCGATTATTCCCGATTGATTGCAGCTGCCGATTCTTCATCTATTCCTGCTGCTGTTCCGGGAAATCTGTCGCCTGTTATTGCAAGCCGAATTTCGTATCTGCTCGACCTTCGGGGGCCTAGCATCAATATCGATACCGCCTGTTCTTCCTCCCTTGTATCTATCCATATGGCCTGTCAGGGGATCCGGAGCGGTGATTGCGATATGGCAATTGCCGGTTCTGTCAAAATCAATCTGTTCCCCATAGAGAGGGAGCAGAAGCTTGGTATCGAGTCGTCCACATATCGAGCCCGCACATTCGACAACCGGGCGGACGGAACAGGTCGCGGAGAAGGGGTTGTTGCCATTCTCCTAAAGCCATTGCACCGTGCTCTCCAGGACCATGACCATATCTACTCGGTTATAAAAGGCAGCGCGATTAACCAGGACGGTCTGTCCATTGGTATTACCGCTCCTAACGCCATAGCTCAGGCCGAGGTCATCGCAAGCGCCTGGGAACAGGCGGGAATTGATCCACAGACCATTTCTTATATTGAAGCTCATGGAACGGGAACTTCCCTGGGAGATCCAATCGAGATTGATGGAATCCAGAGAGCGTTCGCCAAATATACGAACAGATCTCAATTTTGCGCCGTTGGGGCGCTCAAGACCAATATTGGGCATCTGGATAACGCTGCCGGAATAGCCAGCTTTACCAAGACTGTCATGGCTCTATACCACAAGGAGCTCCCTCCCAGTTTGCACCTTGAACGGCCGAACCATAAAATTTCCTTTGAGCAGTCACCGGTCTACCTTCTTGATCGTTTGACAGCTTGGGAGACTGACAACGACTCGCCTCGAAGAGCGGGCATTTCATCTTTTGGCCTAAGCGGAACGAATTGCCATTTCGTATTGGAGGAAGCGCCTGACCAGAGCGAGAAATGCGGGTATTCCAGCGGCATGAAGAATCTATTGACTCTATCCTCCCGCTCGGAGTCCTCTCTGATTCGCACCCTGTCGGATTATCATCAGCATCTGGCAAAGAACCCTCAAATTCATTTGACTGATCTCTGCTTCACCGCCAGTGTCGGCAGAGGACATTACAATCATCGCATTGCGATGGTTGTTACGAGCTATGAGGAAGCTCTTCAAGCTCTTCAGACAGCCATTGCCTCATCATTGCAATCAGGCAAGCTGGCCGAAGGAATCTATTATGGTATATCCACTGAACAGGACTCCTTGAGCCTTGCCAAGGAATCCCGCGATCTGCTTATGCAGACAGAGCGCTTCGCCTGGGACGGCGACGCCTATGAAGAGTTGGCCGATCTTTATGCTCGCGGAGCTAATCCGGATTGGGAGGAATGGTATAGTAGCCGGCATCTGCAGCCCTATCGCATCCCGTTGCCATGCTACTCCTTCAATAAAGAGCGTTTCTGGATTGGCGATCTGCTTGGAGCAGACAAATCCGCTAACGTTCAACTCACTGGAAATCCGGAGAACCGTTATACGGATGCACAATACAAGATTGCCCAGGTCATGGGCGAGGTGCTTGGCCGCTCATCTATGGATCTGGAAGACGATCTGTATGTGCTTGGAGGCGACTCGCTGGCTGCCTCGCAAATCATTAATACATTAAATCATCGCTACTCTCTGGAGTTGGACATTTCGAGCTTGCTTAGGATGCCCAAGATCGGTGAATTTGCGGCTTTCGTAGAACAATCGCAAGCACAGGCTTCCGCCGCGCCGCTTGACATCGGGGCTACGGCGCCCCTGGCAGGCGGAGTAGAGTCCGGCCCTTATCGGGCTTCGCCCGCGCAAGAGCGGCTATATGTACTGCAACAGATGAACACGAATGCCACTCATTACAACATGCCGGAAGTGATTGAAGTAAGCGGCTATCTCGATAAGGAACGCTTTCAGAACAGCATGGAGTCAATCATCGCACGGCATGAAACTCTTCGCACATCCTTTCATATAGAAGAGGCCGGCATCCTTCAAAGTGTACATCCGGAATCCAAGATACAGATTGCTTATGAGAACCTGGGAGATTCAGCGCTGGAAGAGCATATTCAAAGCTTTATTCGCCCGTTCGATCTATCCGACTGTCCTTTGATAAGAATCAAATTGCTCTCCGCCGGAGCGGAACGTCACTTTCTACTATTCGACATGCATCACATTATATCCGACGGAACTTCCATGGGCGTGCTGATCAAAGAATTTATCAAGCTATACAACGGGCAGGCCATTCCCGATTTGAAATGGCAATATAGGGATTACGTGAATTGGTTCTATTCACATTCCTCGAAGAAGCAGCTCCAAAGCCAGGAATACTGGAGAACGGTATTTGATGAGGAACTGCCTTTGCTCCAGCTTCCCACCGATCATGCCCGTCCGACAACCAAGACCTACCGGGGAGATAAGATTAGCTTTCGTCTGGATGAATCGGCCACCTGTTCAATCCGGGATCTTGCTAAGCAAACGCATACAACGGTCTTTCAAGTTGTGCTATCTGCCTTTGCAATTCTGTTGTCCCGATATAGCAACCAAGAGGATCTTGTAATTGGCACACCGGTCGCTGGACGGCAACGGTCGGAGTGGAGTTCTAATATCGGGATGTTCGTGAACACACTGGCGCTTCGGCTCCGCCCCAAGATGGCTCAGAATTATCGGGTGTTTTTGGAAGAGTTAAAAGATTGTACCCATGATGCTTTCACCTATCAGGAATATCCTTTTGAGAAATTGGTTGAGCTTCTGAATGTCCCGCGTGACACAGGAAGGAATCCGGTCTTCGATGTCATGATCGTCCACCAGAACGTCTCATTCAAGACAATTGAGACTGAGGAACTGGAGCTTCGGGCTGTTCCGTTTCAGAATCCAAGCGCCAAGGTTGACCTTACCCTGGAGATGGAAGAGCTGGAGTCGGAGCTGGAGCTGCGTCTGGAATTTGCGCTCGATCTGTTCCAGAAAGAAACGATACTGCGAATGGCAGGCCACTTGGAGCAAATTCTAGACACCATTCCTGACAATTTGGATCGGCCTATAGGTCATATCAACATGATATTACCGGAAGAAGAACGGCTGGTACTACATACGTTCAATCAAACTTCGGCTCCGTTTCCTGATGCTGCGACGCTGCACAAATCAATTGAAGAACAAGCGGCAAGAACGCCCGATAAAACAGCCGTGCGCTTTGAGGCTTCCACTCTCACTTACCGGGAGCTCAATGAACGCGCCAACCAGTTGGCCCATGCGCTCCGGAGGGATTTCGTCACTGCCAACCCTATCGTACCTTTGATCATGGAACGTTCGATTGACATGCCGGTCGTCATTTTGGCTGTGCTAAAAGCGGGCGGAGCCTATCTTCCTATCGACCCTTCACATCCGCAAGAGCGTATCCGGTTTATTCTGCAAGACTCGGGCTGCACCTCTGTCATCGTTCAGGAACGTTTTGCTCATTTAATCCCCGATGACTTGGTTAAGCATAATCTCGATCAGCCAACCTGGCTGAAAGAATCGTCCGAGAATTTTGCTGCCGGCGGAGGTCCGGATGATTTGGCATATATTATTTATACTTCCGGATCAACCGGCAATCCAAAAGGAGTCATGATCGAGCATAAGTCCGTCCTGAACCGGCTGGCATGGATGCAGAGAAAGTACCCGCTGGGAGCTGATGATGTCATTTTACAAAAGACGCCTTATACTTTCGACGTTTCCGTGTGGGAAATATTCTGGGCGCTGCTTGAAGGAGCCAGCATTTGTTATCTGGTTCCCGGAGGAGAAAAGAATCCTCAGCAAATCATTGATGCCGTTGTGACGAACGACATTACCGTCATGCACTTTGTTCCATCCATGCTGCACGTGTTCCTGGAATACCTTGAAAGCACAAACGAGACGGAACGTCTGACATCGTTGCGCCAGATATTTGTCAGCGGAGAAGCATTGACAATATCCCAGACTGAGAGGTTCCATACTCTGCTACGGCAACGGTTGGGAACTCAATTGGCCAATCTGTACGGGCCTACGGAAGCTACAGTGGATGTATCTTACTATGATGTAATTCCATCCATTCAGCAGCATTCTATCCCGATAGGAAGACCCATTCAGAACACGGCTCTCTACGTGCTTGGTCCGAATGATTTGCCACAGCCCGTTGGAGTCCCCGGCGAGCTTCATATATCCGGAATAGGGCTTGCCAGAGGCTATCTGAACCTTGAAGAGCTCACTAACCAGAAGTTTGTTCCCAATCCGTTCATTCCAAATAGCCTCATGTACCGGACGGGTGATCTGGCCCGCTGGCTCCCTGATGGAAATATAGAGTATTTGGGGCGCATTGATCACCAGGTAAAAGTACGCGGTTACCGGATCGAGCTTGATGAAATTCAATTTCATCTCTTGCAACATCCCGCTATACAGGAATGCATTGTTCTCGTTCGGGAAGATCAACCGGGCAATCCCGCCATATGCGCATACTATCTTTCCGAAACAGAACTGACGGCTCATGAGCTTAAGGCTCATCTGGAAAAATTATTGCCTCCTTATATGATTCCCGGCTTTTTCGTACATCTAGAACAGTTCCCAGTAACTTCTAACGGCAAGCTTGATCGCAGGTCACTTCCTAGACCAGAGAAAATGTCATCACCCGGGACGACTTACGAAGCACCGGGCAGTCATATGGAACAAGTGGTGGCTGGCATTTGGCAGGATGTCCTGAAGATGGACAATATCGGTATCCACGACCACTTTTTTGAGGTCGGAGGGAATTCCATCTTGCTGGTTCAGGTCTTTAACCGAATCCAGCAAGTGTTCCCGGGCCGCATCACGATGACCGATTTGTTCGCTTATCCAACCATTCATCAACTGGTACAGTATCTTGAGCATGATTTGACCATTTCCGATTCCAATCAAGATTCGCCCAATGCGAGAGCCGAACTGACCGATCTTATCGAAGGCTTGAATGAGAACACCGATCTTGAAGGTATCCTCGACCATCTATTAAAACTCTAGGAAGAACGGATGATTCCATGTGAAAGAAATCTATCAAACCATCCTTGAAGAAACCCAGAAAGGAAAAATTGACAAGTCAAGCGCCATAAACCTGCTATCCATGCTGAAGCAGCAGCCGCATTTGAATATGGACGTGGCCATTATCGGTATGGCGGCTGAGTTCCCTCAATCTAAAGACATTGATTCGTTCTGGAAAAACCTTACCGAGGGACGTGACCTCATACGGGAACTGCCGGAGACAAGACGATCTAATGCCGATGACTACTTTAGTACCCTTACAACAGAAAAGTCCGGTATGGAGCCGCAATATAATAGCGGCGCTTTCCTGGATAGCGTGGACGAATTTGATTATGCGCCATTTAAACTGACGCCCAGAGAAGCAAGTCTAATGGACCCTAACCAGCGGCTGTTTCTCCAAACCGCCTGGACCTGCCTGGAAGAAGCAGGCTACAGCGGGAATCAAACCCGCGGTAAACAGGTTGGAGTCTTCCTCGGATATGCCGCAATCGACCTTTTTGATTACAAACGTTACATTGTCTCGCTTGAGCCCGAGGCGTACGGCACTGCAATGGCAGGCAATCTGAATTCTGTAATTGCGAGCCGCATATCGTATCTTCTCGATTTAAAGGGTCCCAGCATAGTCATTGATACTGCCTGTTCTTCTTCTCTTGTAGCAATCCATACGGCCATTCAGTCACTAAAGCAGGGTGATTGTGAAATGGCGCTGGTCGGTGGGGTGAAATCCGTGCTCATGCCCTTGAAAGGCAAGGAGAAAATCGGCATCGAATCTTCCGACAGCCGGGCCAAGAGTTTCGACGATAGCTCCGACGGAACCGGATTGGGAGAAGGATCAGCCGCCATATTGCTCAAACCTCTTGACCGCGCCCTTAAGGACGGCGATAACATTCATGCCGTTATCAAGGGCAGTGCGGTCAATCAGGATGGAGCATCCATCGGCATTACCGCACCCAATGTCCTGGCACAAGAACAGGTAATAAAGCGGGCCTGGAAGAATGCTAATATCGATCCCGCAACGGTCACTTATATCGAGGCGCACGGTACAGGTACACGTTTGGGAGATCCGATAGAGGTAGAAGGGATTACACGCGCGTTTCGTTCATTTACGGAACAGAAGCAATTTTGTGCTATTGGATCTTTGAAATCCAATATCGGTCATCTGGATCATGCGGCGGGATTGGCCGGACTCATCAAGGCTGTCCTCTGTCTACAGCATAAGCAACTTGTTCCCTCTTTGCACTTCGAGCGTCCCAATCGGAATATATCGTTTGAGGAATCTCCTGTTTATGTGGTGGACCATTTGAGCCCTTGGGAGACTCCGGACGCGGCCCCCCGTAGATGCGGTGTCAGTTCTTTTGGCATGAGCGGGACTAACTGTCATGTTGTATTGGAAGAATCGCCCATGCATCAAGCCTTTGCGGAACCCGCCGATCCCGATCTCTGTCATATACTCACCCTTTCGGCAATGACGGACACAGCGCTGTTGGCACTCTCAAAGGCTTATGCCGCTCTGGTTGAGAATAATCCTTCCCTCTCATTACGGGATATTTGTGCAACCGCAAATACCGGTCGGCTGTCATTTAAGCACCGTGCCGCCTTTCTCTTCACGAACAAGGAGGAACTGCTTCAGCAGCTTGAGGAATTTGCATCCTCTGACAGCGCCAACTCCGGTCAAACAGAGACGGGGGAGTCACGTTCCCTTGCACGGGAAGCCTTGGACGCCCTTAAGGCCTTTACCGCAGCTAACCGGCAGGATCGGAGTGATCTACAGATCGCGGCTGAGGCTTTTTTAAGAGGCGCAGAAGTAGACTGGGGGCCATTATACCAGGCGGGGAGTTGGGCCAAAGCGCAGCTTCCGACCTATCCGTTCGAGAAGAAACGATGCTGGCTGGCTCCGCAATATGATCTGTCGGTCATCTCAAATCCAATAAAACCCGCTGTAGCCGAGAGGGCAGGGTTTCAAGTTGTTTTGGCGGGTCGCGCCGATCAGAAATATACCGAGTTGGAGCATAAGGTAGCCAATGTATGGGGAGAATGCCTAGGTTATAGTCAAATGAATGTGACAGACAATTACTTCGATCTGGGCGGAGATTCCATCTATGCCATGCGGATTCTAAATCGGGTACATGAGGTCTTCTCCACGCGTCTTGATTTGACATCATTGCTTGCGCATCCCACAATTGAGCAATTTGCTCTTGAGGTTGGAAGCTCGATGGAGCAAATATCCAGACAGGAAGCCATTACGAAAGTGAAGGATCAGGAATTCTATCCTTTGACTCCTACCCAGCATGAGGTATTTGAACATTCGCAGCTGGAAGGACTTGATATTGTATACAACATGCCTTTCATCATTAATGTAGAGCGGCCTTTAACCACACAACAAACAACAGAAGCATTTCAATACTTAATTAGGCGGCATGCCGCTTTACGGACAATCTTCTATTCGCATCAAGGCAGCCTTGTACAGAAAATTCTGAAAGAGGCATCGTTATCCATCAGCTACAAGAAGGCGTCAAAGATGCAATTGCCGGCATTAATGAAATCCTTCGTCCGTCCATTCGATCTGTCGCAGGCGCCTCTTCTGCGTGTGGAACAAATTGAATTGAAACCGGACCATCACCTGTTGTTCGTAGATATGCATTACATCATTTCAGATGGCAATGCAATGAAGACCATCGTGGAGGAACTGGCCCGCTTCCTGGACGGGGAAGCCGTGGAACTCCCTGAATGGGAATACAAGGATTTCCTAGTCTGGAATGATCGCAACGTGAACTCTGATCAGATGCTGGAATCCGAAGCCTTCTGGCTTGAACTCTTTAAGGGGGACCTTCCCGTACTCCAGATTCAGTCGGATTATGATCGGCCGGATCCATTAAAGTATGATGTGAGCGAAATAGCCTGCCTGCTGTCGGAGGACACTACGCGGAAGCTCAAGGATCTGGCATCCAGAGAGAATGTAACTCTATATATGCTGCTTCTGGCACTCTGGAACATAGTATTGGCGTATCATAGCGGACAGGACGATATCATTGTCGGATCAACAATTGTCGATCGGTCATTTGCCGGCTTCGATAATGTCGTTGGACAGTTCGGTAATATGTTTGCTCTCAGAAACCGCCCTCATCGCGAGAAGCATTTTCTGGACTTCCTTGGCGAAGTGCGCGCCTCAACGCTGCAAGCTTTTCAGCACAGATCTTATCCGTTCAACCGGCTGCTGACCCGTCTGCCAAATCTTAAAAAAGATAGCAGCCGCAATCCACTGTTTGATACCATATTCGTTCTGCAGAACAATCTTGACTTCACGACCCGCTTCAACGGAATTTCAGTGTTGCCGTTTCAGAAAAGGCATGCTCGATTCGACCTGGGAATGGCGGCCAATGAGCGAAACAATTGTCTCAGCCTTGGCTTGCGTTATTACAAATCCATCTACAAGAGAAGCACTGCAATGGTCCTCGTCTCTCACTATGCGGATTTGTGCCGGATAATTGTAGATAATCCGCAGATCAGAATCGGAAATATTCAACTCAAGGAGAATGCAATTTACAGCATGAAACTAAAATGGAAGCTCTTATTCAACCCAATCCTAAAAAAATAAGGAGATGCATGATGTCCGATTTTCCTGATATTCAAACGACGCCCGCCACTCCTCAAGCGGGATTCTTAATTAACCGGAACTTTGCCTTATTATTCTTAGGCAGGCTGCTCTCTCAGCTGGGGGATGCCGTATATCTGTTCTCATTGAGCTGGTATATCCTGGTGACTACCGGTTCTACGGCAAAGACAGGAATTGTAATGATGACCAGCCTCATTGCTACCGTAATCATCGGACCCATCGCGGGAGTATGGATTGACCGCATAAACAGGAAGACTGTCCTAATCTCAATGGATGCTATCCGAATGCTTATCGTAGGAACGATGGGAGTTCTCCTTTACTTTGATATATTGCCTTTTTGGCTGCTATGTACAGGAACAGGTCTTGTGGGAATTTGTACTTCAGTGTTTAATCCTGCGTGCTCTTCCATACTCCCGAATCTGGTTTCCAAAGATAATCTGACCAAGGCCAATTCTCTCGATTCCATTGCGGTTAACGCTTCACAAGTGGTCGGAGCGCTGATCGGAGCTGTTCTCTATGCCTGGCTCGGAATTGTCGCAATTTTTATTCTTAATGCGGCCTCTTACATGATCTCGGCACTACTTCAATCGGGAATACGCTATTCACCGACAGCTCATAAAGTGCCGGGCGAGTTCATGAACGAGCTGAAAGCAGGTTTCAGCTATCTGAAGACTAAACGGGCGCTTTATCTTGTCTTTATCTACCTGATCGGGTTGAACTTCTTGCTGGCTCCCATTCTGGAAGTTTATCTCCCGTACATTGTTCAGCATCTTCTGCATGGAACAGTTGCCCAGCTGTCCTATATTCGAGTAAGCTTCGCCTTCGGCATTGTGATAGGGGGCGCCATTATGTCGAAGCTGCCGCAGGTTGAATTGTTGAACAGACGCTTTATCTTTTCACTGCTGCTCTTTTCCATTTCTCTATTTGGTATGTTAATCCCGGTACTCCCAAATCTATTGGATTCCTGGAGCCTTCATCAAGCGATATGGTTCTACATTTCATTGACGGTTGTGACAGGCTTATTCTTTGGCTTTGCCAGCATCATATCCAATGTGATTTTTCAAAAAGATGTGGAGGATGAATATCGCGGTCGCATCACCTCCCTGCTGATGACCTTTGGATCGTCTGCGATGCCGTTCGGATACTTGATCGGCGGTGTCAGCGCAGCGTCAATACCGATGTACGTGCTCATCGCAACGACTGCCGGATTCCTTCTCCTTATCACTTTGATGATGCTTATCTCTAAACCGATAAAGGAATTATAAGACTGCAAGGGACATCCGACCGCCGAGAAATGTTGGCATTGTATGTTGCAATTGATTGTTAAAATAAGGCGGCGATCCATTCATGCCTCTCAGCTGAACAGGATCGCCGCCTTCAATTTAAGTATAGTCGTTTGCCGCCAGAACACGGTTATTCCCCGGGGAGCAATCCTAACCGCCTCACTTCTCCAACTGCCTCCGCCCTCGAGGCTACCTCCAATTTACGAAACAGCTGCGTAAGGTGATGTTCAACGGAACGCTGTGAAATAAACAGAATTCTGGAAACCTCTCGATTGCTCAAACCCTTCGCCACTTCTTTAATGATGCTTAGCTCTCTTTCACTAATTGTTTTCTTATGTAATTCATCCGATCGGAGCGCGTTGAAATTATTAAAATAATGCAACGGAAATATGGCCTCTCCCTGCAGAGCCAAATGAATAGAGGAGATTAATTGATCCGATCTCATCGTTTTGCACAAGACACCGGAGACACCCGCTTTAACCAGTGAATTAAACATAGGCAGTAAATCGTAAGCGGTAAAGATTAGTATGATAAGATCAGGATATAGAGCCTTTGAAAGTTGGATCAGCTCTAACCCGCTGTACTCAGGCATATTCAGATCGGTTAAGAGCAGGTCAAACTTTTTTTGCTTTAACAGATCCAGAGCCGCTTTGCTGCTGTAAGCCGAGGTTATTTGCCAGTTACTCTCCTTGGACAACATCGACTTTACTCCATCAGCTAACGCCGGGTGATCATCAACCAACAACAACTCCACAGCATTATGTCCCCCTCTTCTTACATATGATATGATGCGGTTGGCGCTTGCATCGGGGTACGGACTACAACATGAAAACCTTCCCCTATCCCGGATTGAATATGGACCTCTCCTCCTACTGACCGCACTCTCTCCTCTATACCCGATAGCCCTATGCAGGAAGAGTTGTCTCCATGTTCGCAATTCCATCCCCTTCCATCATCGCTGTACCCTAGCTGGATTGCCGAGTTATCTGCAGATAGCCACAACTTAATTGACTGAGCATATGAATGTTTGACCGCATTTGATAGCAATTCTTGAATGACACGATACAACGTTCGTTCCTGCTGCTCAGTCAAATAAACCTGACACTGCCATTGAAGCGTAATTGCAAGACCTGACCGAACCTCTGTGTTAGAGACTATCAACTCCACAGCCTCACGCAGCTTTCCCGCTTCCAGATGGGCAGGTCTCCAATTCAGACAAAGATCGCGGGTTTCGTCTATGACTTTCCGAATGTCGTCGTGCAGACAGGAAAGCTCGGTATGCCAATCGCGGCGGCGGCTTCCCTTCTCATTAATCAAACGCTCGACCTGATAAAATATGTAGATTTGTTCCTGAAGAATCGAATCATGAAGATCAAGTGCTATTTTGGCTTTCTCACGTTCAACAACATTGGTAATGAGTTGCTTAATCCAATTTGGCCATGAGGACGGAGATGAATAATCATGGGTCATGGATTTAGCTTCCAGCAGAAAATCATTATGTTGGCGAAAATTTCGCAAGAGAATTTTTAAATTCCATAGGTTTTTGATTCGCATGGAAAATCCTGCATTGTTCATATCAATTATCAAGTATATATTTGGGCATGGAAGCCAATCTAGCTTAGCCACGAGAGCATTGCATTTCAGATTATGAACCTTTATGTAATCCGGAGAAGGCAACAGCTCCAGCTGTCTGAAAATCCAGTCTCCGTCGCCTTCTCCCGCCTGATTTAACACATTCCACTGATTAGAGCTGTATGCGACTAGCGCAGTCCTGGTATCATGGAAGCGCTCTCCAACGATCTCTAAAATCTGGGCATGCACATCCTCAATCACAAGCACATAATGATTCTTCAGAAGATGCTCGAACTGCAACCATAAGGCGGACCCGAAGATTCTCCTGGAGTTGCAACGAAACTCCCAGCTTCTGTTAATGTGGCACAGAAAACCTTTGCTTACAACGAATGAGCCCCCCACAATAACGATGCACTGCCAAAAATCCTCAAAATGCAATGCAAATAAACATGCATTCAACAACACCAGAACATAAAATGAAAAAGGAACGATATGATTCAAATAATTTTGTAATCTCATGAATAGTCTGCACCTCATCTTGTCAATCACACACTTAATAATAAGTGTACGACATTGGTTGGTTTTTGCGCATTCTAAACTGTACAAAAAGATCCATATTATCCAGCTGAAGATATATATTATTTTTCAAGAGATAAGAAAATGTAAATCCGGGCGCTTTGCCAAACGAATGACCCGGGTATATCATAACTGAACCATGGAGAAGCGATTTGATTTTTTGCAAACTCAAGTACAGTTCCTTCGGGTCAGCCCCTTCCGTTGTACAAGTTCCACACCCTTCGATGAATAAGGTATCTCCGGTAAACATGAATTCATCATCAACAAGAAAACACATACTTCCGTGACTATGTCCAGGAGTTTCGATACAAATTACCTTGCCATTGCCAATTTGGAGTTCCTGCATATTCTCTACGCGGTTCAAGTTGGGGCAATGATACCCGTAATATTCGATTTCTCTGGAAGACATATATACCTCTGTGTTATATCGTCTGACACATTCATGGACCAAATTCACATGATCCTCATGCGAATGGGTAAGGAGAACCGTAGAAGGCTGTACGTTCAGGCGCTTCAGGATGATATCGATTCCTTCCATATCCCAAGAGGGATCGATAATTGCACATGTTCTCGAAGAACGATTAATCACTATATAACTGTAATTAATGAGTTCGTTTTTTTGAGATCTGACTGTCTCTATTTCAAACTTATTCATTATTTATCTTCCTTCGAGTTTTTTGATATATATGTAAATAAAGGATATGATTAATTATAATGACAATAAACCTAATTCAAATATGACAAACTCCACATGGACATAGCACTCATTCGTTCTAAAGTACCGTTCTATACGGCGGTTCTATCGCTTGCTTGCAATTTACGTAGAAGCTCGTACAGTGCCATGAAGTATTGCCCATGCCGGGCGCACCAAGAAAAGGCCCTCTGCAAGTTGAACTGGGGGGTTCTTATACAAAAAAACTCTCCTGAGCAAACGCTCAGAAGAGGTGATTATGCGTCTATATCTATTACTTGATTGAAAGGGAGACCTATTTAATCCTCAAGCTTATCCAGTTCGGCTTCCAGCTCGGCCAGCTTGTTATTCGCTTCATCCAACTCTTTTGACAGACCCGCGGCCTTGGCCCGCTCGATCTCTTTCTTGACGGCTGCAATCTGCCCTTCCAGATAGAGAATATCGGATACACTGCCTGAATTATGCGACATTTGTGAATAGGTCATCACGTTTCTCCTTTACTAAATAAAAAGCATCTGGGCTCTTCCAAAGACATAACAGAGAAATTTCTATTTTTCCATTTTACGAATATAAGCTAGTTGTCCAATATGGTATGCATTATGGGTTGCCGCATTAGAAATAATTGCCCACCATTCAGCCTTTACAGGATATCCATTTACAACAGATAACAGCTGCTCTTCTCCAAGAAGCTCTTGCCATTGAAGGAGTATTTTTAACAACTTTTCTTTTAATTCATAGAAAGTTTCCCCATCTTCAACAAGAAAAGTATCCGCATTATCAGTGGTTCGTGCACCGGCATTAACTTGATTTTCCTTATAATATAATTGCCAAGTTTCATTCCAATAAATTAGATGCTGGACAATCTCTGCAATACTATGGCTTGAATCATCAGGTTTCCAAAATGCTTCTGCTTCAGATAGTCCGTCAACCGTTTCATAGAATGAGGCATACCAACTACGGTCATTGGC